>Ga0326727_10001955_pt1 | contig 73354 bp, 49 predicted proteins | sample MB2enrmetagenome_FD_207643 | JGI IMG/M metagenome (GOLD analysis project Ga0326727, IMG submission 207643) | Lab enriched peat soil microbial communities from McLean, Ithaca, NY, United States - MB29MY | ecosystem: Environmental > Terrestrial > Soil > Wetlands > Peat | place: USA: New York... | reverse complement strand
TCCTCTGCCATCGCCAACAACTTCTCCCGGGTTACATCGGAACGCTCGATGCTCAGCGCTTTCATGACCCGAGAGTGTAACAGAATTAGGTTTGAATGTCACTTTATTTAGTTCGTTTACATTAGAAATTAGAAACTGGAAAATCGAGAGTCGAAACTCGAAATTCGAAAATCGAACCCACGGGCCCAAAGTCATTCCGGCACCAGCGGGGATCCATTCTTTGGCAGCTAGCCTTCGAGTTTCGATTTTCCAATTTCGATTTTCCATTTTCTAATTTCTGATTTCTGCTTTGTTCTCCATGGCTTCGAAATCCCAAATCTCCATGCCGCTAGCGGCGGCCGCCATCGCGTTCCGCCCTGATTATCTCGACTTTCGCCGTGGCATCCATGTGGGGAACCTCGAAGATAACGAGCGGATCACGCGCATTCTGAAGCTGGCGCTCGAATCGCGCTACGCCCAGCCTTTCGTGACGGAGCGCTGGGGGCGCGGCGTTTATTGGCAATGGATCGGCTACCTGCCTCGCGCCAATCGCGAAGCCATGCCGCTTTCCTCGCATGTTAGTTTTGGCTGCTCGAAGTTCTTCATCAGCGTGGACACGGAAGAGAAGCTCTTCAAGTGCGGCATGCAGGTGGAGCGGGGCTACGTGAAAGCCCCCCGCGCATACCCAGAATGCCGGTTGCAACCCGACTGGGACTGGCACCGTTTGCTCCGTTCGCTTCAGCCGCGCAGCCCTATGGAGCGCGAACTCAAACGCTTGGTGCTCCGGGAAGGTTTTGTGCTTCACGGGGGCAGTTGGGAAAGCGAGGGCGCCCACTTTACGCGGGACAATCTCCCCTCCATGAGGAAACTCCGAGGCCTCCTGGCGGCTGCGCCTGCCGCGCACTGGGCCGGGTTCCAACTCTACTATCCCATGAGTGAAGGCGAGGTGGGGGCCTCGAGCGGACTGGAGCTTGTCGAGGCGATGCTGGCGGTTTTCCGCGAAGTTACCCCCGCCATGAATCTGTGCCTGAACGTCCGACTCACGGAGGAGTAAGCGTCCCGCAGTTGGAAGTCGGCGGAAAGGCGGTGGCCCTCCGCGAATGAGGCGCGGGAACCGCCGCTTGCACAGCGAACTCAGAACTGGCGATTCGGAACCCCAAGAAGGCCAACTCATGATCAACCGGACCGAGGAGCGCCAACGTATGCGCGTGCCCCTCGCCCAGCAGGTAAATCCCGCCCGCCGCCGGGGATCGCTCGGGAGCTTCTTCTGGCCCAACCTGGACGTTATAATCTTTGGAGTGCTTGTGCAGAGCGGTGGCTAGCGGCACGTACCTCCCATCTTCCTGCACGGGTGCCGAATCGATCTCGGCCTCTCCTTCAGAAGACCCCCCTTTACATAACGGGCGCCGGGGACGGCTTCTCCTTCGCGGGCGACTTCTTCTTCGCGGAGGCCTTCTCCTTCGCGGGCGATGGCTGACTGGAGGCGGGGGGCTGGGGCGACCTGGTCTCGCCGGACGGTGCTTTCGCTCCGCCGAAGTGATACACAAGGCCGATGGTGTATTCGAGGTTACTCGCGTGCCCACTTACAGGATACCAAGCTGGCGAAGTGAGGGTAGGTCCATAAGGCAAGCCAAGGGTTGGGGAGCTGGTGACGTGATACCGCACGTCGAGGCGCAGGCCCACCTTCTCAGTCAGTTTGTAATCAATGCCACCGCCGAAGTTAACACCCCCATAGCCTTCGGATGTCAGTTTGGCCGTGGGATAATAGGCGAATCCTGTGGTAGTTGCCAGGCTCGTGGCGGCACTGGTAGGAGAATAGCGGTCATATTCCGCTCCGACAACGAAGTAAGGGCGGGCATTATGAAAGGCCGATGGAGAGTGCACCACAAGGTCACCGCTAAACCTGCTGTCCCTCAAGCCATATGATTTCGTCACTACGGGGTTGTCGCTGTCATTGGTTAATCTAAGGTTATTCTGACTGAAGCCGTAGGAGAATTCCAAGCCGAACATCTGACTCTTCTTCAGCGGCATTTCGAATCCCACGTTTGCCCCGCCACCGGTCGCGTAGTTCGTGCTGTAAGGAACGGAAATCTCCTGGAACGACGTAGCGTCACGGAGCGAGGTGCCACCGACCGTCAAATAAACTAAACTATTCTGAGCCCGCCCCGCACCGGCAGCGAGGCAAAGCGCCACCGCGGCCATCAATCCTTGCACAAATCTCTTCGTGGTCATATCAGAATCTAACCTCCCAAGTGTCTGGAACTCAAAGTGATTTCGATGCACGGCGTCTGTCGGAAGTTGGTTCGGTTGTGTGATCACCCCTGAATAAACCGTAAAGAGAGAGTTGGCTTTAAGGGTGGCCTCCGTGGTGGCTGGGCACAAGCAGCCTAACAGATATGTAGCCGAGAATGCAAGGAAACGACCTGACAACAAACCGCTTGCCTCCTTGGCCGCCGCCGGTTAGCATTTGTGGAAGCATTCGAAGCAGACGGAACAAATTGGGGGCTCGGATGGCTGATATTACTGCTGCACACCTTTCCTCAACAGCCCCGCTGACGGTGCTCAGCGAGGAAGAACGGATGTTCCAGGCGGCGGCGCGTGAATTCGCCGAGAATGAAATTCGCCCGCACGTCGAGCCCATGGACCGCGAGGGCGTTTTCAGTCACGACTTGATTGATAAGTTCTTCGAGCAAGGCTTCATGGGTCTGGCTGTTCCGGAGGCCTACGGGGGCAGCGGCGGAACGTTTTTCATGGCCACCCTGGCCATCGAAGAGTTCTCACGGGTTGATGCTTCCGCGGGCGTGGTGATCGACGTCCAGAATACTCTGGTGAACAATGCCCTCGCGCGTTGGGGCAGCGAAGCGCAGAAGCAGAGGTTCCTCCCGCGCCTGGTGAAAGACACGGTGGGAGCCTATGCCCTTTCGGAAGCGGGTTCCGGCAGCGACGCCTTTTCGCTCGCCGCGCGCGCCCGCCCGGACGGCGACCACTTTGTCTTGAACGGGCGCAAGCTTTGGATCACGAACGCCAAGGAAGCCGGCTTGTTTATCATCTTCGCGAACGTCAATCCTGAGCTCGGCTACAAGGGGATCACCGCCTTCCTGATCGAGCGTGACGCGGCGGGCTTCAGCGTGGGCAAGAAGGAAGACAAGCTGGGGATTCGCGCCTCCTCCACGTGCGAGCTGATCTTGGAAGATTGCCCCGTTCCCAGGGCGAATGTGTTGGGGGAAGTGGGCAAGGGTTACAAGGTGGCGATGGAGACGTTGAACGAGGGACGCATCGGCATCGGCGCGCAGATGCTCGGTGTCACGCGCGGGGCCCTCGAGCACGCCATCATTTATGCGAAAGAACGCAAGCAGTTCGGCAAGCCTATTGCCGAGTTCCAGGCTATCCAGTTCCAGCTTGCCAAGCTGGCCACCGACCTGGAGGCGGCGCGGCTGATGACCTACAACGCCGCCCGCCTGAAGGATGCCGGGCTGCCGTTCCTGAAGGAAGCCGCTATGGTCAAGTATTTCTGCTCTCAGGTAGCCGAGCGAGTGGCCTCAGAATGCCTCGAGGTTTATGGCGGCTACGGATTCACCAAGGATTATCCTGCCGAGAAGTATCTGCGCGACTCGAAAATCGGAAAAATCTACGAAGGCACATCCTTCATGCAACTCCAAACCATCGCGAAATCGATTCTGGGCTGATCTGCGGTGCCACTTAAGAGGGGCGGTAGCCGACTCCTAGAATTCCGAGATGGGTGGTTCTCCTGGAAAATGCTGGCGGGCGGCCCTTCGGACATTTTGCCCGGAGGCGCGGGCACCAGGGGCGCTACTTCCATCTATTTGACCAAAAGAAGGCACAGTGCCTGTCCTGTGGCCTCCATCCTTTACCCTTTACCCTTTAAAAGGCTGTTGACATTCTACAGCCCAGCCTGTAGACTGTCTACGTAATGAAGCCTAAGAGAGAACGATACCAAAATCGGATCGAGTTATTGCAGGGCACGCTCGACATGCTCATCCTCCGGACCCTGCAGTGGGGACCGCAGCACGGCTACGGCATCAGCCAATCCATTCAAGGACGCTCGGGCGAAGTCTTGCAGGTGGAGACCGGCTCGCTTTACCCGGCGCTCCATAGGCTGGAAAAGCAGGGTTGGGTGACGTCGCAGTGGAAACAGACCGAGAGCAACCAACGGGCTAAATTCTATCGCCTGACACTGGCTGGCAAACGGCAGTTGCTCTCGGAGCAGGCTCGCTGGTCGCGAATCGTCACCGCCATCGCCGGCATCATGAAGCCAGTGACTAGTGGTTAGTGGCTAGTGTAGGGGTAGGGCTTGCCCAGGCCTGTCCAAATTACGGCTCGTCCTTTCGGCAACGACCTGCGGCTTAGCCGCTCTGAATCCAGGGTTGTCTGTTAATGAACTGGCCTGGGGCTTGCCCTACCCTTGTCGATTGAGGAGGCAAACAGGCTTCTCTGTGCCCTCTGTGCCGCTAGAGCCTCACCACAGAGAACACAGAGGCTCTCAGTGGTCTCTGTGTTTGGCCTTTTCTTGGCCACCGAGAACTCGGAGAGGAGAAATCGCGGTAGGGCGAGCTGACCAGCCACGAACCACTGATTGTGGAGGCGTCAATCATGAGTGACCTTATGTTTCGCCTTCGAGGCCTGTTTCGGCGCAAAGCGATGGAGGCCGCGTTGGACGAGGAAGTCCAGAGCCATCTTCGCATGGCCGCGCAGGAACGCATGGACGAAGGTCAGACCAGCGAGCAAGCCCGGCTGTCAGCAATGCGCGAATTCGGCAATGTCGGGCTTGTGAAGGAAGTCACACGTGACGTGTGGGGTTGGAGTTGGCTTGAGACTTTGCTACAAGACATTCGCTACGGCCTGCGCCAGTTGCGCAGGAGTCCCGGCTTCACCACCGTGGCCGTTCTCACCCTTGCTCTCGGCATTGGCGCCAACACCGCGGTCTTCAGCCTGGTGGACACAATTCTCTTGCGGCCGTTACCGTATCGCAATCCCGGTGAACTGCTTTTGGTGTCAGAGACGCTGCCGCAAATGGGAGGCGACACCGAAATCGGCGTGGCGGCCGCCGAGTATTTGGACTATCGCGCCCGCAACCGTTGCTTCGCGCAGACGGGAGCCTATGAAGCCGCGGGATTCAATCTTACCGGGGAAGGAAATCCGTTGCGCGTGAACGCGGCGGCGGTTACTGCTTCGGTTTTTCAACTCCTCGGGGTCCCACCCCGGCTGGGGCGCTTTTTTACTGCCGACGAGGAGCGCTTCGGAGGCGCTCCTGTGGCCGTGCTCTCCTATTCGCTCTGGCAGCGCCACTACGGCGCGGATCCCGGGATTCTGGGCAAGACCATCAAGCTGGACGAAAAACCTTACTTGGTGGTGGGCGTCATGCCTCCGTCCTTCCTGTTTCCCTCCGACGGTACGCCTCTCTCCGAGCGGGCGGACCTCTGGGTTCCGGAAGCCTTGTCTCCGGAAGACTTGAAATTGGAGAATCGCGTAAGAGAATTCGGTGTCGGTTTCATCGGACGCCTGAAGCCGGGCGTGAGTGAGCAACAGGCCCAGGAGGATGTTGCCTCCATCGCAGGCGGATTTATGCAACAGTACCGGGACATCTATTCCGGCACCATCCGGGTGGTTCCCCACGTGCACCGCTTCGCCGCCTACGCCGTGCAGAAGGCCCGACCCTTGATGATGCTGCTGATGGCTGCGGTGGCCAGTGTGCTGTTGATCGCCTGCGCCAACGTGGCGAACCTTTTGCTGGCGCGCGGAAGCTATCGCCGCCACGAGATGGCACTCCGGAGCGCCATCGGCGCAGGGCGTTCTCGCCTGCTGCGACAATGTCTCCTGGAAAGCCTGCTGCTATCGCTTTTGGGAGCGGGCGCTGGATTCGCTTTGGCCATGCTGCTGGTGCGGGGAGTACGCGTTTTCGGCCCGGCAGACGTACCCCGCCTCCAAGAAGTTGCCGTCGAGCCCCTCGCCCTGCTCTTTACGGTTGTTCTCTTGTTTCTGACCACGGTGCTTTTTGGATTTGTTCCGGCGTGGCGACTCTCCCACGTCGCGCCGCAGGACTGTCTGAAGGAATCATCCCAGGCCCGAGGAGCGCGCGGAACGGAGCGGCTTCAGAATTTCATCGTGGTGGCCGAAATCGCTGCGACGATGGTTCTCTTGGTCGGGGGCGGCTTGCTCGTCAGGAGCTTCGTGCGAGTTTTGAATGTTCCCCTAGGGCTCCGTCCCGAGGGCGTATTCATCGTGCGTACCCTGTTTGACCGGGCCCGCTACCCCGACTCCATCAAGCGGGAAGTGGTGCAAAAGGAACTGATCGCTCGCCTCTCACACCTTCCAGGCATACAAATTGTGGCGGCCGCAAGCCATCTGCCGCTGAGCGACACACGGCAGATTGGATTTCACCTCGAGCATGCCGCCCCCGACGATTTTCACTTCGCGGAAAATTCGATAGTAAGTCCGGGATATTTTCGGGCGATGGGGATTCCGATTCTGCGGGGCCGGGACTTCACGGACCAGGATCGGCCCAACACGCCCATGGTAGCCGTCATCAACGAAACCCTGGCGCGCCAATATATCCCTGGGCAGGATCCGGTCGGCCAACGCTTCCACTGGGGCGGCACTCTGTATACCATTGTCGGTATCGTCGGTGATGTACACATTTCAGCTCTCGATGCCGATCCTCCGCCCATGATCTACCAATCGATGTTCCAGGTGTCCAGCGGACGGACTGCCCTGATCCTTCTTACTGACGGCAGCGCAAAGGACAAGGACCTCTTCGCGCGCGTGCAGCAACAAATCTGGTCGCTCGATCGCGATCTTCCCATTTACAGCTTTGCGCCGCTCAACACACTGATTTCCGAATCGCTGGCCCAGCGTCGCTTCACCACTCTCCTCACATTGTCATTCGGATTGATTGCCCTGGCGCTGGCACTCATCGGACTGTTTGGTGTGATGTCGTATCTGGTGGCGCAACACCAGCGAGACCTGGCCATACGCATGGCGCTAGGAGCCAGCGAGAGGGGACTCTGGTGGATGGTCATGAAACGCGGCGCCGCGCTTGCAATTTCAGGCTGCGCCATCGGCTTGGCCCTATTTCCACTTGGCGGAAGGTTGATCCGGGCGACCCTGTACCAGACCAGCGCCTACGACCCGGCGACGCTACTGTTGATCCCGCTTCTCCTGTTCGGCGTGGCGCTGCTGGCGAGCTATCTGCCCGCGCGCCGCGCCACCCAAGCTGACCCCATGGTGGCGCTGCGGTACGAATGAGGAATAGTGAATGGTAAATAGTGAATTACCACAGGACCGGGCCGCCTCCGGGTAATTCACTACTCACTTTTCACAATTGACGATTACCAAACCGCTCAGAGGTGATAACTGACCGCTGACCGCTGACTCCTGCCTCCTGAATCCCGGCCCTTGCTCGTCACTCGTCACTTCTCTATTTCTTCGAGGAGTTGGCGTAACCGCGCCATGGGGACTTGTCCCTGGCCGAAGCGGAGCTGGTTGTAGAGGCGAGTGAATTCCCATACGCCCGATCCGAGACGCGTCCCTGACAGCGACTGAGCGAATTCCCAGGGCGTTTGCTCGGCAGGCTTTGGATGCCCTTTCTTACGCAGTGTCTTCAACAGCCTTTGATAGGACAAGGTGGCTTGGCCTGGGCTCAGCGCGAGCTCCCGCCGTCCGAACTTCCAAAGCCAGAAAAACCGGATTTCCGCCAACGACAAGCCTTTTTCGGAGACCACCAGCGCTACCAGGATGGTCATCATGAACAAGAGCATGAAAAGCTTGTGCGTCATCAGCCACCCTTCGACGACGTAGGCCACCCCCACCACTTGCCGCTTAAGCATGTCAGTACGGCTCAAGAATTCCTGCTGGAAATCTCTGGAGGTTTGTTCCACCTGCCGCACCAGCCGAACTTGATGGCTGAAATCGTAGTTGATAACCCACTCGCTCCAGAAAAGGCTGAGGGCATCGATGTAATCGTCCCAGGCCCCGGCGCGGATGGGATTGGGGTCGGCAGGCGTGGGATCAAAGCTGATCCAGCCGTATTTCGGGAAATACACTTCCACCCAACTATGGGCATCACGAGCGCGGACCACAAAATCCTTGCCGATGCGGTTGTAAGAACCCGTCTGAAAGCCATTCACCAGGCGGGAGGGGATGTTGAGGGTCCGAAGCATCACGGCCATCGCGGCGGCAAAGTATTCGCAATACCCTGATTTGGATTTGAACAAGAAACTGACAATGGGGTCTTTGGGCTCAATGGCGGACGGGTCGAGAGAGTACCGGAAATTGTTGCGAAGATAATTCTCAATCGCCGCGGCGCGGTCGTAATTGTTGGTGGTACCGGATGAGACTTGCCGGGCAAGCTCGGCAATCTTCGGGTCTAGCTCGGGGAGCCGGAGATATACTAGGCGGACATCGTCTGGGTAGTTCGTGGAAGCCCGCTGCAACTCCCGGGCCGAAGGAAGCCCAGTCTCAGAAACGACATCGTAGGTCAGCGGCGCGAAGGCGTATTGAGGGCTGTGCAGGGAGCCTGTTTCATCCACATCCACCATGTGAAACCGGCCGATTATTTCCTGGGGGGTGGGGGCGGCGAAAAGCACGTCGGTGGACAGGGCCGAGCGCAAAACATGGTAACGAAGCGGCCGCCGCGAACGGCTCTCCCAGCCCTCGAGCCGGGGCAGAACAATGCGCTGTTCGAATGCCGGCGTTATCGGCGTTTGCTCCGTGTTGTCGTTAAACCAGTGCGTGCCGTCGAAGCTGGTCAAACCCACACCGCGCCATTTCACGCCCTGAAATCGCCTGGGATCTCCTTCCACCGTCACTCGCATCACCACCATCGGGGAACGCAGGATCTTGCGGATGTCTCCAAGGTTGACGGTCTCCGAAAAGCCCGTAATGTTCTGCGCCTGTGAAGAGAGCGAGGTCAGGTAGCCTGTGCGGTAGCGCGGGATGACGAAAAAGAGACCCGCTGCCAGGAGAAAAATTCCAACGGCCAATCCCACGGCCGCCTTCATCAGCGCCCCTTCGATGGCTGCCCGGTTCTGGCGCGGTCTTCGGAAAGGGCCTTCCGGGGCGCGGCGCGCCGACTCCATTCCCTGCTTGATTTCGTAGCTGATAAAGGTCGAAATGGCCAAGATGACATACAAGACGAAGAATATCAGGTACGTCGTGCTGATTGTCAGGATGGCGCTTGCCAAGATCATCATGAAGGACAGTACGGCAAGGTAACCGTAGTCACGATAAGTCCTGGCAGAGAAGATTTTGATCACCGTGGTGAACAGGATGAGGTGCACCGTGGCGGTCAACATCCTATCCAGCAGGCCCGGGCCCGGTGAAAGGACCAAGAAGTCGAGCGCGTAAAAGAAGATATAAAGGACGGAAACCCGCGTGACGGTGCGCGGAGAGAGGGAGAAGTCAACCTCGCGAGAGTAGCTCCAGAGCTTCACACCCAGTGCCAGGGAGACTACCACGGTCGAGACGAAGTCCAACTTGCCCGTCATCGTGACGGAAATGAAGGCCGTAGCCAGAGTCAGCAGCAGGGAAATCTCAAAGTATCGCTGTACGCTGATGTTGGACTGAAGCCCAAGGAGCGTGGAGGGGTCGGGTTGTGCTGTTTTTGCCATGAGCGGCACCTTCCGCGCGAACTACATTTTAACCTAAGAACAGGCTCAGCACAGCGCGGCAGAGCCGCGATTCAAAATTCAAGATTCCAAATTCATGAAAACACCTGTAGCGCGATCTTGCGAGCTAACTGCGAGATGGCAGCGTGCTGGAGGCTTGAAACAGAAAACCACCGCAGTCCCCTTTTGCGGATGGGGGTTGAAATCTCCGCCGGGTAAGCATGGACGCGAATGGAGCGGTAAGTGATGGCGTGGCGGAGTTCGGCGATGGAGTGGCGGAGGATAAGGGAGGGGATTCCGAAACCAGCTAGCTTATGGCGCAAGTTTGTGAGCGCCTCCACGGCGGAGCGTCCGAAGGCGGAAGGGAAGTTCCACAGGTCGTCTAACAGACCCTCGCCAAGTCCGCGCACCATGGCCACTCGCCGCCCTTGCCGGAGAATGGCGGCGGCAAGGTAACGGGATTCAACGGTGCGTCGGGGGCGCGGCTGGGGAAAGAGTTGGGGCTGGCCGGATTTGTACCCCCGGCACCAGCTTTGCACCGGGCAGGCAGCACATCGGGGTACGCGAGGCAGGCAGAGGGTTTGCCCCAGCTCCATCAACGCCTGGTTGAATTGCCCGGGGCTTCCAGGCGCAAGCAGATCCGCGAGTTGGGCTTCGACAGCGCGACGGAAGCCATGCTGGTGGAGATTACCCTGAAGGGCCAGCAGACGTGAAAGGACTCGAGCCACATTTCCGTCCAGCAGGGTGTACGGCAGATCGAAGGCAATGCTCAGAAGGGCCCGCGCCGTGTAATCTCCAATTCCGGGCAGCGAACGAATCTGCTCGTAGTCGCGGGGGAATGCCCCGGCAAACCTACGCACCAGTTGCTTAGCAGCCTGGCGCAGGTAACGGGCGCGGCGGTAGTAGCCAAGTCCTGACCAGAGCTTGAGGACGCGCTCGAGCGGGGCGCGGGCAAGGTCGGCCACCGTCGGAAATGCCTCGAGAAAGCGTTGATAGTACGGGATCACGGTGGCCACCTGAGTTTGCTGAAGCATTACCTCAGAAACCCAAATGGCGTAGGGATCAGCGCTCTTCCGCCAAGGGAGGGGACGCGCGTTTCGGCGAAACCACCCCAGCAACACACGTCGAATGGCGTCTTCGTCCTGGCGCGAAATCATCATCCGCCTCATACTATCTCTATTTCTTGAGGAATGTCATTCCCGGTGGTCATGGAACAGATGCTAAAATGAAGCTACTGGGAGCGTCCTGGTGAAACTCGTCTATTCAGATCGTTATGACTTGAACCTGGGGAACCACGTCTTCCCTTCCATTAAGTACCGACTTGTGAAAGAAAACCTGCTGCACGAGCATATTGTTGCGCCGGGAGATTTCATTGAGCCTCCCCCGGCCTCGGACGACGACATTGCGTTGGTCCACCATCGCGAATACTTGCGCAAGCTCCAGACGGGCAAACTCTCTTACCTGGAGGTACTGCGGCTGGAGATCCCTTACTCTCCCGAACTGATCCGGGCGGTTTGGCTTGGTGCGGGCGGGTCGATTCTGGCCGGCCGTTTGGCGCTCGAGGACGGAGTAGCGGTCAACGTGGGCGGCGGATTTCACCACGCCTACCCCGACCACGGCGAGGGTTTCTGCGTGTTGAATGATTTTGCCATCGCCATTCGCCGCTTGCAAAAGGATAAGGCCATTGAGCATGCTATGACGGTGGATTGCGACGTCCACCAGGGCAACGGCACAGCGGCGATCTTTGGAGGCGATCACACGGTCTTCACCCTCTCGATCCATCAGGAGAACAACTATCCCTACCCTAAGCCCCCTAGCTCGCTTGACATCAACCTGCCCGACGGCGTTGAGGATGAAGAGTACTTGTGCGAGCTTGCCCAAGGACTGGATCGGGCGCTCGCGGAATTCAGCCCCAACCTGATCTTCTACGTCGCGGGCGCCGATCCCTACCGCGACGATCAACTTGGTGGGTTGAAACTCTCCCTCGAAGGCCTCGAAAAACGCGACCGCCTGGTTTTTGAGAAAGCAAGCTCCAAGCACGTACCCGTCGCGGTCACGCTGGCGGGCGGCTACGCGCGCCGCCTCGAGGATACAATCAAGATACACACCAACACCATACGGGTGGCCAAAGAGTTCGCAAAGTAGCGCAGGTTCCGCTCTCCGGACCTGCGGCTCCTCCCGCCCTAACAGCTATAGGGAAACGCTGACTGCTTGACACTGCATAGGTTGCGTGCCACACTCACCTCGGACGCTCCAGCCTATGATGCGAGAAGCGAAGCCGCTGCTTATTGCGCTTTGGTTCATCGTTTCCATGAACGGTTCTGCGCAAGGCCCAGCCAAGCAACCAACGCAAGACTCATCCGTGAAGCCCGACACCTGCACCGTGCAGGGCATAGTGACAGCAACGGCTACACGGCTCCCGCTCAAATCAGCTTGGGTCGCCCTGACGGCGGTGTCCGCCGAATCTTCCAAGGAGATGACGGAAGACGGGCTTTTCAAAGGGATCACAGATGACAACGGTCATTTTGTAATCGCCGGCCTGCCGGCTGGCAAGTACCAATTCCGTGCCGGAAAGACCGGCTACGTTTCCGAAGACTACCGCCTCGATGGCGGACCTCCGGAAGCAGCCCTGAAGCTGCAACCGGGTGAGAAGCTGGACAAGGTCGAATTCCGCCTTCCCCGGACAGCCGTGATCATGGGACGCGTCACCGACGAAAGCGGCGAGCCGATTGCCGGGGTGGTGATGGAGGCAGATGCTGCGGGAACTCGCATGGGTGATTGGGCCCCGGAGGACCCCTTAAGATACGCTGTGACCAATGACCTAGGCGAGTATCGGATTCACGATTTGATTCCGGGTGGCTACTATCTGTCGGCAACCGATTCCGGCTCCAGTGTGTTTATGAATTCGATGAGATTAATTTGGGAGCTTGGGGAGCGGTACGCCAATCACCCTCCGGTCTACTATCCCGACGCAACCAAGAGTAGCGAAGCCCAAAGAATCCGCCTCAGGACCGGGGAGGAAAGGCGCATTGATTTCTCGCTTCGAACGGTGAAATTGCTGACCATTTCGGGCCGGTTGCTCGATACAACTGGCAAGCCTGCCGCACAAATTAAGGTCAGGCTCAGACCGCAAGACCCTTATTCCAGCCCGATTCTGGACTTTCGTTATGGGATCACGCCTGACGCAGAAGGCAATTTTGTGATCAGGGAAGTTCTGCCTGGGTCATATGTGGTATCAGCGATTCTCGGTGAAGAAGAATACTGGACGGAGCAGCGAATTGATATAGCCGGCGACAACGTTTCCGGGTTGGTGTTGCAACTGAGAAAGGAGTTGGAGCTTTCAGGCAGGATGAGCGCCACCGGAGGGTCCAGATTTGACTTTCAAAAGGTGAGGATTTGGCTGGAGGCTGACAGGCGTGATGAGCCTACCTATCGCGGCGCTTGGTCGGAAATCCAGAAGGACGGCACATTCGCAATTCACAGGGTGAGGCCCACAACCTACCGCCTCGGATTGTACCCGATGCCGGACGGCTGGTACTTACGCTCCGCCTTCTTCGGCAAGCAGAACGTCCTCGATGACGGACTTGACCTCTCTGGCCCAGATTCTCACGAGTCGCTTGAGCTGACCTTCAGCCCCACCGCCGGCCGGCTTGAGGGAGTTGTGCTCCGGGGCGATGATCCCGCCTATGGCGCTCTGGTGAGACTCTTTCCTGAGCCAGCAAACCCGAATTACACGGGCCTGTCCCGAGACGCACGGACAGATCAGGACGGTCACTTCGTTATCGACAGTATAGTTCCTGGCCATTACCGTGCGGTGGCCTATGCCAGTGAACGGACGGATGGGGCCGACGGTGACTCCGTCAGCACCAGCATCATTGTGGCCGAAAAGGAATCCAAGACCCTGAATCTTAAGCTTCCCAAGAAAGAAGAATGATGACGGGAGTGTGGCCAAGGAGTCTGCGAAGCGACCCTCATGGCTTCGGAAGCAGTTTGCCCAGTTCCCGCCAATTCACCAACGTGATGTGGTTTTCCTCGAGGGCCTTGCGGAACTCCGGACTTGTCATCACATTGAAATCGCGCTGCCGCCAGGCGCTTCCATAGTCCAGATGGTCGATGGTGACGGCCTGCATTTCGGCGTCATCGAAGGCGAGGTGAACGATGAGCTCCGAAACCCCGGGAGGGAGTGTCTTCAGGATATGCGTGTAATAGCTCAACCAATCGTCCGGCATGATCGGCGGCGCGGCCATGAACACGTGGTCCAGGATCACATCCGTGGGTTTAATGGCTGAGTACGTGTCAGATGGCACGCCGGGAATTTTCATCACCAAGAATGGCAGGTGATACTCATGCGCGACGTTCACGAGGATCGACATCAAGGCCGGCTTGTCAAAAAGAACTGCCATGTGTGAATCCAGATGGGTCGGACGGATTCCCATTTTCAGAGCGGTCTCCACCTGTGCCCGCACCTCCCGCTCCGCCTCCTCCGGTTTGATATGCCGCACGGCTTCGCCGGCATCGGAAAAAAGATAGCCGTGCGGATCGAGCAGCGATGCCACCTGGTCGCGCGGCGCGATAGGACCCCACTTGTAGGTTTTCCACTCACTCGTCAAGGTGAGGTGCAAGCCGAGGTCGGCTTCGGGGTGAGCCTTCGCGTAGTCCGCCACTTCCGTCAGCCAGGGGCAGGGAACCATGAGGCTTGCGGACGACACCGCGCCCCGGTTCAGCGCTTCGAAGCTGGCCATGTCCTGCGCGTGCGCCACCGCCAGGTCGTCGGCGTGGATGATGAGCAATTTGGCGTCGGCGGAGTATCCTAGCCGCTGGGCAAGGGTTTCATTTTGCGCGCCTGCCGGTAAAGAGACGGCTGCGAGAAGTGATGCTGTGAAGAGTGTGTGGTTGTGCATAAGTAACCTCCGGTCTGTGAGGAAAGACATACCGATCTGACTCACTCAAGAATGGTCGCCAGCTTCGCCAGAACCTCATCCATGATGGCATCGGGCACACTCTCCACCTTTCTTCCGCTGCGCGCTCCGAGGTCCAGCGCGCGGGGCTGGTCGCAGCGGATAACGCCGGCTGTTTTGGTGCCTGCGCCGGTTAGAGACACCGCAAATCCGGCTGTGCGGGCGAAACTCCCGCCACTGGTGATGGGGAGGACCACGGGTACTTTGGTGACGCGGTTAAAGGCATCGGGAGAGATGACCAAGACGGGGCGCCGGCCCTTTTGCTCGTGTCCTTCAGCCGGATCAAGTCCTACCACCCAAATCTCACCGCGCCTCATCAGATCAGCTCGCCGCCCACAGGCTTGTTATTGAGCCATTCCCGCTCTTCTTTACTGCGCCGAGCCTTGGGGTCGCATTGGGCGAGCAGTTCGTCCAGGGTGTAGTGGGGACGTTTTTGCGGCTCCACCACCAGCCGCTCGCGCTCCACCGCAATGCCGACTCTCGCTCCTGGCCGTAGGTGCAGGACGTCGAGCACGGCGCGCGGCACAGCCAGCATAACCGACCCCCCGACCTTGCGCAGATTTGTGGTGTGCATAGCCATTCCTTCGAATTATACCTCAATATAACATCTGGCATGAGAATTTACAACACAGGCAGCCTGGTTGCGTTTCCACTTGACCTCCCATCTCTCAAGGGGCGCGAGAATATCGCCTACTTCTGAATATTCACGAGGAGGGGATTCATAGAGCCTGTGCGGTAGCCTTCCAAGTCCAGGGTGACGAACTTGAAGCCGAGTCCCTTGAAAACCTCGACGAACTTGCGCGCCATTGCCGGGTCCAGCGCGCGCGGCATCTCCTCAGAAGCAATCTCAATACGGGCTAATTCTTCGTGGTAGCGAACCCGGAACTGCCGGAAGCCGAGCGCGCGCAGGGCCTCTTCCCCTTTTTCCACAATCGCCAGCCGGTCCGGAGTGACCTCAATGCCGTAGGCAATGCGCGAGGAAAGACATGCCGACGCCGGGCGATTCCAAACTGGCACGTCGGCGCGGCGGGCGAGTTCACGGATGTCAGCCTTGGTGAGACCCGCGTCCAGGAGCGGGGTCAGCACTTTGTGCTCACGGGCAGCGCGTTGGCCGGGGCGCCAGTCGCCTTGGTCGTCCACGTTAATGCCGTAGGCGACGGCGGCAAAGCCGCGCTGCGCGACGAGTTTATCGAGTTTGTCAAACAGTTCGTCCTTGCAGAAGTAGCAGCGGTCGGGATTGTTGGCGCGATAGGCGGGGTTGGAGAGCTCGTCGGTGGTGATGAATTCGTGGGGAAGATTGAAACGCGCCACTACCGCCTGCGCCTCTTGCCGGTCGCGCTCGGAGTAGCTGGCGCTCAGCGCCGTCACTGCCAGCATGCGCTCGCCCAGCGCCTGGTGCGCGGCATAAGCGAGATAAGCCGAATCCACGCCTCCTGAGTAGGCCACCACCAACGACGGCACCTGCCGCAGTTGCTCAAGCAGTTTCCCTTCCTTTACTTCCGCTTCACCCATCTGTAACCCTGAAGTACAGAATAACGCCAACCAAGTTGTAGGGGCAACCCTTGTGGTTGCCCGGGGGCGGCCACAAGGGCCGCCCCTACAGAGCGATTTCGGTCACTATTGAATTAGTTTCGGCTGCGGGGTCCCGTTCTCGCCGTTTTCGCTGCTCACCAGGCAGACGGCGGCAACTTGGTCACCTTCCTCGAGGTTGATCAGCCTGACTCCCTGCGCGGATCGGCCCGATTCGCGGATGGTGCTGGCATCGAGGCGAGTAATCTTGCCCTGCTGGCTGATGAGCATAACCTCCGACTCTTCGCTCACGCTCAGCACGCCCACAACTTTGCCATTGCGCTCAACGGTTTTGACGTTGATGACGCCCTTACCGGCTCGGGACTGCAAGCGATATTCGGTGATGGCCGTCCGCTTGCCGTACCCCTTCTCGGTGACGGAGAGGATCAATTCCTTCTCGCCCACGATCTCCATGCCCACGATGTAGTCGCCTTTCTCCAAATCCATGGCATAGACGCCGTAAGCCGCGCGGCCCATGTCGCGCACATCGCTCTCGGGGAAACGAATGGCCATGCCCTCATGCGTGGCCAGGAAAATGGTATCCCGGCCGGAGGTCAGCGTGGCGGCAATCAGCGCGTCGCCCTCCTCGACTTTCATGGCGATAATGCCGCGCGAGTTGAGGCTGGAGAATTCCGCCAAGCGCGTCTTCTTGATGAGGCCCAGGCGCGTAACCAGGGTCACGTAGCCTTCCTCGGCATATGTCTCGCCTTCGATGGTCACGTCCTTGGGCTCGTCCGGCAAGTCCCTGACGGCGACGACGGCCGCCACTTTCTCGCCGGAGGCCAGGTTGACTAGGTTGACGATGTTCTTGCCTTTCCCCGCCGCGCCCACGTCCGGAATTTCGTAGACCTTCAGCCAATACATCTTCCCGGTGTTGGTGAAAACCAGGATGTAGCTGTGGGTGGAAGCGATGAAGAGGTGCTCGACGAAATCTTCGTCCCGCGTCTTCATGCCCAAGCGTCCCTTGCCCCCGCGCCCTTGCTGGCGATAAATGCTCACCGGGGTGCGCTTGAGGTAGCCCGAATGCGAGACCGTGATCACCACATCCTCGACCGCTATCAGGTCCTCGAGCTTGATCTCCGCCTGCTCCTCGATGATTTCCGTTCGCCGCAAGTCTCCGTAATCCTTCTGGATTTCCTTCAGCTCATTCACAATGACTTTCTTCAGCGCTTTTTCGCTGGCCAGGATTTCCTGATACTCCGCAATCTTCTTTTGCAGGTCGTCATACTCCTGCTGGATCTTCTCGCGCTCCAGGGCCGTCAAGCGCTGCAACTGCAATTCGAGGATGGCCTGGGCCTGCCGCTCGGTGAACTCGAAACGGTCCATCAGGCCTTGGCGGGCTTCAGGCGGCGTCTTGGAAGCGCGAATGAGTTTGATGATGGCATCAAGGTGCTGAAGCGCCTTGAGGAACCCCTCGAGGATGTGCGCGCGCTCCTGGGCCTTGCGCAGATCGTAAGCGGTGCGCCGCCGAACCACATTCACGCGGTGGTCGATGAAGAGTTGGAGGGCATCGATGAGCGGCAGGGTGCGCGGCTGGCCGTTGACAATGGCCAGCATAATCATGCCGAAGTTTTCCTGGAGCTGGGTATGTTTGTAAAGGTTGTTCAGGACGACTTCCGGCTGTTGTTCGCCCCTCTTTAACTCGACGACAATGCGCATCCCCTCGCGGTCGGACTCGTCGCGAACGTCGGAGATGCCCTCGATCTTCTTGTCTTGGACTAGCTGCGCGATGCGCTCGATGACTTTCGACTTGTTTACCTGGAAGGGTATCTCCGTGATGACGATCTGCTGCTTTTCTTTCGTGGGCCGCTCGATCGCAGCCTTGGCGCGCATGGTGAATAGGCCGCGCCCTGTCTCATAGGCCGATTTGATTCCGCTCTTGCCGTAGAGGTAAGCGCCCGTGGGGAAGTCGGGGCCGGGGACGAGGGAGAGCACTTCCTCGAGCGCGGCGTTGGGCTTGTTGATTAGAAGGACGGTGGCGTCAATGATTTCCGTCAGGTTATGCGGCGGGATTTTGGTCGCCATGCCGACGGCAATCCCATCCGAGCCGTTGATCAGGAGATTCGGAACGCGGGTGGGGAGGACGGTGGGCTCTTCCGTGGACTCGTCAAAGTTGGGGATGAAGTCTACGGTCTCCTTTTCAATGTCCGCCAGCATCTCTTCCGCGAGGCGCGCCAGGCGGCACTCGGTGTACCGATAGGCCGCGGGGGGATCCCCATCCACCGACCCGAAGTTGCCCTGCCCATCAATGAGGAGATAGCGCATGTTAAAGTCTTGCGCCATGCGCACCAGGGTGTCGTAAACAGCCGCGTCGCCGTGGGGGTGATATTTTTTGATCACTTCGCCGACCACGCCGGCGCACTTGATGTAACGCTTGTCGGAAGTGTTCCCCTCTTTGTACATGGCGTAAAGAATTCGCCGATGCACCGGCTTGAGCCCGTCGCGCACGTCAGGAAGCGCCCGGCCAATGATCACGCTCATGGCATAGTCGAGATACGACTTGCGCATCTCGTCTTCGATGTTGACCGGGATTTCCCGCGTCGGCTTGAAAAGTTCTTGATCTCCCATTAGTCGTATCCCTTATCGCCCGCTGCCATTCTGAGTGAATAGTTCATGAGCCTTAGGCTTTTCCCCGCGACGGCACGAGTGGAGAAATCGGTGTCCCTCAGTTCCCAGCGTGCTGAAAAACTGCATGCACAACACTCTATTGTAGCTGATTTCAGTACCAAGAGGGACCCCAGGAGGAGAGCAGAAAGCGACCCCTCACCCGTCCCCCTCCGGCTGACGAAAGCGCCGGAGGGGGACACCCTCTCCCCAGGAGTCTGTGTGATAGCCCTGCCTACACTGTCATTCCGAGCGGAGCGAGGAATCTCGCTCTGAGTATTTTCAAGGCAGTGCAAGATTCCTCGTCGCCTGCGGCTCCTCGGAATGACACGCAAACCAGGGTTATCACACAGACTCCCCAGGGGAGAGGCCTGTTGATTCATTTTGATTCAGGTATCCGCTACGCTAGATATCTAGGTTCTTCACATCGAGCGCGTTATCTTCGATGAACTGGCGGCGGGGTTCGACGACGTCGCCCATGAGCACGGTGAAGATGGAGTCCGCCTCCACCTGGTCTTCGACCTTCACCTGAAGGAGCACGCGCTGGTCGGCGTCCATGGTGGTCTGCCAAAGCTGATCGGGATTCATTTCACCCAGGCCCTTGAAGCGTTGCACGGTGAAGGCCTTCTTTCCCAGGGCCATGACGTGCTCGAGGAGTTGGCGGCCGTCCTCAATCGTCAACTGGGTGCCGTTGGTGGCTATGATGAAGGGGGGCTTATCGTAATCGCGCACGCGGCGGTGGAGGTCGAGGAGGCGCTTATAATCGGCACTGGAGATCAAGTCCCAATCGATGGTGCGCTCTGCCAGCGTCTCGTTGGAGAAGGTCAAGGTGTAAAGGTTGTGCTCTTCGTCCAGGCGGAGCGTAGAGGCGAAGCCTTCGGCTTTGAGTTCTCTGGCGACCGACTCGAGTTTATCTTTGTTCTCGAGTTCCATCTTTTTGCCCAGTTCGGCTCTTAGCAAGGCATTGATTGGGCGCTCATCGCCGAGCCTTTTTTCGAGCTTGTCAAAAAGGTCAATGTACTCGGCGAGCGCCATGAGGAAGTTCGTCAGCTCGCCGCCTTGCAGCCGCGTCTTCTTGCCGTCGCCAACCTCGACGGTGTGGTCCTCCGTGGCGCGGCGCATGATTTCGCGCCGGAACTCTTTCTCGTCCCGGATGTAGCGCAGGGACTTGCCTTTTTTGATCAGGTAAAGCGGCGGCTGGGCGATAAAGACGTGACCGCGCTCGACCAATTCCGGCATCTGACGGTAGAAGAAGGTAAGCAATAGGGTGCGGATGTGGGATCCGTCCACGTCGGCGTCCGTCATGATAATGATCTTTGAGTAGCGCAGTTTGGTGACGTCGAAATCCTCCTTGCCGATCCCGGTGCCGAGCGCCGTGATGAGGGCCCGGATTTCTTCATGGCCCAGCATCTTGTCGAAGCGCGCCTTTTCAACGTTCAGAATCTTGCCTCTTAACGGCAGGATGGCTTGATACCGGCGGTCGCGCCCTTGCTTCGCCGAGCCGCCCGCCGAATCGCCCTCGACCAGGAACAGTTCGCACCGTTCCGGATCTCGCTCCTGGCAATCAGCCAGCTTGCCGGGCAGCCCGCCGGAGTCGAGCGCCCCTTTGCGCCGCGTCAGCTCCCGTGCCTTCCGCGCTGCTTCGCGGGCCCGCGAAGCATCGATGGCTTTGGCGCAGATCTTGCGGCCCACGGTGGGATTTTTCTCGAATGCCTCCATCAGCTTCTCGTAAACGAAGCTGGCCACCGTACTCTGAATGTCGCTATTGAGCTTCCCTTTTGTCTGACCTTCGAATTGCGGCTGTGAAAGTTTGACGCTGATGACCGCCACCAGGCCCTCGCGCACATCCTCGCCCTGGAGGTTCTCCTTCACGTCCTTAAAAAGCCCTTGGTTCTGGCCGTACTGATTGATGGCGCGAGTGAGAGCAGAGCGGAAGCCGGACAAGTGCGTGCCTCCGTCCACGGTGTTAATGTTGTTGGCAAAAGAGAACACTGCCTCCGCATAAGCGTCGTTATACTGGAGGGCAAACTCCATGTGCACGTTGTCACGGTCCGCCTCCGCATAAATGGGAGTGGCGTGAAGTACCTCTTTATTCTTGTTGAGATGCTTGACGAACTCGGCAATCCCACCGTTGTAATGGAATTCAGCCTGCTTGTTCGTACGCTCGTCCTTGAGGCGGATAGTAAGGCCCTTGTTCAGGAAGGAGAGCTCGCGCAGGCGCTGAGCTAGGGTATCGTAGTTGAAGTCAATCGTGTCCAGAATCTTGGCGTCAGGCAGGAAAGTAATCTTGGTGCCGCGGCGTTCCGTCTTGCCCGCGCGTTTCAGAGGCTGGAGGGGCTTTCCCCGTTCATAGGATTGCTCCCAAGTGTAGCCATCACGCCATATTTCCAGATCCAAGCGCTCAGCAAGCGCATTGACAACCGACACGCCCACCCCGTGCAGACCGCCGGACACCTTATAGCTGTTGGTGTCAAACTTCCCACCCGCGTGCAGGACGGTCATCACCACTTCCGCCGCGGAACGTCCTTCCTCCTTGTGCAGATCGACTGGAATGCCTCGCCCGTTGTCGACCACCGTGACGGAGTTGTCGCTATGCACGACGACATCAATGCGATCACAGTAGCCGGCCAGGGCCTCATCGACGGAATTGTCTACTACCTCCCACACCAAGTGGTGCAGCCCCATGGCGCCCGTCGATCCGATATACATCGCCGGCCTCTTGCGCACCGCTTCCAAGTCGCCGAGGACCTTGATGCTCGCGGCGTCATAGGCCTGGGCTCCATTGGGCTCTCCTGGATTTTGCCTGCTCACGTGTTCCTGAAACCTCCCGTCCTATCCCCTGCCTGCAAAAAAAGCCGGCAGAAAAAAAGTTTCCCCGCCGGCTCCACTTTAACAAGCCAATCTGGGTTCTGAATGTTCTCCAGAATTATCGGTCCTCCCTCTAATTCCCCTCCCTTTTAAGGGGGATTAAGTGTGGTTGCCCCTGGGCGCGCGTGTTAAAACATCGCATGATGCGGGAAACGAGCCATGCTGCGACCCCCTCACCCAGCCCGCCCCGGCTTAAGAAAGCGCCGGCTGCGGCCCACCCTCTCCCCCAAGGGGGAGAGGGCTGAGTTATCACACGGCTAGATCCGCATCGGCATCACTACATACCGATACCGGTAAGGTCCTCCGTCAACCGGACGCAATTGACCCGCGCTTTGCTCGTCTTTCAACTCAAGGGAAACCTTCCCAGCCTCTTCCACTACGTTTAAGAAATCCAGCAGGTACTGGTAGTTGAAGCCAATTTGCATGGCCTCATCCTGATAAGAGGTGTCGAGCACCTCACGGGCTTCGCCGTATTCCCCGCTCGAGGAAGATATCTCCAGTTGCCCCTTCTCCAAATGCATCCGAACCGCGCGGGAGCGTTCGTCAGCGAGCAGGGCAACCCGGCGCACCGCAGCCAAGATGGTTTCCTTCTCAAGTTGCAGCACACGGTTGTTTTCGCGGGGAAGAACAGCCTCATAGTTTGGGAATTGTCCCGTCAGCATACGGCAAATCAAGATTCGCTGGCCGACGGTAAAGAAGAGATGGCCTTCGTCCTTTGATATGCTGACTGGCAGATCCCCTTCTCCCTCCGAAAGCAATCTTACGAGTTCCCCCATAGCTTTCTTCGCAATGAGCAGTTTTAACTCGTTCTTAAGCCCCGCCACCTCAATATCCCGCTCAATCAAGGCAAGCCTGTGTCCATCAGTTGCTACCATGGCCACGCTACCGGGCTTGAGCAAGAGTAGAGCCCCATTCAAAGTGTAGCGAGACTCTTCGTTGGAGATGGCGAACACGGTCTTCTGGATGGCAGTTGCAAGAACATTCGCGGGGAGGGCAGCCAAAGCCGGGGGGACGGCAGGAAGGGTAGGAAAATTGTCCTTGGCCATTCCCACCAACTTAAATGAGGAGCGCTCGCATGTAACCTGGACCCAGTGGTTTTCCAGCGCCTTGAAGTGAACCTCAGCTTCGGGGAGAGACCTAACAATCTCGATAAGGCGTTTGGCAGGAATCGTCCCCGAACCCGCAGCTTTCACCTTTGCCGGACAACGACAGCACACCCCAAGGTCGAGATCGGTGGCGCTGATTCCAAGCACCTCTCCCTCGGCTTCAATTAGTAGATTAGAGAGAATAGGAATGGTCGTCTTCTTTTCAACCACTCCTTGAGTGAGAGCCAATTCCTTTAAGACGCGCGATTTTTCAATAGAGAAATCCATTTCGTTAGTATCCTATCAGAAAGAGTTCTTAGTAGTAGGAGCTGTGCAAGAGTGGAAAAGTATACAAGGTGTTTGCAAACACCCGGTTGGGGAGACGTACCCTGTGAACCGCGTCTCTCGGGTTGTGAATTTCGGCGCCCTGTCGGGCGATCTGGAGAGATTCACACATTTTCTCATCATGAACGTCCTAGGAGAAGCGGCTAAGTTGAACCAAGACTATCTTGAAGCTTGTTGAGAAGTCTGTGCAAATCTTTATCCGACTCGCGCAATTGCTTAATCTTATTTATAGAGTGTAACACAGTCGTATGGTGTTTCCCACCGAATTCCCTGCCGATTTGCGGCAGCGAGGCGGTGGTAAGCTCCTTCGCTAGGTACATTGCGACTTGGCGAGGGTAGGCGACATGGTGGCTATTGTTTTTTGACTTCAATTGGGAGATCGTCAGGCTGAACTCCTGACAGACTGCTCGCTGAATGTTCTCGATTGAGACGTGGCGTCCCTCCCCCTCAACAAGATCTTTCAGAGCCTGCTGTGCCATTGAGAGGGAAATTTCCGCCCCGGTGAGAGAGGAAACTCCAATAAGCCGCGTTAGCGCGCCCTCGAGGTCGCGGATGCTGGACTTGATTTGACGGGCTACGAATTCGCTGACTTCGTCGGGGAGGGTTACCCCTCTCGCTTCGCACTTCTTCTCCAGAATAGCCCTCTTGGTTTCGAGATCAGGCGGTTGGAGGTCAGCCGTGAGACCCCAGGCAAAGCGGGAGCGTAACCTCTCCTCCAGGCCGGGAATGTCCTTCGGAGGACAGTCGCAAGAAATCACCACTTGTTTCTGGGCCTCATACAGGGCATTAAAGGTATGGAAGAACTCCTCTTGGGTTCGCTCCTTACCGGCAATAAACTCGATGTCGTCCATGAGCAGCACGTCGATATTTCGATACTTCTCCCGGAACGAGTACATGCGGTCATAACGAAGGGAGCTTATGACGTCGTTCGTGAAAGCCTCTGAGTCCACGTAGGCCAACCTCACGTCCTTCCAGTTGTGCTTGATCATGTGGCCCACAGCCTGCATGAGGTGGGTCTTACCCAAACCAACTCCCCCATAAAGGAAGAGTGGGTTGTAAGCCTTTGCTGGAGCCTGTGCCACCGCGCTGGCGGCGGCGTGAGCGAATTGATTGCAGGAACCCACCACAAATGTGGCAAAGGTGTACTTGGGATTAAGTTGGTGATCAACGGCGTCAAAGTCCAGCTTGCTCTGCACAGGCCTCGCAGCGTCACTGCTCGTACTCACCCTCTCTGCATTTTCGGCGAAGATGTAGCGGATCTCCTTCAAACCCACACCGAGCTCGCGCAAGGCCTCGCCGATCAGCCCCGTGTAATTCTCCTGGATCCACTCTTGGAACTCGCGGTTCGGCACGCGCACCACAATGGCTTCATTTTCAACATGGCTGAACCGGGTAGGCCTCAACCAGGTCTGGTAGCTTTGCGTGTTCACCTTCGTCTTGAGAAGATTCAGGACTTGGAGCCAGGCATTCATTGAGGTTTCACGGCAGGATGGGGGCACAATTTGCGCCGCATAGGGCCGCAGGCTTGGAATCAAGGCGTCAAGCGAATCCGCCACAGAAGGCACCGCTAGGCCTCCTCAAGCGTAGAGTCTCGGCCCTGTTTTTCCCCCATTTTTCGAACCTGAGCGTTCCTAGGACGGCGCGCAAGCTCGCCCGGTACCACTTAGCTCACTTACTTAGTATAGCACGAAAAGGTCCCTGAGCCAATCGCTCAAAATATCACTTAAACGCTTTGCTCTGACGGCGCAAGGACGCTCTGTTATTGGAAATAGTATCCCTTGAAATCCCTGATTATTGGAGCAGGCGGGCAATTTCGTCTCGAGCCGGGACGCGAAGCGCGCTTGTATGACCTTCCTCGACCACCCGGATCCCTTCGGCCGCTTCTCTTACCTCGCCAATGATCGCGGCTGTCACGCCACGGCGCAAATAAGCGCGAAGCAGGTTCTGGGCCGACTTAGGGCTGGCGACCACCAGCAATGCGCCCGAGGCAATCAGTGCAAAGGGATCAAATCCCAGGACTTCGCAGAAACTACGGGTCTCCTTGAGAATGGGGACCTTATCCTTCCAGATGCGCAATCCCACCCCACCGGCCTGCGCAAGTTCATACAACCCCGAGACCAGTCCCCCTTCAGTCGGATCGTGCATGGCGTGGATTTCGCCATGGCGGAGTGCAAGCATGGCGTCACGAACAACGCTGATCCCGGGACGGAAGAGCAGCCGCCGGGCGTTGCGAAGCGTTTTGTCGGGCAGTTCCCGGACCAGAACAGGATGCTTTTCTCTGGCGAGGATCGCGGTGCCCTCAATCGCGATACCTCGCGTGAGCAGTACTAGATCTCCCGGCCGCTGGCTTTCCTTTCGGACCAGCTTGGACTTGCTCACCTCGCCGAGCATTTGACCGACCATAATTGGACGGTCGAGGCCGCGAGTGATCTCTGTGTGGCCGCCACAAAGCGTCACACCTAGCTCGGCGCAGGCCCGCCGCGTGTCGCGAAAGATATTCCGGACCAGTGAGGACGAGGTGGCTTCTTCGGGAAGCAGTAAAGTCGCCAGGAACCAGAGGGGGCGCGCGCCCAGCGTGGCGATGTCATTACCATTAATGTTGACCGCGTACCAACCAATTCGCTCCGAGGTGAAGGTGATAGGGTCTGTTTTCGCCACCAGGTATTTCGCCCCCATGTCAATTACGGCGGCATCCTCCCCGAAGCGCGGCCCCACGATGACTCGGGAGCGCCGTGGTACTTGACACCCGGCCAACAGTCCTTGGAGAATGCGAGGAGGCAGTTTTCCGGCTGGCAGTAGCTTCATAGTGTGGTGAGTATAACTCAAGGGCAGTGACAAGTGACGAGTGAGCAGCGAGCAGTGACAAGGCGGGCGGACTACAAATGAAGATCAAAAAAGCGACCAAAAAATACGAAGCATGGCTGGGCGAGCGCCTCAGTCTCATCCCAGCGGACCTGACGCTCAAGCACTCCCGGATGGAGGAGGCCCCATTCCCTTTTTTGCGCGCCACATTCTATCGCTGGGCTCAACTGTGGGCGGAGCTTTCGTTCGACTTTGTTAAGGCGCCCCCAGTCCTGGCGGTAGGCGATCTTCACCTGGAGAACTTCGGGACGTGGCGCGACTCCGAAGGACGCCTGATCTGGGGCGTAAACGACTTTGACGAAACGTTTCCTATGGCCTACACCAACGACCTCGTTAGACTCGCCGTGAGCGCGCAATTGGCCATCGCGTCCGACCGTTTGGGGCTAACTCCGCAAGCCGCGTGCAAGAATATCCTGGCTGGGTACCGTGAAGGACTCGAGCAGGGCGGCAAGCCATTTGTTCTGGAGGAGAGTCACAAGTGGCTACGGGATACCGTTACCGGGGAACTTCGCGACCCGGTTCATTTTTGGGGAAAGATGGACGCTTGGCCCACCGTGCGCGGCGAAATCCCCAAAGGCGCCAGGAAAGCGCTCGAAGAGTCGTTGCCGAAACGAGAATTGGTATATCGCGTTGTCCATCGGGTGGCGGGGTTGGGGAGCCTTGGCCGGGAGCGATACGTGGCGATCGCCGATTGGGGAGGAGGAAGAGTCGGTCGCGAGGCCAAGGCGAGTGCACCTTCGGCGTGGGTTTGGGCCAATGAAGGTAAGGGCCCAAAGAAAATGTTTTATGAGGAAATCATCAACAACGCCGTACGGGCGCTTGACCCCTTCGTTCATCTGCGCGGCAGATGGATCATGCGCCGCCTGTCTCCCCATTGTTGCCGCGTCGAACTGGCCACCCTGACCGAAAGGCGAGACGAGGAACGACTGCTCCGCGCCATGGGTTTCGAGACCGCGAATATTCACCTGGGGAGCAAGGATGCAAGCAAGACGGTTCGCCGCGACTTAGGTAAACGGAAGCCGGACTGGCTGCACGAAGCGGCCCATGAAATGACCAAGGTTGTATTGGAAGATTGGGAGGAATGGAGAAAACCTTAGCCTGCTGCTGGGTGTGGGAAGCGGCGGTCAGGAAAAATGCGGACCAAATCCCGGGGAACCCGCGAAATGCAAATGGAGACCTATGTCCCGGATGGCGGTAAAGAACTCCACAAGGTAGCGCACGTCAAAATTGCGCTCGTCTTGTAACTCTTTTAACTGAGAGACGAGCTCTTCGAACGACTTGTCGAAGGACTCAAAGAATCTCGGTGGCATGGCTCGGATTGCTTCAATGGCCTGCGCGTAGGCAAGGGAGGGTTCATCCGAGGTACCCGCTGGCTTGTCCTTTGCCGCGTCACTCCCGCGCCGCGCCTGCGTCAGAAGCTCAACCGCCTTGCTGATGACGCGGCGGTCGTGGTCCCAGAGCCTCTTGTGAAGGGACACGTTGCGGAGGGATTTGGCGATTTCGTCAGCAAGGATCGCCGTGCGCAAGCTCACCGACGAAACCCGCCGGTTAGTGCTCTTGATCATGGATCCCTCCTCTCTCTGCCCTAACTCCAATTGATTTGGCGGCACTTGGGCTCTTACGCCCACTCCTCCACAAGGCCTGCCTGGCAGAAGCTTACCTCCCTCGAACCACAATTGGATTCTTCGCTAGGTAAAGGATACCACAGTTCACCACTTTTTGAAACATGTAAGAGCGCCTCTTCTTGAGAGGGGCTTCTGGCTCGAAGCTAGGTCACGATACCGGCTGGGTGAAACAGGGAGCGTACTTGCGGGGAAATGGCTTTTTGTCGCGGTAGGATCGGGCCAGTTCAAGGTAGATGCCCAAGTCTCGGTCCAGGTCGGACTGGGTACCGTCAAAATAGAAATTGCGAATGGGGATGCCGCCGTAGTCTTTGCTGAGCTTGGGATAGATGGCCTCGCTCACAATTCCATTCATGCAGGTGAAGGGGCTGATATCGATGACGCCGTCCGCGCCGTGGAGGGCGAGGTAAGCCGCCCTTCCCACGCTCAGGACCATCTCACCCTGGGCCCCGCAGACCGGCAAATAAGGCCAGGCCAGTTCCAATACCTCTTCGACTTCCGGCTCCTCGTAGCCCACGAAGTCCTCATGGAAGGGGGCGATCAAGGCGTGCTCATCCGAATGCTGGATATAGGAGCGCAAGCGCGCCTTGAGCATGTCCATTGAAATGGCCCGTCCGCACAGCTTAAGCTTTCGTTCCTGTTCTGTGTTGGTATACGCCACCCACTCGGCAATGTGGCTCAAGCTGCACTCGGCCCCATAGCCCTCCAATTTCCGTATCAAATCTTCATTGGAGAAGGTATTGAGGCGGCAAAAGATCTCCCCTACCACGCCAATTAAGGGAGTTTCGGGATCGTATTGGGCCGGGACACGCCGGAACCTCTCTCGCGCCCGAATCACCGACTCAACCAAGCTCAACAATTGGCAGTCCATGTCCGCGCAACTTGTCTCCAATGTTTGGCATAAATCCTGGAGCGAGGCCTGGAAGACGCGGTCCGCGGCGCCCGAACTTGTCTCGTAGATTCGGGTCTTGAGCAATGCACGGTGCAGCGTGTCTGCGGCCACCAGCGCCCGCCAACCTGCCCGCAAGAAAGCGTTGGTAATGTCGCCCAGGTCGGCGTAGCCATTCTGGCTGGTAGGTGAAAGGACCTGTACATCGCCGTAGCCGGCCTCGCGCAAGATTTTCTTCAGGAAGGGGGCATACTGGCCGAACCGGCATGGGCCCTCGGCCGTAGGCATGAAGAAGGCGGCCTGCGCCGGCCGGAAGCCCTGCGATTCTATAACGCGCAGGAAATCGCCGATCGTGACCTTGGCGGGGTAGCACTCGTCGCCGGTCGTATACTTGCTCCCCAGCTCACGTGTCCGTTCGTTGGAGGGGGGAGTAGGCTGCGCCTCGATGCCCAGCCAGCGAAAAGTCGCGGCAAATGCCTCCGAGCTGCCTTCCGCCATGGTGGGAATGTAAACCGTCTTGCGCCAAAGGGGATGGCCGGCGCTTATGCGCCGGCTCACATGACGGTGGTCGAAGAGGGGCATCGCAGAAATCCTTTGCTATCGAGATAGGCTTCGCAACGGGTGATGAAGCCCGCGTCGTTCGAATGGCCATCGAATTGAAGCACCAAGGAAGGTTTGCCAGCGGCGTCGTCGAGGAACGACTTGATGTAGGAATCGGGGCCACACTTGAAGTTCGAGATGTAAACCAGGTGCAGGTTGGGATGGCGGCGAGCCAACCGCGCTGCGGCCAGAATGCGCCGCCCGGAATTCCAATACATATTGGGGTTCACCATGCTGATGTCTTCGGAGTCCAGAGGGAGGAAATCCATGGGCAGAACATTGACGCCGTAAAGCGCCCGCAGCTTGCGCAGGATGTCACAATTGACGCTACGGTCGTAGAGGTTGTAAGGCCGTCCGACCAGCAGCAAGGCCGGCTCTCCACTCGCCTGGAGTTGGGCCAGGGCTCCAGCGCCCGCCTCCAGCACAGCCTCCGTAAAGGCTCCCTGTGCGGCATACGCTGCTGTCACCGCGCGATCGCTCTGCTTGCGAGAAAAGCCGAGCGTTCGAGCGAATGCCGCCAACTCCTTCTCGACGTGCTTCCTGCCGAAGCGGAAGTGCACGGTGGGGATCAGCAATTTGGTGCCCATGTGCTCCAATTGCGGCGCCATGCGCACTACAAAGGGAAGGGTCTGGTTCCAGGGGCAGAGATGCGAATCCACGCCATTCTGCGGAGCTTCGGCGTTGACGATGTTCGGCAGCAGCAGGTAATCCACCCCTTTGTCCAGCAGATCCAGCACGTGCCCATGGGCTACTTGCACGGGGAAGCAAGGCTGGGCGACAGCCGACTCTTCACCTCGGGTGGCGATCTTCCGGTCCGTGGCGTCCGAGACCGCCACGTCGAATTCCAACTCCTGGAAGTAGGCGCACCAAAAGGGAAAGCGGTCGTAATAGAACATGGTACGGGGGATGCCCACGCTCGGCCGCGAACCTTTGGCGGGCAGCAGAACTTCTTCCAGCAACCTCTCGCGGTATTCGAGCAGATCATCGATAATGGGCTTACGGTCGGAGCGGGCCCGCTTGCGGAATTTGTCCGAGCACTGGTCTCCCCAGTAGGTGCGTTCTCCTTCAATAGTAAATTCTTTCATGTCACAGTAGTTCGAGCAGGCGCGGCAGACAAAGTCCCGCGCGGTGAACTGCACTCCGTAGAGGTCGTACCCGCGGAAACGGCTGGGACGGCCTGCGCCCTTCATACGGTCGCGCGCAATAAGCGCCATGCCGATGGCCCCGATCACACCGTTATGCGGCGGGACAATGATCCGCTTGCCCAGGATTTGGGAAAAGGCAGCCGCCACCGCGTCGTTGTAAGCGGTGCCCCCTTGGAAGAAGATGGTGTTGCCGATTTTCCTTCCACGCACTACTCGGTTCAGGTAGTTCAAGGCTACCGAATAAGCCAGGCCCGCCGCCAGATCACCCACCTCCGCACCTTTCTGCAGCAACGACGTGACGTCACGCTCCATGAAGACTGTGCAACGTTCGCCCAGCCGCGCGGGGTTGGCAGAGGCAAGCGCCAGACGCGCGAATTCCTCCTTAATGGAAATCCCCAGCTTTTCGGCCTGCTCCTCGAGAAACGAGCCGGTGCCCGCCGCGCAGGCTTCGTTCATGGTGAAGTCCACCACCACGCCCTTCTCGATGCGAATGAACTTCGAGTCCTGCCCGCCGATTTCGAAGATGGTGTCCACCGGCGCCATACCCATTTGCTGGCAGACGTGCATGGCCCCGGTCTTGTGGGCCGTGATCTCGTCGTTGACCGTGTCGGCGCCCACCAATTCGCCGATCAGCTCGCGCCCGGAACCCGTCGTCCCCACGCCACGGATGTCGAGACAGGGGCCGAGTTCGGCCTCAATCTCCTTGAGTCCCCGGTCGACTACCTCGATGGGCCGCCCCTGCGTAGGTAGGTAGATCTCCTTGAAGAGATTGCCTGCCGCATCGGTAACCACCAGGTTGGTGCTCACCGAACCGATGTCGATTCCCAAGTATGCTTCGATCCTAACAGGAGTTTGGGATTTAGCGCCCACCGAGCCGATGGCGGTTTCCGGGGATGCTTCGATCCTGTTTGAGACTTTGGGCTTGGAATTTGAACTTTCAGGGTGGGAACGCGAGATTTGGCGTTCGGAATTGGAAGCTTGAGGATGGGGATTTGAAATCTGAGATTTCAAATTTGAAATCGCTGCCGTCTCCGCCCGGTCGCGCAACAGCAGCACGTTTTTCATGGAAAGCACTTCTGTGCAGGCGAAGCTCTTCTTGGCGGCCTCGTGTTGGCGCAGTTGATGAATGCGCTTGAAGGAGCGCTTGCGCCATTCTTCCGCCTCCAGCATGGCGGCGCCCGCCGCCCCCAACCAGGCGTAGAGGCTGGGGACCACGAGTTCGTTCTCGCCCAGCTTGAACGCCTCGCGCAGGGCGTTCGAGATGCCCGCATTGAGCGCGACCCCGCCGATGAAGGCCACCGGCGCAACCACGGCTCGCCCCTTGACTATGCTGGATTTGAAGTTCCTCGCCACCGCATCGCATAGGCCCCGCAGGATCTGCTCCGTGCTGTAGCCTTTCTGCTGAGCGTGGATCATGTCCGTTTTGGCAAAAACCGAGCACCGCCCGGCAATGCGCGCCGCGCAGCTTGCCCCGCAGGCCGCCGCGCCCACTTGCTCGATGCTGTAAAGCAAGCGCGTAGCCTGCTGGTCGATAAAAGACCCAGTGCCCGCCGCGCATTCGCCGCTGGTTTGGTAATCGACGATTCCCAGGTGTTTTCCCACCGCCTCCGGATCCAACCGCAGGTATTTTGACGACTCGCCGCCGATTTCAAAGATCGTGCGCACCTCGGCGTTGAACGTCCGCACACCTTTGGCAATGGCGCGGAACTCGTTTTCAAAATAAATGCCCAGGATCTTCGCGATGAGCTGGCTGCCCGAGCCGGTCACGCGAATGCCTTCTACGTTTTCCTCCGGCAGGTGCTCATAAAGCTCTTGCAACAGGTCGAAGGTGGACTGGATCGGGCTCCCCTGAATTCGCCGGTACTTCGAAAGGATCAGGGGCCGTCCGGCGAAAGGACTGTCGGCGGGGAACGTGGCCTCGTAAAAAGTGGGGGACCTTTCACCGAGATTGTGGAACAGCGACTCGTCGGTCGCTGATCCGATGGCGGCAACCTTAAGACTGACAGCGCCGATGTCTAACCCGATGTTGATGCTCATAGAAGCTCAAACCTTGTAAGCAGGGGGCGAGGATGCTTGTTGGAAAAACATATCCCCGCAACCTCGAGCTCTTGGTCTCTTCGGAGTCAGCTTGAAGTGCATGATTCTACTCTTTTTGCTCCGGCTTGTCTGCAGATTTTTCGCGTTGGCCGTAGCGTTGACGCGGCAGATGCGGGATGAGCCCGTTGATATAGCCGGAAAATGCCGACCCCGTCATCCGGGGGTCGGCGCAACACTTCAGCATTTGAGTCAGCTTGGGATGCAGAATCCCGCTTTAGGGTCAAAACACCCTAGCAACCCACGTACATCCTGTCCATGGGCAATTCGGATTCCGAGGAGGCAGGATTGCACTATTTGTCCACGAACCTCGAGCATCGTAAGGCTGAGCGGCTGTTAGTTAACCACTTGGCTTTTCAACAGGATCCCTGCAAAAAACATCGAACACCAAGTGTTTTCATCAGCATGAGCAAGGGTCAAGAGACAAAGAGCCCCTGTCTCTGCCGAGAGCGGGATAGCGGACGAGGCTGGGCCGCATGGCCATGTGCGGAGGGCAAGCCTTACCCCCGCCCTGTCTGCCCTTATCGCCGGAGTGGGAACGCCCCGCCGGGGCAACTCAAAAGTGGAAGCCGATCTCGGCGGTTAGGGTCCGGGGCGCGACGTAGTGTGTGCCGCTGAAGGTCGAAATGAAATTGTAAAGCGCCTCTTTGTTGGCCAGATTGATTGCTGACAGGCGGAGACTCCATCTGTGCTTGTCACCTTTGAAGAGGTTATCTTCGCCCACCGAAAGGTCGAAGAGGTTGCGCGGCGCGATGCGGGGAGGGTTGTGATCGTCGTTTTCGGTTCCTGCCGCAGGGATCTTCACCAAGGAAGACTTGTACTCGGACGCCGGGCACACGCTGTCTGGACTGATCGGAGTCGTCGGGGTCGCAAACACGCCGTTGCAAGAGAGTCCGGCCTGGAACTGCTGATCCGGCGTGATAATCGACGCATCCACGATGGAGTCGGTGCCAGCCGGCCCATTGGCGCAATTACCGCCCGCGCACGGCAGGGGGCCTGCCACCAGGCCGCTATCGTAACGCCAGTTGAATCCCACCCACGGTCCGCGCTTGAACGGCTGGTATTGCAGGTGAGTGGTCTGGTTAAAGTGCTCGTCGTGGTCGATGCGGAACACCTCGCATCCCGTCGGCGTCGTCGCGCAAAGCGAGCCCGGCGCGGCGCCGACACCGGCGACCTGCGGCTCGAAGAAGCGCGCCGCCACGCTGGACATCACGACGAACGCTGTCAGGCCGTGGGTGTTGGGAACGCTGACGCGGATGGCGTAGCCGGGGATTTTCGATTTGGTCCACTCGACGGGAAAAGTAATCGGTGAGTCGCCCAATATGCTGAAGTCGAAGCCCCTTTGCGTGTACTTCCAGATGTATTCGCCGTTCACAACCAGGTATTTGCCGAAGGCTTGCTGGAGGCCGACGTGGAACTCATTGCGGGTGCCGGGGCTCAGCGGAGTAGTGCTGACGCAAGGAGCGATGGTCGACGACATGAGCGCGCTGATCACGGGATCTGTGCATCCGTTGCTGGCCAGGATCAGGTTCTCGTTGAAAGGCGTTTCCATGATGCGAGCATACGAAGCCTGGAGCACGGTGCTGGTTTTCTTGATGTTGTAAGCGGCACCCACGCGGGGCTCCGCTTGGCGGGCAATAGTGATGCCATTATATAAGTCGCCGCGCAGGCCAAGGTTGAAGTTCCAGTTCTTATAGGTAATCGAGTCTTGAGCAAACAGCGCCAGCTCCTTGATGTCGGAGTGAACGTTATAGGCGTACAGGCCGCTGGTCGAATTCGGGCAACCATCAGAGGACGGCAGTGGCGCCGTTCGAGTCAAGTCGTAACAGCCCAGGAGGCGTAAAAAACTCGGATTGGGCTGGAGTGGCGCGATACAATTCAATGGATCGGTCAGCCCTGGGCCTGTAAACGGACTCCCGTCAGCATTCAAACACACAGCGTTGGCGGTGGGATCGACTATCCCGAACGCGTCGTCTTCCGTCAGAAATGTGTGCTCAAAAAAGACTCCTGCCTTGACGTTGTTGAAGCCTTTCACGTACGAGACCTCGGCGCGACCGCCGGCATTGGTGAGCCGGCGAGTCTGGCCAATGGACTGGCGCTGAATATCAGGTTCGAGGTCACCGAAAGGATCGCCACTGGGGTAGTAGTTGTAGCGATCCTGGCGCACCCAGCCGCCCAAGGTGAACACGGTGTTGATATTGAGCAGGCGCGTCCAAGCGGGCGCAATGTCAAGCGTCTTGATTTGCGAACGCTGATCGGTAGAGCCTACGACCACTCCGGTGGGGCTCAGACCATTGTTGTCGACGACCAACCCGTTCCACGCCGTGGCGTCTTGCGCGTCGTAGGAATTCGGCGTCTGGAACCAGGAGCGCGTAAACTGGAAGTTGAAGTTAATCGTGTCCTTTTGCGAGGGCTTAATGTCGAAGCGGTCGAAGAGGTTCTCTTCATTGCCCCGGTCGTGCATGACGTTAAACTCCGGCCCATCCAGAAACCGGGTGGAATTCAACCCGTTGGCGGAGATGAAGTTACCCCAGCTTTTCCCACCGTACTCGAAATCGAATCCACCGTTCGAAGTCCCAAAGGTTCCATAGGAAGCCCTCACATCGCCATGCGGCTGAGTCTCCCCCAGGCCTGAACGCGTGCTCGCCACGATCACCACGCTGGTCTTGTCCCCAAACTCTGCCGGCGGTGCGCCAGGGATTACTTCCAAAGACTGGAGCGAGTCAAGGGAAATCTGATTTGAAAAGATCTTGCTTTGCTGGTCTGTGATGGGCTGGCCGTCGACGGAAAACGAGTTTTCTGCGTGATCTCCCATTCCGTGGAAGAGACCGTTCGAATCCGCGGCGATTCCCTGCGTGGAAAGCGTAATGAGGGAACTAATGGACGACGACTGACTTTCCAGCGGCAGCTTGTCGAAGAGGGTCCGATCCACGTCCGTGTGGGTCGTGGGGTCAACCTCAATCAGGTCCGCAGCTTCACTGGTCACCGTCACCGTCGTCTTTCCGCTGGCCAGTTCCAAACCAATATTTAAGTTCAGGGGCACCGCCGAGTTCACGTCCACATCCTGAACGTGGGTTGCAAATCCCGTGGCGCTCACCGTCATGTGATAGGGATTGAATGGAACGTTGGGGAAGCTGAACCCGCCTTGGGCGTCGGTGGAAACCGTGCGTTTATAGCCTGTAACGGGATTGTAGATTGTCGCTGTAGCACCCGGAATAAGGGCGCCCGAGGGGTCCTTTACCGTGCCGTTGAGCACGCCGGCGCTCCCCGAACTTTGCCCGGCAACCCAGGCGGGGAGAGCGGTGATCCCGAGAGACAAAACCAGAATAAACAATGAGGCGCGCCTACTAATCATAAAGTCTCCTCCTTAGGGCTCATAAGAATTTTCGCGTCGAATTGAAATGAGGCAAAGCTCTCAGGAGAGAGGAGGAGCACGTGAGGACAGGCGAGAAGGCAGTAAGCGGGCAAACTCGCACGCTTCAGTTACGGGAATCCCTAGGGCCACGGAGTCACGGGACGGTAGACGGGTCGAAGTGGCGGGGTGGACAGCTCCCTGGCGACACACGAGGCAAGCGCCGCAAGTCGCATCGGACTTTGGGCACAAGTGACATTGTGTCAGTTGTGCCGCAACTTGGCCTCGCCCTCCAGAGAGTTCGATCTGGGTCCCATGGTGATGCAATTCCACCACAAAAAAGAGGTGGATCTGCGCCAGAAGGGCAGCCCCTACCAGGATAGCACGTGATTTGCGATGATGCTTGTAACGGCTCAAGGGTGCTCTGATTCGTTGAAAATCATCAGTTGAGCTTGCGAAGGCAACCCAAAGTGGGGGAATGCCTACGACCTAATGTCCGAAGCGCTGAGGACAATGAATCACCTTTATTGCTGGAGCATTTGGCGCACCAAACCCGCTCCCTCCTCCTGGCCTACCGGTCGGTTGCCGGGTGTTCAAGTCACCTCAATGCAAGGCAGCGAGTGAGTTTGCCAGAGTGGCGCACAACCTGTCCCAGCCTGTTGTGGACGAGCGTTGTAATCCCTTCAAACCAAAGGCTAGCGGTCATGCTGACAGAGGCCGTCTGGACGATTAGACCCCCACCACAAGAACCAACCTGTCCCCGTACCCGCAGTGGCGATGAATTAACCGGGGGTAACGGCGCGAAGCACATGAACGGGGTGACTTGCGGAAAAATCCGCAAAGATATGGAATTCTCGACGGTTCAAAGGAAGAAACTCGGCTGAGTTTCTTCGTGCGGATTCCGAGAGTAGGTCAACAAATCTGGTCACCGACTCTTGTCCCCAGGGTGGCTGCAAGAGCCTGTGTGATACGCTGGAGAGATCAAGAGCAGGAACGCTGAGAACGACCTCACTACGACCCGCCTCCCGTCGGCGCACTCTCCGTCGGATGTGCCGCCCTCTCCCGTAGAGTTCGTGTGATAACGCTGCCTCGGCTGTCATTCCGAGCGGAGCGAGGAATCTGGCTCTGAGTGTTTTCAAGGCAGTGCGAGATTCCTCGTCGCCTGTGGCTCCTCGGAATGACACGCAAAGTGGGGTTTTCACACAGACTCCCGTAGGGAGAGTGTGGGGGCCCTGAATTGCCGGGCAGTTGGGTTTGGTGACAGCGAAGTGACCCTTCACCCGACCCGCGACGGCTGATGAAGACGCCGTCGCAGGCTACCCTCTCTCCAAGGGAGAGGGGAGTAGATTCGACCCACTAAAAGCGAAACCCCAGTTCAATGGTCAGGGCGCGCGGCGTCACATAGTGGGTTCCACTGAACGTTGAAATAAAGTTGTAGAGGGCCTCTCGATTCATCAGGTTGATGGCGGTCAAGCGGAGGCTCCATTTGCGCTTTTCGCTGTTGAAGAGGTTGTCGTCACCCACCGAGAGGTCGAAGAGGTTGCGGGGTGCGATGCGGGGCGGGTTGTGGTCGTCGTTTTCGGTGCCTGGCGCCGGAATGTTCACATACTTGGACTTGTACTCGTTCCCGGGGCAAAGGTCGTAACCGAGGGATGAGCTAATCCCCACCGTCGGTGTGGCGTACACGCCGTTGCAAGAGAGTCCCGCCTGGAACTGCTGATCCGGCGTAATAATCGAAGTATCCACGATGGAGTCGGTCCCGGCCGGCCCATTGGCGCAATTGCCGCCTGCGCAGGGCACAGGGCCTGCCACCAGGCCGCTGTCATAGCGCCAGTTGAAGCCTATCCAGGGGCCGCGCTTGAACGGCTGGTATTGCAGGTGAGTGGTCTGGTTAAAGTGCTCGTCGTGGTCGATGCGGAACACCTCGCATCCCGTCGGCGTCGTCGCGCAAAGCGAGCCCGGCGCGGCGCCGACACCGGCGACCTGCGGCTCGAAGAAGCGCGCCGCCACGCTGGACATCACGACAAACGCCGTCAGGCCGTGGGTGTTGGGAACGCTGACGCGGATGGCGTAGCCGGGGATTTTCGATTTGGTCCACTCAATGGGAAAGGTAATCGGTGAGTCGCCCAATATGCTGAAGTCGAAGGCCCTTTGCGTGTACTTCCAGATGTATTCGCCGTCCACTACCAGATGTTTGCCGAAGGCCTGCTCGAGACCGGCGTGGATCTCATTGCGGGTGCCAGGGCTCAATGGGGTGGTGCTGACGCACGGACTGATGGTCGACGACATGAGCGCGCTGATCACCGGATCGGCGCATCCGTTGCTGGCTAGGATCAAGTTCTCGTTGAACGGCGTTTCCATGACGCGAGCATAAGAAGCTCGAATCACGGTGTTGGTTTTCTTCACATGGTAAGCGCCACCCACGCGCGGCTCCGCTTGGCGGGCAATAGTGATGCCGTTATATAAGTCGCCCCGCAGGCCGAGGTTGAGGTTCCAGTTCTTATAGGTAATGGAGTCTTGAGCGAACAGGGCCAGCTCTTTGATGTCGGTGTGAACATCATAAGGGTACAGGCCGCTGGTGGCGTTCGGGCAACCGTCGGAGGCTGGGAGGGCGCCGGTGCGAGTCAAGTCGTAACAGCCCAGGATGGGAATGAAACTCGGGTTGGGTGTGAGCGGCCCAGTGCAATCCGCCGGATCAGTAAGCCCCGGGCTGGTATACGCAGTCCCGTCCGCGTTCAAACAAACCGCGTTGGCGGTGGGGTCCACGACCCCGAAGCGGTCGTCTTCCGTCAAAAAGGTGTGCTCGAAAAAGACTCCCGCCTTCAGATTGTGGATGCTCTTCGAGTAAGCGACCTCAGCGCGGGCGCCGGCGTTGGTCAATCGGCGAGCCTGGCCAATGGTCTGGAGCTGAAGGTCGGGGATGAGGTCAGCGAAAGGATCGCTGCTCGGGGAGTAGTTGTAGCGATCCTGGCGCATCCAGCCACCCAAGGTGAGCACCGTGTTGTTATTTAACAGGCGCGTCCAGGCGGGAGCGATGTCAATCGTTTTAATCTGTGACCGTTGATCGCTGGCTCCCACCAGCAGGCCGTTGGGGCCCAATCCTCCGTTGTTGACCACCAGCCCGGACCACGCTGTGGCGTCTTGAGCGTCATAAGAGTCGGGTGTCTGGAACCAGGAACGCGTGAACTGGAAGTTGAAGTTGATCGTGTCCATTGCGGAGGGCTTGAGGTCGACACGATCAAAGAGATTCTCTTCATTTCCCCGGTCATGCATGACGTTATGTTCCGGCCCATCCAGGAACCGGCTGGTGTTCAGGCCGTTGGCAGAAATGAAATTGCCCCAGGTTTTTCCGCCGTACCCGAGATCGAATCCGCCGTTCGAAGTTCCAAAGGTCCCGTAGGAAGCCGTCACATCGCCATGCGGCTGAGTCTGTCCCAGGCCTGAGCGCGTGGTCGCAACGATCACCACACTGGTCTTGTCTCCGTATTCAGCGGGAGGAGCGCCTTCGATCACTTCCATCGATTGCACGGCATCGGCAGGAAGTTGATTCGAGAAAACTTTGCTTTGCTGATCGGTGATGGGCTGGCCATCGACAGAAAAGGAGTTCTCCGCGTGATCTCCGAGCCCGTGAAAGAGGCCGTTCGAGTCGGCCGCGATGCCCGGCGAGGACAGGGTGACCAGCGAACTCAGTTCTGAAGACTGGCTTTCCAGGGGTAACTTGTCAAAGAGGGCCCGATCCACATCCGTGTGGGTCGTGGGGTCAACCTCGATCAGGTCCGAGGCTTCGGTGGTCACGGTCACCTCGGTCTTTCCGCTCGCCAATTCCATAGCAATATTCAAGTTGAGTGGCACCCCTGAATTCACGTCCAAGTCCTGTACGTGGGGTGCAAACCCTGTGGCGGCGACCGTCATGTGGTAGGGGTTAAATGGGACGTTGGGTATGCTGAACGAGCCGTTGGCATCGGTGAACGCTGTCCGAGTGAAGCCGCTGACCGGATTGTAGATGGTTACGGTAGCGCCAGGAATCACGGCGTCAGAAGGGTCCCTCACCGTGCCTGAAACTGACACCGCGTTGCTTGCCTGCGCCTTCAAAAAGCCTGCGCCTCCCAGCAAACACAAAAGCAGACTTGCCAGTACACAATCCATGCGAATACGAGAAGCCATCATGCCCTCCTAAGGTATGAGTCTTTATTGTTGTGAGAAGAGAGTAGAGGACTCGAATTAGGAGAGAGGAGGGCCACGGCCGCGCGAGACCGGCAGATCGCAGGTCCGCGCCCTAACAGGCGAAGGCGACAGCTGGTATCTTTCCGCGGCGCTGGGCTGCGGAGCCGAAAATTCCGGCGAGACCAGGGTAATGCTTTGGTGAATAAGATTGCAGGCGGGGCACTGAATGTCGGCGCTGGCGGAGGCCGGCTTCTGAGTGGGGTTGATGGGCTGAAACTTTGCGGACAGCGGCACGAGCGGCAGCTCGTGGCAATGCACGGCGGCAAGCCACAAGAGCTGGAGCTGCGCGAGGAGAATGGCTGCCGTCGCGACCGCCCGTGGAACCGGCTTGCGATGCAGATATCTCATGGAAGACTTGCAACCACAAACACCCTGATGATGCCCAATCGTCTTGCAAAGCCCATTAAACCCCTGGGGATAATTTTATTGATGCTTCCCTGGGTAGGTTGGTTGCAAATATGTTTGGTTGGAAGGGGCGACAAACCTCAAAACCAGCCGTCTCCCCAAGGGAGAGGGCTGCATTCACAATTTGGTGCATGCGGTGTCAAGGGAAAAATGCGGGACACACTCAACGTCAAGGGAGAGCGACGATTCCACCTTCCATCTCCCGGCCTCCGGGTGATAGGGGTCGCGGCAATCGCCTCAGAGTGCTCGGATATGGATGGAGCCGCCGCTCGTGTGGAGTCGCAGGGTTTCGCCGCCCGAGCCCAGGGAGCCGTGGAGGCTCGAGCTGGAAATCTTTCCCACCACGCGAATGGGCAAGTCACTGGTGACGGAGCCGCCGGAAGTGGAGGCATCGATGTCGAGATTAGCGGAGCGGTCCAGTTGTGCCTCGATTGAGCCCCCCGAGGTCTCGAGCACCCCGCCGCGCGCGTTGCCCCTGCCGAAATTCACCGAGATGGGGCCGCCGGAGGTCCTGGCCTCGACATATCCGGTCACACGATCGATGTGAATGGGTCCTCCGCTGGTGTGGGCGGTGAGAGAGCCATCGAGGGAGGCTACGTCAATCTTTCCTCCTGAAGTATCCAGGCGGGCGTCCCCGTCAACCTCCTGCAAGTGGATCGGCCCGCCGGAAGTCTTGGCCTCGAGTCTTCCATTCAGGCCGGAAACATCTATCGAGCCGCCTGAAGTCTTCAGCTCAGAGTCGCCGCGAAGGTTGGAGAGCCTGATGCTCCCGCCTCCGGTGCGTATTTCGGCTTGCGTGCGGGAGGGGACTTCGACTTCGAAGTGCACGGAAGCGTGCTCGCTCCACCCGAAATGATCCTTCCGGCGTACGGTCACACTAGCGATCCCCGGATTCGCCTCGAAGTCGATGTTGTAGAGGGATTCAAGGTCCTCGCGGTCGGAGGTGATCACCACTCGCGCCCCGGAAGATGAGGTACCGGCCAAGGTCACGCTCCCCACATCGGACTCGAGCACGAATCTGCCGTTAGGTTCGAGCTTCAAGGTTCTTTCAATTCGGGAACTGGCAACGGCAAGGGTGACAAAAGCCGGTGTGACAAGCGCGGCAAGCAATAGGATGCTGAGCTTTCTCATCGCTGTCCTCCAAAGACGAAACTCCTTATCCATGATAACGTTCAAGGGGCCTCGCAAGTTCCGCGAGGCTGTCGAGAGATTGGACGGGGTAGGCAAGCAAGCGTTAGCAGGCATTGTAGGTGTGGCCCCCGTGACCGCCCGAGGGCGGCTACAAGAGTCCGTATGAAAACATCGCATGCCGCGATAAGCGAGCCATGTTGGGACTCCCTCACCCAACTCCGTCAGCTGACGGACTGAAGAAAGCGCCGGCTGCGGCCCACCCTCGCCCCAAAGGGGAAGAGGGCTGAGTTGTCGTACAGGTTCTACAGGGGCTGCCCCTACATCGTGATTACACGGCGGCAGTGCAACCTATTCGTTACGATAGACAAAAACTCCGCCCATGCGGACCTTGACGGAGATGTCCTGCTCGCCGGTGGGATTCCAGTAGGAAATTCCAGGGTCGAAACCGGCTCTGTCCTCGCCGTGGAGATCACTCTGGACATATCCCAACCAGGCATGGGCGCGCAGGGAACGGAGGCGCTCCAGCGACGGAATGTCGATCTCTACGTCGCCATAGTTGACCAAGATCACCTGCTTTCCCACCAGCCCTCGAATCCAAACGTCTCCATCCACGCACTTCAGCGCAAGGTTGGCATCGAACGGCATTTTGATGTGGTAATTGACGCTAAGGTGCGCCTCGCCCCGAAACGGCCGCCACAGCTTGCGCGGCGGGTATAGGGTGCGGAGTTGGACGTGCTTGTCTTTTCCCTCGAGAACTACGACGAGTTGCTCATAGAGCGGCTTCGCCGCTTCGTTTGATCTGGCGCGCACCACCTTCTCGGCCTCAATTTCCAGCCGTGGTTCGTCCCAGCCCTCGATGTGAATGTCACCGACCCGAGTATCAATGGTGAGCAGGCCATAAGAAAACATGCGCACGGAGTAATGAGACACTTGGCTGAATTCGTCGGCGCGCGCGCAGCCGCACCACGCTCCCAGAAGGCAGAGAAGGACCAGCGTCCACTTTGTTTTCCAGGCCATCTGCCCACCAACCCTCGCCCTCGCTGGCGAGTCGCTTCACAGTCACGTGTGAAACTATCTTACTGCCAACCCGCGAGAGGAGCAATTCGCATTTAGGATTCCGGGCAGGGGCAACACGCCGGCTGGACACCCCCTCATCCGGCCTGCCCCGGCTGAAGAAAACGCCGGTGCGGTCCACCCTCCCCGACTTCTGGGGTCCGATGGACCCCATCGGGGTCCAGAAATCGGACTCCCCCAAGGGGGAGAGGGCCGGAGCCCTGGCGTGGACGAGGGTGGGCAGGACATGCGGAATTCTGAATGTGAATTGACTTCTGTGTCCTCATGGTTCACAGTCGTGTAGCAGGAGCGGAGCGTGGAAATGCCTCCGATTACTTACCTCCAGAGTCGAATTCCCCTATACCGCCACGAACACGTCGCCATCTTGTACCGAGACCACTCGGAGGCGTTCAGCGCCGTGTGGTTCCTTGCGGAGGGCCTCAAGGGCAATGACTTGTGCGTTTATTTGGCTCCCGATGACTATCAGGCGGAAATGCTCAGCCGCCTTCGCGCCTTGCCGGTGGAGGTCGATCGTCACATTCGTGATGGAAACTTGCGGTTACATCACGGGTTGGACACCTTTCAGTCGCTCCAGGAGTGGGCCCAGGGGATCTTCGCGGATGCGGAGCGCGCCGCCGCCCCATCGCTGCGATGGCTGGAAGAAGGGTTGTGGCCAGCCCCGCTCGGCTTTCCCATGCCGCACTTCTTCGAGTTTCATGCGCTCCTCAATTACCAGGTGAAGCATTACCCCAGCGTGGCGCTCTGCCAATACGACCTCGAACGGATTCCTACTCATCATCTGCTCACCGCCATCGTCGTGCATCGTCACTTGTTGGTGGAAGGCGCCCTGGTTCGCGACAACCCATTTTACGTTCCGGTGGAGAAATTCCTGCCTCTAAGCCCTGCGGAACGGGAACACGACCTCCTTCAGGTCTTCCGAGATGTGCAATTCGATGTCAGCAAACTGCTTGCGGCGCTAGCCGGGTACGCGCGGCTTCAGTGAAGTGTCAGGTGTCGGGTTCCGGGGGTCAGGTGCCGGGTATCGGGCGAAGGTAGCCGGTCCCAGGGGATCAGTGACCAGCGCAACTGTGAATGGTAAGGAGCGAAAAGCAGATTGTGAGTTGCGCGCCGCGCGGTTCCCTTCCTAGCTATGCGTCGCCCTTGGGCCACGCGATCGTTACAGTTCATCACTTGCATTTCATAATTCTGAATTCCCTGCCTCCCCGCTATCTGGCACCTGGCACCTTCACTTCTGGAGCGACTCGAGCGTAGCGCGGTCGAGCCCGATGGTACGCATGGGGAAGGGTACACTGATGCCCTCTTTGGCAAAGCGCGCCAGGATACGTTTGCGCAGCTCGCTCTGTACGGGGACTTGGTCCTCGAAGCGTCGAGCGTTGACGTTGAGTGAAAAGTCCAGGGAGGACTCCCCGAAGCCTGGGTTTAGAGTAACGCTGGGAGGCGGATCCAGCAGCAACCCCGCAAGCCCGTCCTGGGCGGCTTCTCGGGTAACTTCAAGCAGCGCCTTTTCAATCTGGCTAGGATCTGAGCCATAGGATACGTGAACGGGAATACTGACCGACACCTGCAGCTCGGGCAGGGAATAGTTAGTGATGATCGCTTTGGCCATAGTGGAGTTCGGCACAAACACAATGTTATTGGACTGAGTGCGCATGGTGGTGCAGCGCCAGCCAATGCTCACCGCAAAGCCCTCCTGGCCGGAATCCAGCTTGATGTAATCGCCCGGGCTAACCGGCCGATCCGCCAGCAAATAGAGTCCGGCAAAGAGGTTGCTCAGCGTCTCCTGCAACGCCAGAGCAACGGCCACGCTACCGACTCCCAAAGTCGTCCAGATAGCAGTGAGATGAGCACCCAAGTGTTCAAGGACGATGATGGTGGCCAGGAGGGCGGACAAGACCCGGACGACCAGAATGGCCGGATTGGTTACCTGCTCCATGCCCGGGTTGCGCTGCCCGACGCGGCGCAAGAAAAGGACCAGCACCTTGGCGGGGAAGTAGAAGACAACGAGAACGGTAAGGGCGAAAATCAGCTTCGAACCGAGCCTTTCAAACCTAGGCGGGAGGGTGAGAAGTTCGAGCCCGGTGTAAACGGAAGCCAGGAGCAGCAAGGGAACCGGGAGCGACTCCAACAAGGAGCAAACGAGTTCCCCCCAGGTATTCACCAATTTCTTGGTCCAGTGGTGGATGATCCGATTCAAAACAAAACCCAGGACTAACGCCCCCATAATCAGCGCGGCAAACAAAAGCATGTAGAACACTGTGGGGCTGAGGTGCAGGACTCGGGCCAGATGTGTGACCATATTCCAGATCTCCTGATGCGATGACAGTGATTTCCAAGATACCTTGCTTTAGTGGCTTTCTGCAAACCGCGTCTGGGTAGTGCGGGCGTCCCGCCCGCTGCGGGTATGGCGCCCTTCGCTCGGCTCAGACCAGGCTCCGGCGGCGCACGGGAGCGGCCGTTCCCGCCAAAGCGGGCGAGACGCCAGCGCTAACCCCGCGCCATCATCCCGTGGCAGATTGCTGGCGCATGCGCCGAGTTGCCACAATTTGGCATCTAATAAAATGGATAAGCTCGAAGGCGAGAAATTGAGATTGACAAAAAGCCAAGTGAGTGTATCTTGCGAGACGGGCCTGAGCCTCAGCCGTGGTAGAATGTCGCGGGCTAAGGTGAGAGTTCCCCTGGTGCGCGCAAGATCCAAATGTTGAAGTCGAGGTCGAGAGGCATGCCCCCTAAAACGAAAAGCAATATTGACTTTGATAATCTTCCCATCCTGCCCGTGCGTGATACGGTGCTGTTTCCAAACGCTATTTTGCCGCTCACTATAGGGCGCGATAGTTCTCTGAAGCTGGTCGGTGATCTCAAGGAGGAGGAAAAGTTCATTGGGGTGATTACCCAGCGCGACCCGCGCGTGGACAACCCCCAGCCGGTCGACCTCTTCCAGATCGGGACTGTGGCTTTCGTTCATAAAGTCATCAAGCTGCCCAGTCAAAGCCTGTTTATCTTTGTGGAGGGCTTGCAGCGGATTGCGGTGGAGGAAGTGGGCCAAGTTGAGCCTTACATGATCGGGCGCGCGAAGCCGCTCCAAGACATCTTGCCGAAGGAGAAGCAGGCGGATTTTGATGCCCTGGTGCGCAGCGTCACGACGCTCTTCCAGCAGGTGGTACAGCTTTCGCCTACCCTCTCGGACGACCTTCAGACGGTGGTCATGAACATTGAAGATCCCGGGCGGCTGACCGATTTCATCGCCGCCAACCTCCCTTCGCTTTCCAGCACCGAGAAGCAGGAGTTGTTGGAAAGTCTTGATCTGAAGGTCCGGCTGGAACGGCTGAATCGGCAGTTGATTAGAGAAGTTGAAGTCCTGCAACTGCGGTCCAAAATTCAATCCGACGTGCAGGACCAAGTTACGCAAAGCCAGCGAGAGTATTACCTGCGTGAGCAGATGAAAGCCATCCAGAAGGAGTTGGGAGAAGCCGACGAACAGCAGGAAATCGAGGAATTGCGCAAGAAGATTGAAGCGGCGGGAATGTCGGAAGAGGCGAAAAAGGAAGGGTTGCGAGAGTTGGCCCGGCTAGCCAAAATGTCTCCCGCCGCCGCCGATTATCACGTCACTCGCACCTACCTGGAATGGCTGGTAGCCTTGCCCTGGACCAAGGTCAGCGAAATCAAGGTTGACATCCAGAAGGCCAAGGAAGTGCTCGAGGCGGACCACTGGGACCTGGAAAAAGTAAAAGAACGCATCCTGGATTATTTGGCGGTGCTCCAGCTCAAACCCCAGCTCAAGGGTCCAATACTCTGTTTTGTGGGGCCTCCGGGGGTCGGCAAGACTTCGCTGGGCAAATCCATCGCCCGCGCCCTGGATCGCAAGTTCTTCCGCATGTCACTGGGCGGCATCCATGACGAGGCGGAAATCCGCGGCCACCGGCGGACTTATATTGGCGCGCTGCCGGGGCAGATCATTCAGGGCATCCGCCGGGCGGAAACCCGCGACCCCGTCTTCATGCTCGACGAAGTGGACAAGATTGGCCGTGACTTCCGCGGCGACCCCTCCTCGGCTTTGCTGGAAGTCCTCGATCCCGAGCAGAACTCTCATTTCCGAGACAACTATCTCGACGTGCAGTTTGACCTCTCCAAAGTCTTATTCATCTGCACGGCGAACGTGCTGGATACCGTTCCTCCGCCCCTGCTCGACCGCATGGAAGTGCTCGAGCTCCAGGGTTACAGCGAAGAGGAGAAAATTCAAATCGCCGTTCGTCACCTGATTGCCAAGCAGACCGACGAACACGGCATCAAGTCCCCAGACCAGATTGAATTCACGCGGCCGGCGCTGGCCCACATCATCCGCCATTACACGCGGGAAGCCGGCGTGCGAAACCTGGAACGCGAAATCGCGACCATTTGCCGCAAGCAGGCGCGCAAGATCGCCGAGGGCCATGCGGAGAAGCTCCTGGTTACCCCCGACAATCTCCGCGATTTCCTTGGCATTCCGCGCTTCCGTCTGGAAACCGAAGTGGTGGAGCGCACGCGCCAGCCGGGTGTGATGGTCGGGCTGGCCTGGACCCCGACAGGAGGCGATGTGCTTTTCGTTGAGGCCAATGCTATGAAGGGGGGAAAGGGGTTTACCATGACCGGCCATGTCGGCCAGGTCATGCAGGAATCCATGCAGGCCGCGCTAGCCTGGGTGCGTTCGCACGCCGCCGATTACGATATTGACCCGGATTTCTTCCAGTCGAGGGATATCCACTTCCACGTTCCCTCGGGGGCCATCCCCAAGGACGGCCCTTCGGCCGGGATCACGATGGTGACCGCGCTGGTCTCAGCGTTGAATCGCCGGCCGGCCAAACCGCGCGTAGCCATGACGGGCGAAATCACCTTGAGCGGACAAGTTCTGCCGGTGGGGGGAATCAAGGAAAAGGTTCTCGCGGCCAAGCGCGCCGGGGTGATCGAGATCATCCTGCCTGCTGACAACGAGCCGAACGTGCACGAGGATTTGAACGGGGAAATGCTGGAGGGGTTGACGCTCCACTACGTCAAGTCGATTCAGGAAGCCGTGGACTTGGCGCTGGAGAAAGAAGCGGTGCCGGTCGAGGAGGGCAAGCCGACCCGTGAAGTGGCCCTGACCCCGGTGGCGGCAGGCACGCCTAACTAGCTGGAAAATCGAAACTCGAAAATCGAAAATGGCTGTGCCGGAGGCACCGTGGAGTGCCGTAGTGTTAGCTACCGCCTTTCGCTTGAAACCTAAGGCGGCAGCTCCGCTGCCGGACTCCAAGGCGCTTCGCGCATACGCCTGCAGTGTCGAGCCCAAAGCCCATGCAATCTGCTCTCCGGCGAAAGTCACGTCATTCCCGCGAAACCGGGAATCCACCTCGCTTGCGGACGTGGACAGCCGCTTGCGCGGGGGTGGCGAAGGCTTGACTTTCACTTCTATGGGTGGGCCGCAGGCCCATCACCACTCAGGATGGCACCGAACAGGCTCAGCATGACAGCGGGCTTCCGATTTTCGAATTTCGATTTTCCATTTTCCAGTTTCCAGCTATAATGGCGCGCTTAGGAAGGTTGTATCCCCTCGTGTGAGGCCCCTTTATGTATTGTCGAAATTGCGGAAAGCAGTTGGCAGACAACGCGGAATATTGCATTAACTGTGGCCAGCGGCCGCTATTGGGAAGCCGCTATTGCCAATCGTGCGGGCAAGAGACGGTACCGGGCGCGGAGATTTGCGTGAAGTGCGGCGTGAGGCTGGGTGCTGGGGCCGGAAAGGACTGGACCGTGGCGCTGATTCTCTCCGCCCTGCTCGGGACGTTTGGCGTGGATCGCTTTTATCTGGGCTACGTTGGGCTGGGGGTTCTTAAACTGGTAACCCTCGGGGGTTGCGGCATCTGGTGGCTGGTCGATATCATCCTCATTGCGATGAACAAGCTTCCCGATGCACAAGGCATTCCCCTGCGACAGAGGTAAGGGATGGCGCTGTTTTCGCGCGGGGTGCCGCGGTGGTTTGCCGTTGCCTTCATGCTGGCGGGATTCTGCATTCTGCCGCCGGAGGCATTATCGCGGGGTCCTGACCTCTGCTTGTGGCGGTGCCTGTTCCACCTTTCCGCCTGTCCGGCCTGTGGAACCCTGCACGCCCTGGCAGCTTTCTTTCACGGGCGGTTTGGCGATGCCTTGGCTTACAACCGAAACGTGCTGGTCACGGGGCCAGGGCTTATTTTGCTCGCTGTGAATGATGCGTGCCGCGCCATCAGGAAGAGGTTAGGGGTGAGGCTGGAAACTAGAAACTAGAAAGCAGAAATCAGAAAAGAGCCTTCTAATCTCCGGTTTCCCTTTCCCCTAAAGCCTGGGTTTTCTAATTTCTAGTTTCTGCCTTCTGATTTCTCGTGACGAGTCCAGGCGACTTTATCGAATCCTGGCAGAGCGAGCTTCCCCTCGCCACTGCGGCGGGCTGGGCGTCGTTGTTCTTCAGTTTGCACGTCCTGACGCTCTTGATTTCCGTAGCCGCGTCTCAAGCTTTTCTCGCCGCTGCCACTCTCGCCTACTTAACCCATTTGCTTCGCCGCCGCCGTGCACCGGATGGTGCGGGGCCGGGGTCGGCAATCCGTTTCCCGCCCATCAAACTGCCCTTGCTTTTGTATTGTCTGGCCACAGTCAATTCCGTCCTGTGGGCCGGGGATCCATCGGCCGGCGGGTTCGTGCTGCGCAAGCTGGTCCTTTTTCTGATCTTGTTGCTAAGTGTAAACCTTGTGACCAGCGCCCGGCACCTCGGAGCGCTTTTTCGAGGGCTGTTCTTAGTGGCGGGTTTGGCTGGTTTGGTGGGAATAGCGCAGTTTGTTATTCAGTATCATGAAATCCTGCGCCTCCATCCCAGCCGTGTTTACTTCTACATGACGTTAACTCGCATCCACGGGTTCATGGGACATTGGATGAGTTTTGGCGGCCAGCAAATGCTGGTCTTCTCCGCCTTGCTGGCATTCCTGCTGCTGTCCCAAGGTGTCCTTAGCTCCCCTCCTCTGCGGGAGGAGGGGCCAGGGGGTGGTGGGTACCAGAACCAGCATGTCGCCAACCACCCCCTAACCCCCTCCTTAACAAGGAGGGGAAACACTAGAAGCAGGGCGAGGGGCCTCTACTGGCTGGTCCTGGGCGTGGTGGCTATCTCTTTGATCTTGAATTTCACTCGGGGTGTGTGGCTGGGCTGTCTGGTGGCAACGGTTTACATAGTGTCGAGGTGGAAACCACGCGCGCTTTGGGCAATCCCTGTTCTTCTGGTGGTTTTCGAGCTGGCCGCGCCTACCCTGATTCGCCGCCGGGTGTCAATGGCCTTTCACCCCAGGGAGGATCCGGCGCTGGCTATCCGCTTGGAAATGTGGAGTGTCGGTCTAAGGATGGTCCGGAAACATCCCTGGGCAGGAGTTGGAGCTGGAAATATCCCGTTGGTCTACGCAGAATACCTGCCGCCCGGCGTTACACCCCTATACGGATACCATGACCATCTTCACGATAACTTCCTGCAATTGGCCGCCGAGCGAGGTCTGCCTTGCCTGATCGCCTGGTTGTGGTTCATGCTGGCTCTTGGCTGGCACATCCTGAGGATTCGTCGCAGGCTCTCCGGCGGGCGGTGGATCGCAGATGCTGCCTTTGCGGCATGGCTGGCATTCGTAACCGAGGGGTTCTTCGAGTTCAATTTTGGCGCTTCACCCGTCCTGATGGTGTTTCTGTTCGTGATGTCCACGCCATTTGTGACGGAGAATCTCGAGTGCCGCGCGCGAGCGCCAAGCTCAGCGCTGTAGGAGGGCGGCTTGCTGTCCCCCAGGTCGTGTCCCGTCTGTGAGTCAGGGTGGGGCAAGCCCACCCTACCGACAGGCTAAGAGGGTTAGATTTGGGAATCTTGACTCGTCACTCGTCACTGGTCACTCGTCCCTTGCTTTGGGGTTCCGCGGTAGTGGGCTTTTTCAGCCTCCTCAGCGCCATCTCAGGTATCCTGGTAGAGACTAGCATCGCCGCCCAGTTGGGGCTTTCGAGGAACTCCGACAGCTTCTACGTCGCTTTTACCATTCCCTACATCATTACCAATTTGCTTTCGGCGACAAGCCAGTTCTCCTTGGTGCCTTTCTTTTCGACGCTGGATCCGCATGATTCCCCGGAGGGGCTCGGTCGTGGCGTCAGCTATGTGGTCAACCTGGTGTTCCTTGGGCTGGGATTGTTTGCGGCCGCGGGCGCTGCGGGGGCCCACTGGCTCATGCGCGGAATCGCGCCGGGTTTCACAGGTTCGCAAATTGAGCTTGCCACCCAGCTTAGCCGATGGCTCTTCCTGGTGATTGTACCAGCGGGCATCGCGGAAACCTTCCGCTCATTCCTCCTGAGCCGTCACAGCTTCGTCCTCTCTTCGGCGGCGGGCTTTATTCGCAATGTCGTGGTGATCGCAGTCATCCTGTGGCGCTTCGACCGCTATGGGCCTTTCAGCATCGTGCTGGGCTATCTGGCGGGTTATCTTCTCCAGATGCTCGTGCTGGGCGTGCAAATTGCCGTTTCCTTTCCTGTCCCTTACTCCCTGACACTCACGGGAAGCGGTGAGGCCTTTCGACGACTGCGCGGCGCCGGAACGGCCCAGGTTGGCGGCGCCTTAGCTTGGCAGGTTGTGGTGCTGGCGGAGAGAATGATCGCCTCCTTTCTACCCGCCGGAACCCTCACGGCGGTGAACTATGGCTCGAAAATTCTGTACACCATGGTGGAATTACTCGCTGGCAGCGTGGGCACTGCCGCCCTGCCGCGTCTGGCGCGCGCCGCGGTGAACAAAGGGCACGAGGAAGAACGAAGAACGTTCAAGGATATTACGGAAATCAGTCTTTTCCTCACTTCCCCTGCGGTGGTCTTCTCCCTCATGCTCGCCCACAATATCATCCGGCTGGTTTTTGAGCGCGGCCACTTCACGCCCGCCGCCACCGGCTTGATGTCGAGAGTCTTCTTCTGCTACTGCCTCAGCCTTTTTCCCCTGTCTTTCATCCGGCTGCTGACGTTCTACCTCTTTGCGCGCGGCGAGGGCGGGGCCTTCCTGCGCCTCTCCATCCTGCTTTACAGCCTCAACTTGGGATTCGATCTGTTCTACGTCGGTGTCCTCAGGCTGGGAGCAACGGGAATACCGTTGGGTTTATTGGTGGCGGCGCTGTTTGTCTCCGCCTTGTCGATCCAGAGGAATCTGGGCGATCTGCGTCGAGCCCTGGGCTGGGCCGAGGTGCATCTTGCGTCCAAGAATCTCTTGGGTGCTCTCGTGACAGCACTCGCGGTAGGGGCCTTGCGTCTCTGGGTTGCACCCCCTCACTCCGGTTTCCAGAACTTCATTTATCTCTGCGAGTTGTGCGGAGCAGGAAGTGTTGTGTACCTGGCGGCGCTCGCGGCTCTGCGCGTATCCCCCATCGCACAGGCGACGAAAATCTGGCCGGCGGATGATAATTCGTAAGAAAGCAGGAAGAGGGTAGTATCTTGGTTTACAGCATCATGTCGGCTCATGGGCAAGCGACCTGATAGCCCCTAAGGTGTTAGAATGTAAACATGCTCATCCGACTCTACGCCACGAATTATCGCTGCCTCGTGAACTTCGAGTGGCAAGAGATCCCGTCCTAGCGGCATGCAGCCTACCTCGTCACCGCCTCAAACACCCGCGTCATTGACTCCCAGCCGGAAGATCTTAAACGCCGCCGCCAGCGTGGCTGCGTGCTCGGCACTTGTAGGCCTCGCCTCTACAGGGAAGGAGTTGGCCGTGGCGCGCTGGTTCGGGCGGAGCGACGCGCTGGACGCCTACCTGATCGCCTACCTCCTGCCCTCCTTTCTTGTGACTCTGGTGGCAGGGTCTTTTAACGCGGCCATGATCCCCACTTTTATCGAAGTCCGCGAGAGGGAGGGGAAGGAGGCGGCTCAAAGACTCTTTTCCGGCGTTATGGTCGTGAGCCTGGGCCTGCTCGTGGGAGTTTCCGTAGTGGTCGGCGTGCTCGCTCCTTATTTCCTTCCCGTTCTAGGTTCAGGTTTCAGTCCGGCAAAGCTGATGCTCACGCGGCGGCTCCTTTATGTCCTTTTGCCATTCATTTTCTTGAGCGGACTGGCAGTGGTGTGGACCGCGATCCTGAACGCCGGAGAGCACTTTGGCCTGCCCGCCCTATCAGCCATATTGATACCGCTTTCCATAATTGGTTTCCTTTTGCTGCTGGGCAAAGCTTGGGGGACCTTTACTCTGGCGGCGGGGACAGTGACGGGGGTCGCCTTGCAGGCCGCCCTGTTGGGCAGTTTGTTGAGAGAGCGGGGCGTGCGGCTGGAGCCCCGCTGGTATGGCTGGGACCCCAATTTGCGCAAGGTCATTGGCCAGTACGCACCCATGCTGGCCGGCGCGCTCCTGATGGGCAGCACCGAACTGGTCGATCAATCTATGGCCGCCATGCTGCAGCCCGGCAGTGTGGCGGCTTTGAATTATGCACGAAAGATTATTAGCCTCTTCATCGTAGTCGGCGCCACGCCTCTGGGCAACGCCGCGCTACCGTATTTTTCACAGATGGTGGCGACCCATGATTGGAGCGGCTGCCGCCACACGCTGCGAGTCTATTCCCGGTTGATTGTCCTGGTGACCGTCCCCATCACACTGGCTCTGGTAGTCTTTTCTCATCCTTTGATCAGGATTCTCTTTCAGCGCGGAGCCTTCACGGTGGTGGATACAAAGGTTGTCAGCCGCGTGCTAGCGCTCCTTTCGCTTCAGGTCCCTTTCTACATTCTTACCCAGGTCGGTGTCCGGTTCATCAGCGCTCTGAAGAAAAACTGGGTGCTGATGGTGATTTCCGGTGTGAACATGGTCCTCAATATAGTCTTCAATCTAATCCTGATGCGGTATATGGGCGTGGCGGGGATCGCCCTTTCCACTTCGTTCGTATATCTGGTCTCCTGCGCTTTGGTCTACGCCTCCATTGCCAGGTCGTTGTGGGGACGGGATAGGCTGGAGGAGGGGCATGGAAACAGTTGCTTGTAATCTCTGCGGCTCGACGCGTCACACAGTCCTCTACCAGATGCCTGACCGGCGGGGCTATCAGGCTGGAATTTTCACCGCTGTGCAGTGCGATCAATGCGGCCTGGGTTTTCTAAATCCGCGCCCCGCTTTCGAGGAGATGGGGAAATATTATCCGAAAGAATATTATGAAGAAGAGTTCGTACAGAATCCGTCCTATCATCTGAGGCGGTACGCGCGTGAAGCAAGTTACTTGAGACCAATCGAGAGAAAGCCGGGCCGCAAGAGCTTGTTGGATGTAGGTTGCGCGAATGGAGATTTCCCAAGATTCATGAGGGCGCGTGGCTGGCACGTCGAGGGTGTGGAAATCTCGACTTCCTCTCAACCCATCACCGACTTCAAGGTTTATCACCAGCAGCTTCCAGATATTCCGGTCAACCAGCCAGTCTACGACGCCGTTACGGCCTGGGCGGTTTTGGAACACGTGCACGACCCCATGGCCTATTTCCGCAAAGCTTCCGAGGTGACCAAAGCTGGTGGGCTTTTTGTTTTTCAGGTGCCGAATTTCAAGAGTCTTGCCTCCCGGCGCCTTTTTCTGGAGGACGTCCCGCGGCATCTCTATTTCTTTTCAGAAAAGACGGTACGAAGGTATTTGGAAAAAACAGGATTCGCGTTGGAAAGAGCCTATTTTGGAAGGGATATCTTTGTGCTGCCATCTTACAACTGGCTGCATTACTATGTGCAAACCAAGGTCAGGAGGCGGCCTTTTACCTACGCGGACCTTCCGGTGGCGCGGCCTGAGTTCTTCAAGCGTCACAATCTTAAGCCCGGCACCCTCGCTACGTTGAAGTATGCCGCCGCCCAACCCTTGACTGCCCTGGACCGGGCTCTGTTGCCAGCTCTTACGTGGATTCAAATACTGCGGAAAACGTACGCAAACAGCACTTACGTCGCAAGAAGGTTGGGCGGATAATAGCTCTCCGCCTCGGTTGAGGCCCCCTCCTTGACCAAGGAGGGAAATTACGCTGAAAACCCTCAAAGGTCCGGGCGATGAAAGCAGCGCGCAAGAGAGTTTTGTTTCTCATGCCTTCCCTGGTGGGCGGGGGAGCGGAGCGAATGATGGTGACGCTCCTTCAGCACCTGGACCGCTCGCGTTTCGAGCTCCATTTGGCCCTGATCGAGGCAGTTGGTCCTTACCTCAAGGACGTGCCAACCGACGTCCTGGTCCACGACCTCAAGGCGCGGAGGGTGCGCTACGCCATCCCCGGCATCATTGGGCTGGCGCGGAAGCTGCGTCCACAGGTTGTGCATTCACCGATCTTCGAAGTCAATATCGCCTCCATTCTTTGCAGGCCGTTTTATCCCGCGAGAACGAAAATCCTGATTCGCGAAGACATCTCAACCAGCGCCCAGAACTTGCAGCTCGGGAGAAGCCACAGGGTATGGTCGTTTGCATACCGCTTGTATGGGAAGGCGGACAAGGTCATCTGCGTGGCAGATTATGTCCTCGACGACCTGGCAGAGAACTACGGTGTGCCCCGGAGCAAGATGGTCAGAATCTACAACCTTGTCGATGTGAGTAAGACGAGGGCGCTGGCCGAGGCAAGCGGGAATCCTTACTCCGGAAACGGACCTCATCTGGTTGCGGCCGGCCGGCTGTCAAACCAGAAAGGCTTCGACATTCTCCTCCAGGCCATGGTTCTTGTTCGCAAGATCTTTCTTAATTCTCAACTGACCATACTTGGGGAAGGCGAGCTCAGACCAGAACTGCTCGCGCAACTGGAGCGCTTGAGCCTGAACGAAGCTGTCAACCTGGCAGGATTCCAATCCAATCCTTTCCCTTATTTCAAGCATGCCGACCTGTTTGTGCTTTCCTCGCGTTACGAAGGGCTGCCCCTTGCCCTGCTCGAGGCGATAGCAGCGGGGGCGCCCGTCGTAGCCTCAGACTGCCCAGGGGGAGTACGGGAAATGCTTCGCGACTGCCCTATTGCCCGGCTCGTTCGACCCTTGGATCCCGAAGCCCTAGCACAGACAATCGTCTCGGCCCTGAAGTCACCCAACCGGGAGTTGCAGCCGGACGAGAGGCTCGACGCTTATCTCAGCCGATTTGACATCAAGGCTCGGGTGCGCGATTACGAGGAGATACTTGATGCGTAAGGGCGGGAGAACCGGCTTCATGGATTAGGCGCCAGGAAGCCGGGCAATGAGCTCTTCGGTTATAATCGCTGGCTTGAGGTGCCTCCCTTGTGAAACCCCGATTGGCTGAGTTGCTGGCCTGTCCGGAATGCACAGGCTCGCTGCGGCTTGAAATCACGCATAGTGACCACGATGAGATTCTAACTGGTCTTCTCGGTTGTTCGAAGTGCCGATGCGACTTTCCCATTCGGGACGGCATCCCACGCTTTGTGCCGAGCGACGCTTACGTGGCGAGTTTCAGCTTCGAGTGGAAGCGGTGGCAGCGGACCCAGTTCGATTCCGGATCGCGAAAGCTCAGCGAGTCCACGTTTGTGGTTTCCACAGGAACACGGCCGCAGGAGCTCGCCGGCAAGCGAGTGCTCGACGTCGGGTGCGGGAGCGGTCGATTCATGGATGTCCTGGCGCCGGCGGGGGCCGAAATCGTGGGAGTGGATCTCAGCCTGGCGGTTGACGTCGCCAGGCAAAACCTGCGCAGCCTGCCGAACTGCCACTTTATTCAAGCCGACGCCCTCTCCCCCCCGTTTCGCCCTGGCACCTTCGATTTCGCTTACAGCATTGGCGTGCTGCCGAATACCTCCGACAGTCGAGAGGGTTTTATGCGCATGGCTGCGACGTTGAAGCCTCGGGGCGTGGCGGCTATCTGGGTCTACCCGCAACGGCGTCTAACCGAGACTTTCCAGTACTTCCCGGAGCGTGCGAACGAAGTGCTGGCCCAGGACGTCAACTTTCGGATTCCCGCCAAATGGCAAAAACTCGTTTCCCGGGTCGCCCCCGAGCTGGATTGGATCATGGAAACTTCGAGCCGCTTCCAGCGGTTCTTCACCACCCGCCTCCCCAGCCGGTGGCTCTACGCGCTTTGCCACGTGGCGATTCCCCTCTATTATGTATACTGCATTCCCATCTTCTACCCGTTGCGGCTGCTGACCAAAATCGCCATGCATCCCGACCCCGAGTGGCGTGTGCTCGATACCTTCGACTGGTACTCCCCCCGTTACCAGTGGAAACATACGTACGCGCAAGTGCAAGGCTGGTTCGAAAAAGCCGGGCTTGAGAACATCACGTTTCTGCCGCGCCCGGTGGCGATGCGCGGCATGAGACCTGAGTAGTGGGCTGTGTTAAACCTGGAGAGGCGCGGAATGCTATAATCGCCTGCCATCCGGAAATTGCCATGGAGAAGAGATATCGCGTTTTGGTCGTGACGAACATGTGGCCCAACGAAACGGACCCCAGCTTCGGGAGTTTCGTCCAGGACCAACTGAATTCCCTTCGCCCTTTGGGAGTGGATTTTCAAGTGATTTTTGTGAACGGCCGCAAATCGCGTTGGAATTACCTGTCCGGAATCGGGGAGGTGCGGCGCCAGTTACGGGCGAAGAATTACGACTTGATGCATGCTCATTTCGGTTTGTCCGGGTGGGTAGCGCGTTTTCAGCTTCGTGTGCCCCTGGTGATTACCTTTCACGGAGACGACGTTTTAGGTCGGCCTGCGAGGGACGGCCACATCACCGCCGTGGGCCGGTTCTTCCAGGTTGCGAGTTACTTGCTGGCGCCGCTTGCCTCCGCTGTGATTGTGCAAAACCAGGAAATGCGGCGAGTGTTGAGAGTGCAATCGGCTGAGGTCATCCCCTGCGGGATCGATTTGGAACTCTTCCGCCCCATGGACCACGGCGAAGCCCGCCGTCTCGCCAGTCTGGACCCCGGCAGGAAGTACGTCTTGTTTGCCTACAATCCCAAAGAGGAGCGGAAGCGTTTTGATCTCATTCGGGCCGCCGTCGCCAAAGCGAGGGAACAACTGCCTCAGCTCGAAATCCTTCATGTGCGTGGGAAGCCCCATTCCAAAATGCCGCTTTATATGAACGCTGCGGACGTCTTGGTCATGGCCTCTATGATTGAAGGTTCACCCCTCGCGGTCCGAGAGGCTATGGCTACAAACCTGCCCGTCATTTCTGTGAACGTCGGCGACGTAGCGGACTTGATTCATGAGAGTGACGGGAATTACATCGTTCCTCGCGATGCAGATGCCATAGCCGCAAAAATCGTGGAGGTCTGCCGCCGCGGAGAACGCAGCCGTGGCCGCGAGCGGCTTGCTCCTTACTCCATGTCTGCCACGGCGAAAAGAATTCTGGAGGTTTACTCTCGAGTAGCGCGCTCGTGAGTCCCCCTCCTTGCTAAGGAGGGGTCAGGGGTAGTTGGCCGGTTGCCGCCCCTGGACCCACCACCCCCCGCCCCTCCTCGGCCGAGGAGGGGAGTCGTTCGAAGAATCTCTTCAGGTGTGCTCGATTTTCGTTTACACTCAGTTGTTTCGAATGCCCACACGCGAAGTCCTAGTCGAATCCGCCGAGCGCTTACACTTCTACCTCTATCGAACTCGCGACAAAGGTGGAATACTTCGCGGGCCCGACCCTGGGGTCCGGCACAACCTCCGCGCTTGGCGGTTTCTGAAAAGTGCGTTGGATTTCGTTCCTTGGGGAGACGATTACGTATTCGCCCAGACCCAGGGATACTGGGTGCTCGGGAACTGGCAGCTTTTCGACGCCACCGGCGACCCACGCTATCGCGACATTGCCATCCGGTGCTCCGAGGCCACCCTGGCCTTGGAAACCGACGCGGGCTATTGGAAATACCCGCTGCCGGAGCGCAGACATTTGGTGGCCACTCTGGAAGGCATCTGGGGCGGCGCAGCCCTGCTGGCGACGTACCATCGTGAATCGCGGGAGGATCTCCTCAACGGTGCGGTGCGTGCTTACGACTTCATGGTGAATCGCATCGGATTTCAAGACCACGGGTTGGGCGAGGCTATCAACTACTTTGATAAGCCGCGCGGCAAGGTGACGAACAACTCCGTGATTGCGGCCTGGTACTTTCTTCGCTTGTGGCAGGCGACCCAGGATGAGCGCTTCCTCCAGCACGTGAGCGCGTTGCTGGATTTCGTGGCGGGGGTGCAGCTTCCCACCGGTGAACTCCCCTACATCATCGGCAGCCGATATGAGAAGTCCCGGCCGCATTACCTTTGCTATCAGTACAATGCGTTTCAGTTTCTGCAGCTCGCATGGTCCAACTCCTTAAAGCCCGGCCCTTGGGCAGAACAGTTGCTTCCCAGGCTCGTCCGGTTCCTGGAGACTGGCGTGCAGCCAACGGGAGCCTGTAGCAAAAACTGTCGTCACGCCGGGGGAGGAGGACCCGAGGTCGACTACTACACCGCGGCGATGGGGGCGGCTCTCCAGGAAGCGCTGCGACTTCGCCTGGGCGTTCGGCCTGAATTGATCGACGCCTGCTACAATCGGGTTCTCGCCCACCAGAGAGCAGACGGTGGCTTCAATTACTCGTACCGTGACTACGGCGTCCTGTCCGATCATCGTTCCTACCCGCGCTACCTGGCGATGACACTTTTCCACTTGCTCTACCCCGTGTGTGGGAACGGGTTCGAAAAAGCCTGAGCGCGGGACCTAGCGGCGGGTTTACCCCGCCATTATTGTGCAACGAATTCAGACAGGGAAGGCGACTTAAAGCTGCCTCTACGTACCTTTTGTGGTGCCAGCATGCCAAATAAAAAAACCGGCGTTTGCATCATCATCGAGAACTTGCCGGTTCCTGTGGATCGGCGGGTGTGGCAGGAAGCCCGCACACTACGGGACGCTGGATACCGTGTCTCGGTCATCTGCCCGAAAGCTCGGGGCTTTGAACGAAGCCGCGAGACCCTCGAGGGCATCGAGATTTACCGGTACCGCATCTGGGAAGCTTCAGGCCGGCTTGGCTATCTTGTTGAGTACACCCTGGCGCTCGCGGCGCAGTTTCGCCGGGCCGTTAATGTCTACGCGCGCACGCGCTTCCGCGTCCTCCAAGCGTGTAATCCGCCTGACACGATTTTTTGGGTCGGGCTTTTTTTTAAGCTCTTTGGCGTGCGGTTTATCTTCGACCACCACGATCTTAATCCGGAGCTCTACGAAGCCAAATTTGGACGCCGGGACTTTGCATATAGGCTGGTCTGCTGGGCTGAACGCCTGACCTTCCGCACAGCCGATGTTTCGATTGCCACCAACGAGTCCTATCGGGAAGTAGCGCGGGTTCGGGGGCATATGCGCGAGGAACGCATTTTCGTTGTGCGAAGTTGTCCTGAGCTCGCCAGAATGCGGAGAGGGCCTGCACAGCCGGAACTCAAGGAGGGCCGGCGCTTTCTTGTCGTCTACCTGGGCGTTATGGGGCCGCAGGACGGGCTTGAACTGCTGCTGGAGTCCATTGACTCGATCGTGCATCGCTCGCAGCGCCAGGATATCCTATTTGTTCTGATTGGCGCAGGGACCGAGGTCCCACGGCTCAAATCCTTGGCTGCCGAGAGGGGCCTGGATTCGCTGGTAAGGTTTCCGGGACACCTCTCGGATGAGGAAGTCGCGGCCTATTTCTCGACCGCCGAAGTAGGGGTTGCGCCGGACCCGGCCACGCCCATGAACGACAAATCCACTATGAACAAGATTCTGGAATATATGGCCTATGGTCTCCCGGTCGTGCTCTACGACCTCACTGAGGGCCGCCGGTCGGCGGCAGGCGGGGCCCTTTACGCCCGCCCCGGCGACCCGGAAGACTTCGCCCGGCAAATCCTGAGGATTCTTGACTCGGAGAGCTTGCGTCGGGAATTGGGGGCCTGCGGGCGAAGGCGCATCGAGGAAAGTCTCAACTGGGAAAGCGAAAAGCGGTCGTTACTGGAGGCCTACGCGACCGCTCTCGGCAACAAGCTGGAGGTGTAGGGGCGGCCCGCCGCTGGACACCCTCCCCGGTTTCTGGGGTCCGATGGACCCTATCGGGCTCCAGAAATCGGACTCCCCCAGGGAGAGGGCTGTGTTTCCGATCTAAATTGTGCCAGACTGACTTCGTCCTTTCGGAGGCTACGAATGAGTGAAAACATCCCCAGCAAAATGAAGGCCTTGGTGAAGAGCCGGCGAGAGCCGGGGCTATGGCTTGAGGAAGTTCCGACGCCGGAGATCGGCATCAATGATGTGTTGATTCGGGTGCACAAGGCGTCCATCTGCGGCACGGACTTGCACATCCTGAAATGGGATGCGTGGGCCAGCAAGACCATCCCCGTGCCGATGGTGATCGGGCACGAGTTTGTGGGCGAGGTGGCGAGGGTGGGGTCAAACGTTAGCGATTTCTTCCCTGGTCAGCTCGTGGGGGCAGAGGGCCATGTGGTCTGTGGCCGTTGCCGCAACTGCTTGGCGGGCAGGCGGCATCTGTGCGCACACAGCAAAGGGGTGGGTGTACACCGGCCGGGGTGTTTCGCCGAGTACATCTCGGTGCCCATGAGCAACGTCTGGGTGCATTACCCCAATATTGATCCTGAGGTCGCCTGCATCTTCGATCCCTTTGGCAATGCCGTGCATACCGCGCTGGCCTTTCCCGTCTTGGGCGAAGATGTGCTCATCACAGGCGCGGGGCCTATTGGGCTGATGGCGGCGGCGGTAGTGCGGCACGCCGGGGCTCGCTTTGTGGTGCAAACGGATGTTAACCCGTGGCGGTTGGAACTGTCGCGCAAAATGGGCGTCACAATGGCAGTAGACCCACGTGAAACCGATCTAAAAGAAGTGCAGAAGAAACTGGGTATGAAAGAGGGATTCGATGTGGGCCTCGAGATGTCGGGCAACGGTTCGGCCCTTCGAGACATGCTGGCGAACATGTCGAATGGGGGCCGCATCGCACTGCTAGGTATTCCCTCCGAGGAGTTCGTCATCGACTGGAATACGGTCATCTTCAACATGCTCACCCTGAAGGGCATTTACGGCCGCGAGATGTACGAGACTTGGTACAAGATGACGGTGATGCTCCAGTCCGGCCTTGATATCAAGCCGGTCATTACCCACCGCTTCCCCTTCACGCAGTTTCAGGAGGCGTTCGACGTCATGCTGTCCGGCCGGGCCGCAAAGGTGATCCTGGAGTGGACCCCGTAGTTCCTCCGGCGCCATCGTTTCACAGCTTCGCAACCTTTCCGCGCGTCCGGCGGCAAAGCGCAAGCCTAACAGCTGCGGGAAAACGCCGGCGTGTATTATTCGCTCCTTGGAGGCCGGCAGGAGAGTTCCGCGCGGCCGCTGATTACCCGTCACTCGCCGCTTACTACCGCCGTTGTGATCGAGGATTTCAATTCGCAGGCCCGCCATCGCAGGGGGAATCTGAAATCTCAAATTTCAAATCACCGCAGCGTGCGCGTTTGAATCCTAATATCTGAAATCTCAAACCACAGCGAGGTGTGAGCGCGATGGCTCCCGCTCCCGCGCAGTACCACGTCATTTCCAGGCAAAGTCTGCCCTGAAATTGGCGAAGGGCGGGTCTCCCCGCAAGGCATGAAGCACCAGATCGGCGAGGGCCCGAATGAAGGTCGGCGAGTCGTTCAAGCCCTGCGTCGCGTGAAAATGCTGGATGCACAGGCGTTGCGCCAAATCACGGGCTTCGATATTGATTTCGTAAAGCGTTTCGACGTGGTCGGACACGAAAGAGATTGGCACCACGAGAACTCGCGCGCGCTTATTTGCGGCAAGGGTGTGAAGGGCCTGGTGAAGTGAGGGGCCCAGCCATCGGCCCGGCCCGGAACGGCTCTGATAGCAAAGGCTGTGTGGATTCGACCACGCCCCGCGCTCGATTACCAGTCTCACGGTGGCTTCAATCTGTGCCTGGTAGGGGTCGCCGCACTTGATGATGGTCTCCGGCACTCCGTGGGCGCTGAAAAGCAAATGAACATCGGAAGGGAGGCGAGGTTCAGGTCCGCTCGTCGTCCAAAATGGCTTCAGACCTTCGTTGATACGCTCGACGATCGCCTCAATGTAAAGAGGATGGTTGTAATAGTCGTGGACGAATCTTAAGTCGAGAGTGCGGCCGGGTCGAAACACGCGCTTCCACTCGTTCAAACTGCTGCCTGTGGTGGCGATGGAGTATTGAGGATACAAGGGCAGCAGCACAAGCGTCCGTGCTTGGTAACTCAGGACTTGGCGGACCGTCTCCTCGGTAAGTGGATGCCAGTAACGCATGGCGACGAAGACGCGCGCCTCGAGAGAATTGCGCAACTCGCTCTCCAGGCGGCGGGCCTGGAGCTCCGTTAACTCGCGGATCGGAGATTTGCCACCAATCTGGGCATAATGTTTTTGGACACGCCTGGCCCGCTGCGCTGATACAAGTCGAGCCAGCGGCTCGCGGGCCAGCCGGGCAAACGGGAAGTCGATGATATCCGGATCGCAGAAGAGGTTGTAGAGGAAAGGCCCGATTGCCTCCAGGGAGTCCGGTCCACCCAACTGAAAGAGGACTACCCCTACCCTTTTTTCACTTTCCGCTTTAATTGGACTCACTCTGCCCCTTTGGTCCCTCAGTGAATTATCCTATACGAGGCGCCGCACACGCAACGGGTAAGCCAAAGGCAGCAGGCAGTGGACAGTAGGCGGAGGGGAGTAGATCCGGATGACTCTCCCTCTCCCCCTTGGGGGAGAGGGTGGCCCGCGACGCCGTTTTCACCAGCCGACGCGGGACAGGTGAGGGGGTCGGCAGGCGCCGCATACTCTAGGCGCATTATAAGTGTGAAAGATTCAAAAACAGCTCACGCCGAGCCGCCAAGCCGCAAAGTCACGCAGAATCGTTTCATTCCTTTGCGGCCTTTGCGTGCTTTGCGCCTAGGCGTGAAACCGCGAGGTCCAGGCGTTAAATCGATACCCGTGTGTATCGGCAGACGTACTGCCTCTTACTGGCCAGTCGGCGCCGCGTGCTCCGCCTTGTGATAATTAGGATAAGGCGGATGGTGAGGCGCGGGCGGGGGCGGGTTCTTCTTGAGCAAGTCCAGCACCACCTCGACGGCCTTCTCGAGCTGCGGGTCGTGTCCCTCGCGCACCGCCTGGGGATCCAATTCCACCTCGATGTCCGGCGGCACCCCATGGTTTTCCACGTCCCACGTGCCGTTGGGATTATAGAAAGCCAAATCCGGCGTTCCGGCAAAGCCGCCGTCGAGGAGATCGACCGGGTTGGTGTAGTGCCCCACCAAACCGCCCCAAGTCCGCTTGCCCACCAGAGGTCCGATACCAGTTCTGCGAAACATCCAGGGCAAGGCATCGCCGCCGGAGCCCGCCATTTCGTTAGTGATCATCACCTTGGGACCAAAGATAGCCTCGAGGGGAGTGGTAATGTCGGTGCCTTCGCGCAATGACCAGTAGCTCAGGAGCGAGCGGCGCAGATAGTCGATAATGTAGTCGGCAATATCGCCGCCCCCGTTGTAGCGCTCGTCGATGATGGCCGCTTCCTTGCCTACCTGCGCGAAGTAATAGCGATTGAAGTTGGTGTAGCCGCCCGCGTAGGTATCGGGCAGATATACGTAAGCCACCCGGCCTCCGGTCAGCTCGTCCACGTGACGGCGATTGTCTTCAATCCAGGCATAATTGCGCAGCGCGTCCTCGTTATCGACGGGAACCACGGTGACCTCGCGCACTCCTGTACCATCGGGGTTCGGACCGACCTTGAGCACGACCTGCTTGCCCGCCGTCTCCTCGAAGAAGCCATAGACGTTGGCAGGCGCGCGAACGTCGCGACCGTTTACGGCGATGAGATACTCACCCACTTTCACGTTGACGCCGGGTTGCGTGAGCGGCGCGCGCAACTTGGGATTCCAGTTTTCTCCACTGTAAACGCGCGTAAAGCGGTAGCGGCCATTTTCGATCTGGTAGTCGGCGCCGAGCAAGCCGGTCTTCACCCGCTTCGGCTCGGGGATATCGCCGCCGCCGACAAACATGTGCCCGATGGTAATATCGCCCAACATTTCCTCGAACAGATAGTTGAGGTCCTCGCGGCTGGAGAGGCCATCGAGGTATGGCTCGTACTTCTTCTTGGCGGCCTCGAGGTTCAGGCCGTGCAGGCCCGGGTCGTAGAGGAAATCGCGCTCGTCACGCCAGACTTGATAATACATATGCTTCCATTCGGCGCGCGGGTCGACGTAAACCTCCATCTGGTCGAGCTTGAGGGGGCCGCCCTGGCCGGGTCTCGGCTCGGCTGGGGGCGGGCCCTCAGGGGCTTTCTCCGCCGGGCCGATCACCCACTGATTCTGCCGCGCATATAGCATCTTCTCGCCATTGAAGGAGAGATGGAAGGAAGTGACGCCGGCGAGAATTTGCTCGGTTTTGCGTGTTTTGAGGTCGAATTTGTGTACGTTGGCGGTGGGCGGGCCCTCTTCGTACTCGATGGACTCGATCTGTGGGCCTTCGACCAGGTAAATCACGCCCGGCTTGCCCGCGTCGAGTTGTTGGTAATTGCGCGCGGGGATGGGGAGAGCGAGAATGCGCTGGCTGATGTTCTCGAGGTCAATCTCGACCGTGACGGGTTTTTCAGCCTTCTCTTTTTCGCCTTTCTCTGCCCCCTTGTCCTTGTCGCTCTTCTCGGCTTCTTTGGGCTTCTCTTCGTCGCTCTCCGGAGCCAGCGGCGAGGGCAGGTCTTTCTTGAGCACCATCACGTACACACTGCGAGTGACCGGATGCTGCAAGCTGGTCATATCGAGCCAGCCGGTGCTCAGAGCGGTGTTGGTGCTGGCGGTAAAGTAGAGGTATTTGCCCTCTTTATCGAAAGCGGCATAGAGCGCATCGCTCATGCCGTCCGTCAACTGGTAGCTTTTGGCTTGCTCCAGCGAATAGGCAAACACGGCGTGCAGGTGGTTGCGAAGCTGCTTGGTGTAGGTGAGCCAGCGGCTATCCGGCGACCAAGCCGGTTTGAGCGTGTAGAAAGGACCTGCATAGGTGTCCGTATCGACGCGGACGGGCGTCTTCTTCTCCAGGTCTACGTACCACACGCTCAGCCGCTTGTCCGTATAAGCGATTTTCTTTGAGTCGGGCGACCAAGTGGGGGAATAGCGGAAAGTGGGCGGGTTGCCTAAGTCGATCTTGCGCACCTCGCCCATGCCGTTTTGATTGCGAATGTGAAGAGCGTATTCACCCGATTCGTCGGACAGATAGGCGATGGAGTTGCCATCCGGCGACCACGCCGGATCGCGCTCCACCACATCGGTGGTGTTTGTCAGGTTGCGAATGTCGCCCTTCTCGCCAGGCACAGTCAGGATCTCCCCACGCACCCCGAAGACAGCCCGCGCCCCGGTCGGTGAAATGCCGGCGAACCGTATGCGCCGGGGTTCGATCTTCACAAAGTGCGGCCGCACCTCCGCCAAGTCGCCGGAAATGGTAATTTCAAGCTTGCGAACCTGGTGAGACTTGAGATCAAGCAGGTGCAAGGAGCCGAACTGCTCGTAGACAATCGCGTCCGGGCCGGCCGAAGCCGACTTGAAATCCAATCCGTCGTTCTTCACCACCTGTGCTACTTTCTTGCTGCGGGTGTCGTAGGCGAAGAGCGTCACAGGGCCATTGCGGTCGGACAGGAAATAGATCGTATCGCCCACCCACAGGGGGTTGGAGTCGTTCGAGTTGTCGCGAGGGATCTTGGCTTCGATGTGCGAGTCGGCTAGGCGGGCGATCCAAATGGGCTTCGTCTGGCCGCCGCGATAGCGCTTCCAGGCACGCTGCCATTGCACGACCGGGACGTAGGCCAGACGCGACCCATCGGGGGAATAGGATCCCTCGTTGGCCCTCACCAGCGGTACCGGGGTAGGAAATCCGCCCTCGGCCGGGATGGTGAAGAGTTGCACCACCCCGTCCGCAAAAGCATTTCTGTCGGAGCGAAATAACACTTGCTTGCCGTCCGGCGTCCAGCCGACCACGACATCCGCAGCGGGGTGATAGGTCAGGCGTCGCGGCACTCCGCCGCTTGCCGGAACCACGTAGACGTCCACGTTTCCATCGTATTCGCCCGTGAAGGCGATCAAGGCGCCATCCGGCGAGAAGATTGGATTGCTTTCGTGGCCGCCCGTGGTGAGCCGCCGCGCCTCTCCACCTTCCCGGCTGGCAATCCAAAGGCTGCCCGCGTAGCTAAAGACGATTTGGCTGCGGCTGACCGACGGCTGCCGCAGCAGCAGGGGCTTTCCCGCGTCAGCCCAACCGAGGCTCCCCGCACCCAGCAAACAAGCAAATGTCAGAATTAGTCTTTTCATGGCTTGCGTCCTTTCCCATCAGCGTATTGATTTCGAAGGAGTATAGCATTAGCGGCCTGACTCGGAGGGTTTACGGCGGCAGAAAAATCCCCGCAGTCGTAAAAGCAAAGACGGAAAAATCGTGCGCTTCAAACGAGTTTGCGTCCAGGGGAAACACCCCAGACGATCGGGGCAAATGGAGGAAGGCGCAGGTCTTCAGTTTGCCATTCCGGGACGAGGCTCTGGAGGCAAACGACGCGGTCTGCCTTGAACCCTTCGGCCACGGGGCTTCTTGACCCGGTCCTGAACGATAACCCGCTGGCAGTCGAGACACATCAGGTGTTGGCCGCTCGGCGATTTGTTGACCCGCGACGACCCGCAATGAGGGCACAGTTGGGATACCATATGCGAAGCTCGAACCAGCACATTGGCGGCGATGTGAATAGATCTCGCAGAAGGAATCTATTTCACAAAAGAGTTAATACACGATGTTAGGCAAGTTTGTCAAGGACCGAAAGTAACATAGGGGCGAAAGTGACAATGGCGAAAATGATGCTGGCGAAAGCAACATACATATCAAAGCTCAGGGTTGGGGAACTTTCGCAGGGGACTAATATCCTCACTCGGGTCGCGGCCGCGCAGGAAATCGAAGTCGCAACCCTGGTGCGCCTGAAGAATGTGCTCGAGGTACATTTTTCCATATCCCCGTGAATAGTGTGGGGCGGGCGGCGTCCAATGGGCCAAGCGCGCTTTGATTTCTGCCTCTGGCACGAGTAATTCCAGTCTCTTTTGGCTCACATCCAACTCGATCTCATCCCCCTCCTTGACGATGCCCAAAGCGCTCCCCAAGGCCGACTCTGGCGAAATATGAACGACGATGGTGCCAAAGCTGGTGCCGCTGATGCGCGCGTCGCTGAGCCGCACCATGTCTTTCACCCCCGCTTTGAGCAATTTGGCGGGAATCGGCAAGTGGCCCCATTCCGGCATGCCCGGCGCACCCTTCGGGCCGGCATTTTTGAGGACCAGGATTGAATCTTCATCCACCTCGAGACGTGGGTCGTCAATGCGGGCCAGCAAGTCCCGGTTGTTCTCGAACACAACGGCCTTCCCTTTGTGCTTGCGCAAATGAGGCGAAGAGGCGGATTGCTTAATCACGGCGCCGCACGGGGCAAGGTTTCCGCCCAGGACAACGAGACCTCCTTCCGGGTAGACCGGCTGGCTGAGTGGCTTGATGACTTCCCGGTTGAAACACGCGAAGCGGGAAATGTTCTCCCCCAATGTCTTGCCGGTGGCCGTGATCGCCTCCAGGTGAAGCCGTGAAGCGATCTCTTTCATCACGGCGGGGACTCCCCCGGCGTAACTGAAATCCTCCATCAGGAATTTACCTGAAGGCTTCACATTGGCAACCACCGGGACAGTTTGGGAGATCTCTTCGAACCTCGAAAGGGGCAGTTCGATGTCCAGCCGTCCGGCGATCGCCACCAAGTGGATGATGGCGTTGGTGGAGCCGCCGAGGGCCATAAGAAGGCAGATGGCATTCTCGAGGGCGGCAGGCGTCAGAATGCGGGAGGGACGAAGGTCTTCCCCCACGATTTCCACGATGCGTCGCCCGCTCTGCTCGGCGATGGAGAGGCGGCGCGAGTCTACGGCGGGAATGTCCGCCGCACCTGGCAAGGTCATCCCCAGAGCCTCGGCGAGGCTGGCCATCGTCGAAGCCGTGCCCATCACGGTGCAGTGCCCGGCGCTGCGCGAGACGCAACTCTCGATTTCGCACCACTCCTCTTCGCTCAGCCGGCCCGCCCGGACCTCTTCCCAAAAGCGGCGCACATCCGTCCCGGAGCCGAGTTCCGTGCCGTGCCACATACCGCGCAGCATAGGTCCGCCGGGAACCATGAGGGCCGGGACATCGGCGCTGGCGGCGCCCATCAATTGAGCGGGCGTGGTCTTGTCACATCCACAAAGCAGCACCACACCGTCCAGCGGATAGGCGCGAATGCATTCCTCCACCTCCATCGCCATCAAGTTGCGATAGAGCATGGTGGTGGGCTTCATCAGCATTTCACCGAGCGAGATGGTACAGAACTCCAGGGGAAATCCTCCTGCCTCCCACACCCCACGCTTCACGGCTTCCGCCACTTGGCGCAAGTGCGAGTTACAGTTGTTCAGCTCGCTCCAGGAGTTGCAGATGCCGATGACGGGCTTGCCCTCGAATACCCGCTCGCTAAAGCCTTCGGCGCGCAGCCAGGCGCGGTGCGCCAGCCCCCACCGGTCGGCCTTTCCGAACCAATCGCGGCTGCGGAGTTTGAGGTTCGCAGGGTTCATGGTAAACATCTCCTTTTAGCCTTCAGCGTTGAGCTAACAGCTTCCAGCGGGTAATTCTCGGAACCTACTTTTAGCATCCAAAACGAAGCTCGTCAAATTTGGAATCGATGCCCAGCTATGAGCTGAGCAGCTCGCGGGGGTGGCCACGTCGGAAAGGCCACCCTCTCCCCAAGGGAGTCTGTGTGATAACCGCGCCTATGCTGTCATTCCGAGCGGAGCGAGGAATCTCGCTCTGAGTGTTTTCAAGGCAGTGCAAGATTCCTCGTCGTCCCGATCAGATCGGGACTCCTCGGAATGACGCGCGTAACCGAGCTATCACACAGACTCCAAGGGAGAGGGCTATTCATTTACAAAGTCAAGTGAACCTCCGTTTGACAACTCAAGTTCCATCGCCGAAGATGGATTTTGGGGCATCTCCAACCCAAACTCGGTGATAGTTGACGGCTGAGAGCTGAAGGCTAGACCATGACCCGCGAAGAGCAGCGGCTCGAGGAATCCCGCCAGCGGACAGCTCACTGGAAGCGCTGGGGGCCGTACCTGAGCGAGCGACAATGGGGGACTATTCGCGAAGACTATAGTCCTGACGGTAAGCCCTGGGACTATTTCCTGCACGATCATGCGCGCTCGCGGGCTTACCGCTGGGGTGAGGACGGGCTCGCCGGGATTTGCGATCGCCATCAACTGATCTGCTTTGCCCTCGCCCTGTGGAATGGCCGCGACCCCTTTCTGAAAGAACGCCTGTACGGACTCACGGGCGAGGAGGGCAATCACGGCGAGGATGTGAAGGAGTACTACTACTACCTGGACTCCACGCCGACGCATTCCTACATGAAGTACCTCTACAAGTATCCCCAAGCGGCATTTCCCTACGCGCAACTGGTCGAGGAAAACCGGCGGCGGGGCAAGAGGGATTTGGAATTCGAACTCGCCGATACCGGAGTATTCAACGAAAACCGGTACTTTGACATTTTCGTCGAGTACGCCAAGGCGGCTCCGGAAGATATTCTGATTCGCGTTACTGCCTATAACCGTGGGCCGGCGAGCGCAGAGCTTCACTTGCTCCCCACGCTGTGGTTTCGCAACACCTGGTCATGGGGCAGAGACGACCCGCGTCCGTTGCTTCGCTGTCAAAGCGGGCCGGCGGGGCTGGGAGTAGTCGAGGCGACTCACGATTACTATGGCAAGCGGTGGCTGGCTTGCGAGGGTTCACCGCCACTGCTCTTCACCGAGAATGAGACCAATATCGAGCGGCTGTTCGGCGCCGCGAACCGCACGCCTTACGTGAAAGATGGGATTAACCACTACCTTGTCGAGGGTCAAGGCGGAGCCGTGAATCCCTCCCCGGCTGGCACCAAGGTGGCTGCGCATTACCGGTGGAATATTGCGTCCGGCGGGAGAGTCGAGCTTCGCTTGCGTTTTAGCGATCAGCCGCCCACACCGGAAATGTTGCAGAAGCCGTTTGAGACGATTTTCAGGCAGCGCATTGCGGAAACGGATGAGTTCTATGCGAAGATCATTCCCCAGGGTCTTTCCCCAGACGCGCGCAACGTGCAACGCCAAGCCCTGGCGGGAATGCTCTGGTCGAAGCAGTTCTATCACTATGATGTGCGCGTTTGGCTGGAAGGCGATCCGGGATTTCCCGCGCCCCCAGCCGAGCGGAAGCAAGGCCGAAACCATCAATGGCGGCACCTCTACAACGCCGATGTTATCTCGATGCCCGACAAGTGGGAGTACCCGTGGTACGCTTCTTGGGACCTCGCCTTCCATTGTGTGGCGCTGGCGTTGGTAGACCCCGACTTCGCCAAAGAGCAACTCACCCTTCTGTTGCGCGAGTGGTATATGCACCCGAACGGCCAGCTTCCGGCTTACGAGTGGGGGTTCAGCGACGTCAACCCGCCGGTGCATGCCTGGGCGGCTTGGCGCGTTTACAAGATTGAAAAGCGGCGGCGGGGCAAGGCCGATCGCGAGTTTTTGGCGAAGGTCTTTCACAAGCTGCTCCTGAATTTCACCTGGTGGGTCAACCGCAAGGACCCTGATGGAATGAACGTCTTTGAAGGGGGTTTCCTCGGCTTGGACAACATCGGCGTCTTCGATCGCTCCAAGCCCTTGCCCACCGGTGGACATATCGAGCAATCCGACGGCACAAGCTGGATGGCCATGTATTGCCTCAACATGCTGGCCATGGCCATGGAATTAGCGCGCCAGGATCCCGCTTATGAAGATGTGGCCAGCAAGTTCTTCGAGCACTTCGTGTACATCACCAGGGCGATGAACAACCTGGGTGGACACGGCTTCGCCTTGTGGGACGAGGAAGACGGCTTTTACTACGACGTGCTCCACCTGCCGGAGGGGAAGCATCACTTCCTGAAGGTGCGCTCTATGGTTGGCCTGATCCCTTTGTACGCGGTGGAGGCTTTGGAGCCGGAAGTGGTGGAAAAGCTTGCGGGGTTCAAACGGCGCATGCAATGGTTTCTCGAAAACGTTCCTGACGTTCCCACGCACATCGCGCAGACGCAACGGAACGCTCGCGGCGTGCGGCGCTTGCTTTCCCTTGTGAGTTTAGGTCAGCTTGTTCGGGTTTTGCGCTACATGTTGGATGAAGATGAGTTCCTGTCCCCATATGGCGTTCGAAGCGTGTCGAAGTTCCACCGGGATCACCCTTATGTGCTGAGTTTCAACGGGCAGAGCTACCGCGTACATTATGAGCCCGGCGAGTCGCAGACGGGCCTTTTCGGCGGGAATTCCAATTGGCGAGGCCCGGTCTGGTTTCCCTTGAATTTCCTGCTCATCGAAGCGCTGCAAAAATTCCACTATTATTACCAACAGGACTTGAAGGTGGAGTTTCCCGCCCGCTCCGGACAGATGAAGACCCTTTGGGATGTCGCGGCGGAACTTTCCCGCCGCCTCACCCACCTCTTCTTGCGCGGCCCCGATGGACGGCGACCGGTCTATGGCGAAAACGAGGTTTTCCAGACGGACCCGCACTGGCAGAACTTGCTCCTGTTCTACGAGTACTTTCATGGGGACAATGGCGCCGGCTTGGGGGCCAGCCATCAGACCGGCTGGACGGGGCTGGTGGCGAAACTCATCCAGCAAAGCGGGGAGTGACCCATGCAGCGCGCATGTCTCGCCCGCTGTCGCATGCGCGATTGCTTCATCGGACCAAGTCTGAACTGCATGTCACTGTTCCGCTTCACTCGAAAGACATCCCGCCTTCGCTGCTGCATCGCATCCTCGAGCAGGCGGGCTTAACGGAAGACAAATTCGCAGAGCTGATTTAGTCTATGCCGAGGCTTCCTTAGGAGGTCAGTCTGCGAACTGACGTATGCGACGAAGTCTGCTATTCTGATGGTTGAAGCTCGAAGTATCGCGGCTGCTGCCGTTTGCTCAGGGCAAGAGTTACAACTGAGGGACACTGAATGAATTCCGACATTCGAGTGCTTTGGAAACGTACCTCGTCGCGGCACGCCGCATGGTTTTGGTCATTCACTCTGGCAGGATTTATGGCTGTATCTCACGCGCTCCTGGGTCAGGAGTCAGGCAGGAAAGCTGCCACGTACCGCGTTCTCGAGCCGCGCGCGGGAGAAACCTGCATCGTCTGCGACAAAGCCATCGGGCCGAAGGATCGCGTGTACGAGTTCGAGGGACAGCGCGTGCCCGTGCACTTGGGAGCATGTGACATTGCTTTCTTACGGAACCCCGGCCATTACCTCGCGCGCTTGAAGCCGCGCGGCGCATTCTTGAGTGCGGAGCCGAACCTCGCACCCCACATCGGGTGGGGCTGGTTCGCCTTCGGAATTTACGTTCTGCTGGGCTTGGTGTTTGGGGCGTTCTGCGCTTATCGCGCGGTGAATCATGCCCTCAAGCCATGGCCATGGTTTCTGGCCGGCTTCTTTTTGAACCTTTTTGGTTTTCTGGCTCTCGTTACACGGCCGGCGGGGGAGAGCAGCATGGCGCCGGGAGGCTTGCCACGGGGCTTGGCCAAAGTTCCCACAACGTCTTCGCCAAGGATTTGCCCGCACTGTGGAACGGCGAACCATCCTGCTGCGACGTCATGTACCGGATGTGGGAGTGGGATGGAGCCTCTCGTGGTTTCAGAGGTCAGTCGCGTGGGTCTGGCGTAGGGATGGCCCCCAACGGAAAACGATGGTGTGCTGTCATTCCGAGCGAAGCGAGGAATCTGGCTCTGGTCCGTTAGGGGAGGATTCAGAGCGAGATTCCTCGCTTCGCTCGGAATGACAAATAAGTGGGCTCGTTCCAAGCAACGCTCTTTATGCTCAATAAACTCAGACAGCGGCTCGATGCCATTCTCACCAGCGGTGACCTGCCCGAGCGCCGTCCGGCGCTGAAAGCGCATAACGAGAGCAATATTCCGGGGCTCTACATCATCGGCGATTTGGCGGGAGCGCCGGTGATCAAGC
>Ga0326727_10001953_pt1 | contig 73411 bp, 58 predicted proteins | sample MB2enrmetagenome_FD_207643 | JGI IMG/M metagenome (GOLD analysis project Ga0326727, IMG submission 207643) | Lab enriched peat soil microbial communities from McLean, Ithaca, NY, United States - MB29MY | ecosystem: Environmental > Terrestrial > Soil > Wetlands > Peat | place: USA: New York... | reverse complement strand
CGCAATTCTGCAGTGGCACTCGTTTCCGTGTTTACTTTCGCCGTCGCCTTCGGCATGGCACAGACAAAAGACGAAGCCGCGACAAAGGCGCGGCTCGAACAGATTGCCAGTTCCTATACGCCGAACAGCGCCTTCATGGGTACTGTGCTGGTGTTGGAGGGTGATCACGTTCTGCTCGACAAGGGCTATGGGATGGCAAACCTGGAGTGGCAGGTGTCCAATGCGCCCGATGCGAAGTTTCGGCTGGGCTCTCTGACCAAGCAATTCACCGCGACGCTGGTTCTCCTGCTGCAACAGGATGGGAAGCTGAATATCAACGATCCTGTCAGCAAATACATGCCTGCCACGCCGCCGGCGTGGGCAAAGATCACGCTGGCTAATCTGCTGGGGCATACTTCAGGGATTCCAAGTTTTACGGGGTTCAAGGAATTTTCAACGTGGAGCATGAATCCGCATACGCCTGAAGAGGAGATCGCGCTTTTCAAAGACAAGCCGCTTGATTTCGATCCGGGCAGCAAGTTCGATTACAGCAACTCGAACTTTATCGTGCTCGGCGCGGTGATCGAAAAAGTCAGCGGCAAGAAGTATTCGGAGATGCTGCGCGAGCGCATCTTCGATCCGCTTGGGATGAAAGACACGGGCCTGGACAGCGATGACCTTGTGCTGCCGAAACGCGCCGAGGGATATCGACCGGGGCCGCACGGGCTTGAGGTCGCGCGGTCTGAGTCGATGACGATTCCGTGGTCGGCGGGGGCTCTCTATTCGACGACTGGCGACCTGCTGAAATGGGAGCGCGGGCTATTTGGCGGCAAGATTCTGAATGCCGACTCGCTGAAGCTGATGACCACGCCGGGCAAGGGAGACTACGGGTTCGGTGTCTTTATTCAGACGCGGGATGGTGTCCGCGTTGTGAGCCATGGCGGAGGTATCGAGGGCTTCAACACACATTTGGCATATGCGCCGGAAAAACAGATCGCCGTGGTTGTGCTCGGCAATGTGAACGGAGGCGGGCCGGACTCGATGGGCGGCCAACTGATGGACGCCGTGCTCGGCAAGCCGGTGGTTCTCGCCAGCGAACGCAAGGCGGTTCCGATCTCGAAGGAGGAGTCGGCGAAGTTTGTCGGTGTCTATGATCTGGCGCCAACGTTTTCGCTGACCATCGCCATCTCCGGTGACCATCTCACAGCGCAGGGAACTGGCCAGCCGGCGATCGAGCTGATGTACGAGGGTGTGAAGGACGGACACCCGAATTTCTTTGTTGCGCCCGTGAATGCGGAGATCGAGTTTGTGCCGGATGCGAGTGGCGCAATAACCTCGCTGATCCTGCATCAGGGCGGCCAGAACGTGCCGGCGAAGAAGCACTGAGGAAACCAACTGCATTCGGAACGGATCTGAATTGCGGAATCGAGGCGCACACGCGGACTTCCGCGCGCATCTCGCAAGGAGTGTCTCGTTTGTAGAGATGATGTTACTTCTCGTAGGTGTAGAAACCGCGGCCCGACTTTCGGCCGAGCCAGCCGGCATCGACCATGCGGATGAGCAACGGGCAGGGGCGGTACTTCGGATCTCCGAAGCCCTCTTGGAGAACGCGGAGGATGTCCACGCAGACGTCGATGCCGATGAAGTCGGCGAGCGTGAGCGGACCCATGGGATGGGCCATGCCCAGTTTGAAGACCTGGTCGACGGCTTCGGGTGTGGCAACGCCTTCCATTACGGCAAAGGCAGCCTCGTTGATGAGCGGCATGAGGACGCGGTTGGAGACGAAGCCCGGCGCGTCATTGATTTCCACGGGCGTCTTGCCCAGTTTTACGGCGAGGTCGCGCACGGTGGAGAATGTCGCGTCGCTCGTGGCCATTCCGCGGACGACTTCGACCAGCGCCATGACGGGCACGGGGTTGAAGAAGTGCATCCCGATGACCTGGGAGGGGCGGCGGGTGAGCGCAGCTAGCCTGGTGATCGAGATGGAGGAGGTGTTGGAGGCGAGGATTGCCGATTCCGGCAGAATGCGGTCGAGGGCGCGAAAAACCTGGGACTTGAGATCGAACCGCTCCGGCGCCGCTTCGACGGCCAGCAGTGCGCCGCCCAGCGATGCGAGGTCGACGGTCGGAGTGATGCGGTTGATGGCCAGTTCGATCTCGGATTCGGGCAGTTTGCCTTTTGCGGCTTCGCGGCCAAGGTTCGTGCGGATCGAGCCGAGGGCGCGATCGAGAAAGCGCTCGTCTACATCGCACAGCATTACGGGAAAGCCCGATCGTGCAAAGACATGCGCGATTCCCGAGCCCATGGTGCCGGCGCCGATTACGGCTACGGATTGGATGTCTGCCACCTTAACCTCCGAGCACAAGGGAGTGTAGCAGGGTGGGCGGGTTGGCCGCAGAAGGTGGCGACCGGAGCAACTGGCCCGGATGCGGTTGCATCCGAGCCGCAGAAACAAAACGGCGCGACTGAATTATGATCCAGCCGCGCCGAAATCACCCCTAACTCAGGTGCGTCAATTTCCTTGTGAGCTGGCGGGCACGAGTTGCACCCGCTGTGTAAGCGTGAGCATGAGGTACGATCCGGCGTCGAGATTGGCCTGCGGATGGCTGACCATCAGGTGCGTGGTTACCACGCCTGCTCCGATGATGGTGCCGGCAAGCAATCCGGCCGGGCCGCCCATGACTGCGCCGGTGATCATGCCAACGCCCGTCACGCCGGCGTATTCATAGCCGTCCTTTTTCAGACGCGAGCCCGGAGTGATGACGCCTTCGCGGCCGACCCGCAGGTTTGAGCCGGGGGTGGAATCGACCACCGCGTGCAATTCAAATCTGGTGCCGTTCTCGAGGGTCACGGTTTCCGGCACGAGCAGAATGGAGCCGGGGGCGCCGAAGTGCCCGTTTGAGACCTCCGCAACTCTGCCGGCGATTTCCGCACCGGCAGGAATCATAACCTGCCCATCCTGAAGAACATCGGTCGCTACACGGCTCCGGAAGGCTTCGCCTTTTGCAGAGAACGAGCTGGATACTCCATCGATCAGGCGCACGCGAATCAAGGTTCCCTCGCCAAGGGTGCCGGGCGGCAGCGGAGCGGGGTGGACGATGTCGCTGTCGGGATCGGGTGCGTACGTGCGGGTTGCGAGCGTGGGCGTCGAAGGCGCTACCCCGACGATGCCTTGATCGGTGCCGTCACCGTAGGCCTGCGGGAGCGGGGCATTGTCATGGCGGGACGTCATCGGCTGTGCAGCGGGCTGCATGGGCGCGGTCTGGGCCGTCTGCTGCTGGACAGGACGACCGGCAGGCGGCTTGGGAATGGGCACAGGCTGTTCACTGGTGGTGATGGTGTCGTCCGGAGGAGGATTGGAGGTTCCCTGGTAGGGGCTGGACTGGCTTGCGTCCTGAGCCACGAGAGCGGTGGTTGCCAACGCGAAGAAGGCGCATGCAAAAATCGGCCGGTTCATCCAGATTCTCCTTGGTGCAGGCGGTGCTCCCCTTGTTCGACTTAGACCCGGCCTGCGCAAAAATGTTTTGTGGCGAGATGCGCCGAGAATTGCTCCGGCAGAAACCCCACCCAACTTAATGCTAGCCGCGGTCGTTACCGGGGTGGCATAGTGCGTGGGTTTTGAGGTGCCTTGCGCAGCACGAATCAAATCCGGCACTATGCGAATGGCATCTTGCGTGCCTGCGATCGCTTTGTTCGTGTGACCGGTGCCACACGGGATCAGGGTGCCCCCTTTGCTAGAATCCAAACGGAACAGTTTTCCTTTTGTTTAAGCGATTTTGCGCTGGACGGAGAGGAGATTTAGCACGTGCGCGAGCTTCTGGAGACGATTCAGAGCGCTGCCGGAGAGGCCGTTGCCGTGGATCGCCGTCCCAAACTGAACGACCGGCTACAGCACCATATTGCGAGGACTGATATGACAGAGATTGTTGCTATTCGCGCGCGCGAGGTTTTGGATTCGCGCGGAAATCCCACAGTGGAAGCCGATGTGATTCTCGAGAGCGGCGCACTGGGGCGCGCCATTGTGCCTTCGGGCGCTTCCACCGGCGAGCATGAGGCCGTCGAACTGCGCGACGGCGACAAGAGCCACTACCTGGGCAAGGGCGTGCTGCAGGCCGTGGCCAACGTTGAAACCGTGATTGCGCCTGAACTTGAGGGCATGGATGCGGCCAACCAGCGCCTCATCGACCAGACGATGATTGCGCTCGACGGCACGCCGAACAAGGGCAAGCTTGGCGCGAATGCGATTCTAGCGGTTTCGCTGGCAGCGGCTCGCGCCACGGCGCAGACGCTCGAGGTTCCGCTGTATCGCTACCTGGGCGGCGTGAATGCGAGCATTCTGCCGACTCCGATGCTGAACGTGCTGAATGGCGGCGCGCATGCCGACTCGAATGTGGACTTCCAGGAATTCATGATCATGCCGGTGGGCGCAGAGCGCTTCAGCGATGCGCTGCGTTGGGCGGCGGAGACCTTCCACACTCTGAAGAGCGTGCTGAAGAAGAAGGGCTACAACACGGCGGTTGGCGACGAGGGCGGATTTGCTCCTTCGCTAAAGTCGAACAGCGAAGCAATCGAACTGATTCTCGAGGCGATTACCCAGGCGGGATTCAAGCCTGGCGAGCAGATTGCGATTGCGCTTGATCCGGCGGCGAGCGAGTTCTACGACAAAGAAAAGAGCAAGTACGTTTTCAAGAAGAGCGACAAGCGTGAACTGACGAGCGAAGAAATGGTCAGCTTCTGGGATAACTGGAGCCGCCAGTATCCGATCGTCTCGCTCGAAGACGTCCTTGCCGAGGACGACTGGGAAGGCTGGAAGCTGCTGACGGACAAGATGGGCAGCCGCATTCAGCTTGTGGGCGACGACCTGTTCGTGACCAACGTGAAGCGCCTGCAGCGCGGCATCGAAGAGGGCGTGGCCAATTCAATTCTGATCAAGGTGAACCAGATCGGCACGCTGACCGAGACGCTGGAAGCGATCGAGCTTGGACGCCGCTACGGTTACACCGCAGTGATGTCGCACCGCTCGGGCGAGACCGAAGACACGTTCATTGCGGATCTTGCAGTGGCGACGGGCGTGGGACAGATCAAAACCGGATCTGTCAGCCGCACTGACCGCATCGCGAAGTACAACCAGCTTTTGCGGATTGAGGAAGAGCTGGGCGCGGGCGCGGTGTATCTCGGGCTTGAATCGCTGAATTACAACAATGAATAGTCTGTCGAGTCGGGCGCCCCGGATCGCTGTTAAGGGGTTCAGGGCGCTCGACTACTTCAGCGTCCCCGGTCGCTAGAGCGGTTCTGCAGTTGGTGTAACCGATTTTTTGGCCCCAGTTCAAGGTGGCTACTTCCTGGTGAAAACACCACTCGGCAGGAATGGCTTCCGGACAGGGTAACTGCGAAATCGCTGTAACTCCGCTAACACGCGCGCAGCGCGGCTTATCCCGCTAACTTCGCGAAGTAAGGAATGCCTGTGCCTTCAACGAAACATCCTCTCATTCTGGCCATCCTTGACGGATGGGGTTATCGCGCCGAAACGGCCAACAACGCTATCGCGCTTGCGCGCAAGCCTACGTATGACAAGCTGCTGCGCGAGTTTCCGAATACGCTGATTCAGGCGTCGGACCATTTTGTCGGGCTGCCCGACGGGCAGATGGGCAACAGCGAAGTCGGCCACCTGAACATCGGCGCCGGCCGCATTGTGCAGATGGACATCACGCGAATTGATGCGCTGATTGCTTCGGGGCAATTCCAAAAAGAGCCGGCCATCGTGCAGGCGATGCAGAAGGCACGCGATGGGCGTAAGCAGCTTCATCTCTTCGGACTCGTTTCGGACGGAGGCGTTCACTCGCACCAGGAGCATCTGTACGCGCTGCTGCGCACGGCGCGCGAGTACGGGCTGCAGCATGTTTTTGTGCACGCGTTCATGGATGGGCGCGACACCGCGCCTGATTCCGGCGCCGGATACATTGCCAAGCTCGAGCAGAAGATGCGCGAGTACGGCGTGGGCAAAGTTGCAACGATCAACGGCCGCTACTACGCGATGGATCGCGACAAGCGCTGGGAGCGTGAGCGCAAGGCCTTCGATGCAATGGTCAACGGCAAGGCCGAGGGCGGCGCATACACCGATCCGGTGGCGCGCCTCAAGGAAAGCTACAACAACGGGGTCACCGACGAGTTCGTTGTGCCGTTTGTTGTGGTGGATGGGGCAGGGAAGCCGGTCGGACAGATTCGCGACGAGGATGTCTGCATCAACTTCAACTTCCGCGCCGATCGCGCACGGCAGATCACGCGCGTGCTGGCGCGCGAAAGCGGGCTGAACAAGGAAGGCGGGCGCAATCTCGAGGGCTGGGAAGCGCTCGACCAGATCATTCCGCGCAGCGAAATTCCAAAGAATCTGCACTACCTGTGCATGACGCAATATGACAAGCTCTACTCGCTGCCTTTGATCATTCTGCCGGAGTCAATGGATAACATCCTGGCGAACATTCTGTCGCAGCATCAGCTTCGCAACCTGCGTGTCGCGGAAACGGAAAAGTTTGCGCATGTGACGTACTTCTTCAACGGCGGCATCGAGAAGCCGTTTCCCGGTGAAGAGCGCATCCTGATTCCTTCGCTCAAGGTGGCCACTTACGATCTCGCTCCCGAAATGAAGGCAGAGGCGATCGGAGACGCGGTGGTGAAGGCGGTGAACGACACCGCGTTTGATCTGATCGTGGTGAACTTTGCGAACGCCGACATGGTGGGTCACTCGGGCAAGCTGGAACCGACTATCCGTGCGATCGAGGCCATCGACGCGCAGCTTGGCCGCATCTACAAAGCAGTGAAAGAGACGAATGGAAGCTGGCTGATCACCGCGGACCATGGCAATGCGGAGCTGATGGTCGATCCGGTGACCGGCGGCCCGCACACGGCGCACACGACAAACCCTGTGCCGTTCATCTATGTGAGCGAAGAGGCGAACCACTACCGCCTGCGGCCGGATGGCTCGCTGCGCGACATCTCACCGACGTTGTTGGCGTTGTTGAAGCTCGGTCTGCCGAAGGAGATGACCGGCGGCGATCTGCGCGTGCCGATCGCGAAGTAAGTGGTGCATCAAACAGAAAGGCGAAGCCTGCGCGGCTTCGCCTTTCTGTTTGAACGGCTTTCAGAAGCTCGAGCGCCTGGCTGACTGTGGTTACCTGCGCGCGATTTCTGTCACGTGATTCTTCAGTGCCTGACATACCATTACATAGAAACGTCAGCCGTTGAACTCATCGAGGAGAGACATGTCGCTTTCGACAGTTCACGCCGGGCCGCAAGTTGAGCGAAGTGCTGCGGGCCAGGAATCGCATCTGGCCTGGTACTTCGCCTTTTTCGTTGTCTCGGGATTCTGCGGGCTGGTCTATGAGGTCATCTGGGTTCGGCTCGCGATGGCCAGCTTCGGTGTAACAACGGCGCTGGCTTCCATTGTTCTCTCGATTTTCATGGGCGGTCTGGGGCTCGGCTCGTGGGGTGCGGGGATTCTTACGCGCAAACTGGCGCGATCGAATCCCTCGCGCGGACTACATTTGTATTCTTTGACCGAATTGCTGATCGGGTGTTCCGCACTTCTGGTTCCGATTGAACTGAAGCTTGGGCGCAATCTCATCCTGCACATGGGCAGCATGGGAGCGTGGCAGACGTGGCGTTACTATTCGCTAGCAGGGATTTGGCTTGTGATTACGCTCCTGCCCTGGTGTACATTCCTTGGTTCTACGTTTCCGCTGTTGATGTCGGTGATTCGCAAGACCTGCGGCTCGGCATCTGATCGTTCGTTCAGTTTTCTTTACCTTGCGAATGTGCTCGGGGCTTTGCTTGGGACACTGGTCTCGGCATTCGTTCTGATTGAATTTCTTGGATTCCAAGGCACGCTCTGGGTTGCTGCCTGCCTGAATGCGATCCTGGCGCTGCTCGCATTCGCGATCAGCTCCGGTGCCTCCAGCGATTCTGACAGCGGGATGGCGAGAGCTCTGAAGCAGAAGAAACTGTACGGGTGCCCGCGGTGGGTCGCGCTCCTGTTGCTGTTTTCGACAGGCCTCGTCAGCATGGGAAGTGAAGTCGTCTGGATGCGGCAGTTCACGCCCTTTCTCGGCAACTTCGTCTATGCGTTTGCTCTGATTGTCGGCACATACCTGTTAGCAACGTTTTTGGGCGCACGCGACTACCGCAGATGGGTGCGGTCCCATGACCCGAGCGAAAGCTCGAGTACCTGGAGTCTGATCGCCGTTTCGACACTGATACCTGTCGTCGGCGCGAATCCGTTGCTTCATCTTACGAGCCCGGGAGCCAGCGGATTGCGCGTTTTATCAATCCTGCTCTTTTGCGCCCTGACCGGATTCATGACGCCGCTGCTGGTGGATGCGTGGTCAGCTGGAGAACCGGACAAGGCTGGCGTGGCATACGCGTTCAATATCCTCGGGTGTATCATTGGGCCGCTCATAGCTTCGTTCGGACTTGAGCCCCTGCTTGGCGAGCGCTGGTCGATCCTGGCGTTCTCCCTGCCTCTATTTGGAATTGCGAGCTTACTCGCATTTTGGAGTCCCGGTAATTCTGAAGTTGTCAGCTCCCCGCGCAAGTCTCAGACCACCTTTATTGTCGCTGTGATTGCAGGCGTCTTGCTTTTCAGCTTCAGCGATGATTTCGAAACGGAGTTCCCTGTTCGCGAGGTGCATCGCGACTATGCCGCCACGGTGATCGCAACCGGAACGGGGTTCGATCGAGCGTTGCTGGTAAATGGATCGGGCATGACCATTCTGACTCCGATCACCAAGTACATTGCCGATCTTCCGCTGGCTTCCATGAATCGTTCACCGAAGAATGGGCTTGTGATCTGTTTCGGAATGGGCACCACATTCCGGAGCATGCTTTCGTGGGGCATTCCGACCACCGCGGTTGATCTTATTCCGAGCGTGCCCAGGCTGTTTCCCTACTTCCACAGCGACGCGTCGGATCTCATGCGCTCGCCACTTGCAAACATTGTGGTGGATGACGGCCGGCGGTTTCTTGATGGATCGGACAAGATTTATGACGTGATCGTGGTTGATCCGCCACCTCCGGTTCCCGCGGCGGGATCGAGTCTGCTCTATTCACGTGAATTCTACGAAGTGGTCAAGCGGCACCTGAGTCACGACGGTGTTTTTCAGATATGGTATCCATCGATCAATGGAGATGCTGCGACAACGGTTTCGATTACCAAGTCGCTGGTTGAGTCGTTCCCCTATGTGCGGGCCTTCCGGTCTTACGATAGATTTGGCATTCATTACCTTGCCAGCTTGGAACCAATACCGCCGGTGCCGGGATCGATTCTGGCATCCCGCATGCCGCCAGCGGCAGCCAAGGATTTTGTCGAATGGGGTCCGGCATCAGACGCGGCTGCTGAGTTCGATCGGGTCCTGACGAAAGAAATTCCGGTGCAAGATCTGATCGCCGGAAGTCCGCGCATCCCTGCTCTGGGCGATGACGAGCCGATTAATGAGTATTTCCTGCTTCGCCGACTGATGAACGCGCCCAGATGATAGTGGATTTGGGGTTTGATTCTGCCGGTTCAATTGAGCTTCTGTTTGGGTCAAAATGAGCAGGCCTCCCGCTTGGGAGGCCAATGCTTTTGATTTCGATTTGCAGATTACCGCGGACGAAGAGACTTAATTGCGTTCGGAAGGCGCTCAATGGCGGCAGGAATTCTTTCCTCGAGGATGCGCCTCCGTTCGGCCGCGATTCCGCCGAGGTACGACGGCACGGGCGTGGCGGTCAGCACCAGTACAAACGCAATCACCGAGAAGCAGACACCTGCAATGGCTGCCGACACCAGCATGTGATAGGTATCGTAGACATCGAGCCCGAATACATTGAAGGCGACATGCTCCAGCGGCTTGATATGCCGGAGAACCGCAAGCGCAAAGAGGGAAAAGAACACCGAGAGCGATGTGAGCACAACCAGCGCCACATCGAGACTACGGTGAAATTTCTGCCGGGCGCTGCAGCGAGTGCATTCAGCGAAATGCTGCTCATAATCCTTGCGCATCTCGGGGGAAATACCTGAGATGTCATACCGCCAGCTGGCAAGAATCGCGCCTACAACGCGGTCGGTACATTCAGTTTTCGCCATAACCCTTGAATTCACCTTAGAAGAATGCGCTTTTTTGCCGCATTCTGCACTGGAACACGCAGCCGATTTCACTGCTATGATGCTCCGGCAGGACAGAATGATGCAGAATTGCCTGAAATCAAATGAATTCAGGTTACTTACGGCCTATTTGACCCAGGCCGTGGACACAAAATACGCGTTACTCCACTCATACGATTGTAACTGAGTTTCATCAAAAGCAAATAGTTGACATTGGTTCATGTTGCGCGGCAAGCAACAGCCGGTTAGCCAAGAGGCTGGCGCGTCCGTTGAGCGCGCGCTCGGCGGTGATGCGGGCTAGTTCGGGAAGATTATTGCTTTCAGAGAGATGGCCGAGGATGACATATGCTGCCTGGCCGTCGTACTCGGTTTCAAGGAAAGCGGCTGCGGCTTCGTTGGAGAGGTGTCCAACGCGCGAAAGGACCCGCTGCTTGACTGACCAGGGGTAAGGGCCGTCGCGGAGCATCTCAAGGTCGTGATTGGATTCGAGCAAAAGCAGGTCGACGCTTTTGAGCTGGGCCTTTACGTTCGGCGGGATATAGCCGAGATCGGTGGCGACAGCCATTCGGACGCCTTCGGCCTGGAAGACAAATCCGACGGGGTCAGCCGCATCGTGGGGAATCGTGAAGGGGCTGACGGAGATGTCGCCGATCTGGAGCGGTTTGCCGGCCTGGAAATACTCAAGCCTGGGAAGCCATGTGGGGTCCTTTTCCAGGGCTGTCTTGGGAGCGGCTGGTTCGGGCTCTGCAGTTGGGGCGGATTCGGCGGTCGTTTCCGCGTCTTCGGCGTCGCAATCATCCATCGTCGCGGCGTCGGCTTCGGCCATGCGCGCAGTGGCCTGCTTACGGCATTGTTCGAGCCACTGGGAATAGGTCATCTGCTTGCGCGGCGAGAGCCAGCGGACCCAGGCGCGATGCGTGCCCTCAGTGAGGTAAACGGGGATGCCGAGCTTGCGGGCTGTGACGGCAAGGCCGGCGACGTGGTCCGAGTGCTCGTGAGTGATGATGATGGCGTCCAACGTGCACGGATCTTCTTCTACGAGGCGCATGCGCCGGAACAGTTCGCGGCAGCTCAGGCCGGCGTCGACGAGGATGCGGGTCTTGCCGCCGGTGACAACCGTGCAATTCCCCTTCGATCCTGATGCCAGCACCGTGAATCGAACCATGAAGTGAGGATACCGCGAAGGCCTGTGCAAGACGAAGCAGCGGGTTTACCGGAAAGGAACTTGTGCGAAGAGGCGGCAGCGTCGCGGAAAAGGTGCGCCGAACCGGGAATGTGGCCGTATGCTGGCAACAGAATTTGTTTGCCGCGGAAAGCGACTTCCCCATGGGTTCGGAGGCTCCAGAATGGACTACAAATCGCGATTGATCAGGGTGATGGTGTGCGGCATGACCGCCGGCGCTGTGTCGGTATTCATTGCAGGCGATGGACGTTCTGCGGTGGCTGCCGATGCACCTGCGGCGACGAAGCTGACATGGAGTCCGGAAGCGGCCGCGCGCTATCTCGACAGCCGCGAAGTCTGGTGGCAGGGGTGGGATCGCGCGCAAAAGGATCACGGCACTCTCTGCGTAAGCTGCCACACGCAGGCGACGTATGGACTGGTTCGGCCGGTGCTGCGGGAACGGCTCGGCGGGCATGATGTTTCCGCGCCGGAGCAGGTGATGCTGGCGAGTATCGAGAAGCGCGTGCGGGATTGGAACGAGGTGAAGCCGTTTTACAGCGATGCGGTATACGGTTCGGGGAAAGAGATTGAGTCGCGCAATGCCGAGGCGGTGCTGAACGCGATCATTCTTGCGAACTACGACGAGGGGCGAAACGAATTGAGCGAACGGACCCGGCTTGCATTCGACCATGCGTGGGCGCTGCAGTCGCAGACCGGACCTGATGCGGGCGCGTGGATATGGCAGAACTTTGATTATGCGCCATGGGAGTCGAAGGAGTCGCAGTATCATTGGGCGGCGCTAATGGCGGTAACGTTGGGCAGGCATTGTCGAGAGGTTCATCCCAGAGGCGAAGTCAGGATCAGCATGCCGCGACCTGGCGACCACTATTGTGGTGGTCCGAAGGTCGTGCCGCACATCAGAATACTGCTCGACTATCTGCACAGTCATTTTGGTGAGCAGCCGCTTGTCAATAAAGTTGTTGCTCTTTGGGTTGACGATTATTTCCCAGGCGTCATCACATCCGACCAAGAAGCCCAACTGTTCGGCGAACTTGATCGATTGCAGCACGCAGACGGAGGCTGGAGCCTAACCGATCTCGGTACATGGAAGCGCCGCGACAAAACGCCGCTTGAAACGCGGTCGGACGGATACGCGACGGGCCTTGTTGTTCTGGTTATTGAGGAAACTGCGATGACCTCGAACAGAACGGAACGCGTGACTCGCGGACGAGCGTGGCTCGAAGCAAACCAGGACAAGACCACCGGAGCGTGGCCTGCGTGGTCGGTGAACAAGAATCGCGATCCGCAGTCGCCGGTTGGTCAGTTCATGAGCGACGCTGCGACCAGTTACGCGGTGCTGGCGCTGGAGGCGCGGCACTAAAGAGCGTGATTGCGGGATTTAAGCGGTCGTTCAGGCGGATGTATCTAGCCGATGTCAGAGGGATCCCATCCGAGCCGCAAAGAACGCGGCTCGAATGGGGCACCCAGAGCGGTTCCGCAGTTGGTGCAGTTTTTTTTGGTTCCAAGGTGGCTTTTCCTGCTGAAGAGCCACGCGGCGGAAATGCCTCCTGGACACAGTAACTGCGAAACCGCTTTAGACCGTCCGGTGATGAAGAATCCCACCTCTAGCGCACGTCGGGTAGCGTAACGGGGATTTCTATTGAGACCAGGGTGCCGCGGCCGGGGTTGCTGACAACTTTGAAGGTGGCTTGTGAGCCGTAGAGGACTTCGAGGCGCTCCCGGACGTTTTTCATGCCGATGCCGGTGCCGTCACTGCGTAATCCTATGCGTGGGCGGTCGCCCATGCCGACGCCGTCGTCGGCGACTTCAATCAGCACGCGATCGCCGTTCAGCTTGCTGCGCAGGGTTACGGTTCCGCCGTGGATGCGCGGCTCGAGGCCGTGCTTGATGCTGTTTTCGATGAGCGGCTGGAGGAGGATGCTGGGGACAAGAATGTCCAGGGTCAGCGGATCGATCTCCTTTTCGACGCGAAGCTTGTCGGCGCCAAAGCGGACGACTTCGATGTCGAGGTAGTCGTCGGTGAAGCTGAGTTCGTGGCTGAGGGGGACGTAGGTGTCGTGGTCTTTGAGAAGCGCGCGCAGAATATTGGCGAGCTTCACGGTCATTTCGCGGGCGAGTTCCGGTTTGACTCGCACCAGCGAGGCGATGGAGTTGAGCGTGTTGAACAGGAAATGCGGGTTGATCTGGCGCTGGAGTGCGTCAAGGCGCGCTTCGAGGAGCAGGTGCTTCTGCTCCTCGAGCTTCATTTCGATGCGGAGAGCGTTCCACACCTTGAGGGCGATGCCGACGACGATGGGAGCGCTGAGCCAGACCAGCACCTGCACCCAGAGCTGCGTGGCGACGAGGGCGAAAAGCTTGTGGGGAAAGGTGCGCGCCAGCCAGACGCGGCTAGCCTCGGCCGCAACAATTAGGAAGAGCATGAGGAACTGCGGGTCGATGCGCGGGCGGCGCAGGATCCGGCGCACCCAGCGGTAAAGGCTGAGATCGACGAACGGGGTGAATGACCAGATGTCTTCGGTTTCGACGAAGCGGCCCAGAACGCCGGCCAGGAATCCGATAGCGGCGTTGAATGGCAGGGCGAGGTATTCGCCGTGAAGCACGGCGGGGACCGAGAGCACGATGCCACCGAGCATGGCCCACGAAGGTCCGATGAGAAGGCCAAGGAGGATGATGGTTTCGAACGAGATATCGGCGGCAAGGAAGTTGGCAACCGAAGTCCGGATCCAAACGCCGAGGGTGAGCGGAACGAGAAAGAAGGCCAGCAGGCCCAGAGTTTGCCCGGGACGGCGGTGCTCGGCGAAGAACAGGCGGCGGAAGGTGCTGGCACGCGCCAGCACGCTGGCCACGGAAGCCATGACGCCCAGCTTTACGAGCAGGGTGATCAGGATGAGCCTGTCTGTCACCCCACCACTGTATCGCGCGCGCCACGTGGCATCCAAACCCGGTGAAGAGTGCAAGGAACGATTCTTCAGCAGGTTGCAAGCTTTTCGCGGTTCTGTGACGGAGACCTCACGAGGCGATTCGGAGGCCAAGTAAAATGAGGATATGGCACTTGAGAGCGTGAAGAAAGTCGCCGAGGCGGATTTTCCAACACGATGGGGAGCATTTCGCATCGCGGGGTTTGAGGGAACGGAGCCGGCCAAGTCCGGCCCGCCCGCACAAAGCGGCAAGGTGGAAGGTCTGGTCGCGCTGGTGATGGGCGACATTCATGTCGCGCCGCCGCTGGTGCGGATTCACTCGCAATGTCTGACCGGGGATGTGTTCGGCTCACTGCGCTGCGATTGCCGACTGCAGCTTGAGCTTGCTCTGGCGAAAATTGCGGAGGAAGGCGCGGGGATTCTGCTCTACGAGCAGCAAGAGGGACGCGGCATCGGGCTGATGGCGAAGCTGAAAGCGTACGAGTTGCAGGATGCGGGACTCGATACGGTCGAGGCTAACGTTGAGTTGGGCTTCGAGGCCGATTGCCGGGAGTACGAGCTGCCCTCGCGCGTGCTGAAGATGATGGGCGTGTCGAAGGTCAGGCTGATGACCAACAATCCCGAAAAGGTTGCGGCGCTGGAGTCGGCCGGCATCACGGTGACGGAGCGCGTTTCGGCAGAGGTTGCGCCGCAGGAGACGTTTGCGGCATATCTGAAGACCAAGCAGGAAAAGATGGGACACATCGTCGAGACGCTGGTCAGCGACGAGTAGAGGGCCGGGATCCGAAGCGATTTCGGCACGACTGAAGATCACCCCGGCGACATGGACCCGACGTTGGGGACTCCGAAAAGTCGTGCCCTTTCAAAGCCGCGCGGTTTCCCGCGGGAATCACTTTCCTGTTGCCATTACTTTGCGGATGGGTTCGTTGTCGGCGTAAACGCGCCACTCGGCGACGAGGCCGTCTTCCACGAGAGCGCGGATGGCGACAGGGGTCTGCCAGCGGTTTTCGGGGTGAAGCTTGCCGTTGCGGGTGTAAGTGCCGGAGGCCATGCCCAGCATCACCACCACCGGATCGCTGGGGTAGAACTCTTCGATGGCCACGGCGTAGTCGGGAACCATGCGGAAGTAGGCGGCCCAACCTTCGCGCATTTTGTCGCGGCCTTCGATGATCTTGCCCAGCGAATCGATGAAGCGGTGGGTGGGCGACATCAGTTCGACCAGCCGATCAACATCCTGCCGGTTGATGGCGCGGATGAACGCCTGTGAAACGGTTTCCGCCGTGTTGCCGATGGATTCCATGTGATTCCCCTGAGAGACATTCTAAGCAGGCGGGTGGACGGAACCGCTGGCCCTTCTAAAACGTACTCTGCTGCAGGCGCCCAGGGAGTCTGGCGCCAGCCACACGCCAAAACGGGACGCCAAACGGGAAGGGGCAGCGTCGAAGCATTATGCAAAGGTTCACAGACACGCTGAGCGAGGTCTTCAGGGCGATCGCGGCCAACAAGCTGCGCAGTTTTTTGACGATGTTCGGGATTGCGTGGGGCGTGGGCTCGCTGCTGGTGCTTGTCGGCCTCGGTGAGGGATTTCGGTCGGGCCAGCGGCGCAACCTGGCGCAATTTGGCAACGATGTGGTGTTGATGTGGAACGGGACCATCCCTGCTGTAGCCAACCAGCACACGGGGATGCGTCCTTATCAGCTGACGTTGGGTGATGCCGAGGCAATGAAGGCGTCGCCGGAATTGCGCGACGTGACCGTCGAGTTGGCTCGATCCGATCTCTACGAGGTTAGCCAGTACAGCAATACATCGAGCCATGTGATGGGTGTGTGGCCCAACTATCCCGCTGTTCGTTTCATTCCCATGGCGCAGGGGCGGTTTCTCAATGATGCGGACGAGACGGATCGCCGGCGCGTAGCGGTGCTGGGCGCGAAGGCCGCGCTGCTCTTGTTTCCGGGCCGGCCGATGGTGGGCGAAGTGATCACGATCAATGGCACGGAGTTCCAGATTGTCGGGTCGGTGGATAAGATCAGCCGCGGCAACAACGATTACGACGATCAGAAGGTTTATATCCCGGTTACAACGATGAGCGAGCTCTTTCGGCTGAAGGGGGATAACATCGCCACGGATGCGCTGACGTCGATCCAGTACCAGCCGGCGAAGAAGGGCGATGCAACGGACGCTGTGGCCGCTGTGCATCGCGTGATTGCGCAGCGGCACGGCTTCGATCCTTCAATGAAGGACGCATTTCAAGAGTGGGACACCATCAAGGAGATGAAGATGGTGGGCGCGATCTTTACGGCGATGGATATCTTCCTCGGTGGTGTGGGGATTGTGACGCTGGGGCTGGGTGCGGTGGGAATCATCAACATCATGCTCGTTTCGGTCTCGGAGCGGACGAGCGAGATCGGCCTGCGCAAGGCACTGGGCGCTACAAAGAGCAGCATCCTGAGGCAGTTCTTCTGGGAGGGGCTGCTGCTGACGGGCGTGAGCGGGGCGATTGGGATTGCGGGATCGGCGGGACTGATGGCGGTGCTGCAGGCGCTGCTGACGGGCAAGATGCCGGGCTGGGATCCGCCGCGGCTGGTGCCCTGGTCGGCGGCGCTGGCCATGGTAACGCTGCTGTTGAGTGGAATTGCCGCGGGGCTGTATCCCGCAAGCAAGGCGGCGCAATTGGATCCGGTGGAGGCCCTTCGCAGGGAGTAGGGAATAAAAAGCGGAGATCGACGCGATGCTGAAGGACATTCTAGGCCAGGCTTGGGAGGCGATGATTTATAACCGCCGCCGCACGGCTATCACGATGATCGGGATGGCGTGGGGGATTGCGACGGTCGTTTTGCTGCTGGCCTATGGTGCGGGGTTCAGCCGGGCCATCGAGGCGATCTTTGCGCAGTGGGGCACCAACATTATCGGCGTCTTCCCGGGCAGGACAAGCGAGCAGGCGGGCGGTGAGAAGTCCGGTGTGAAGGTGCGGTTTATGGAAGACGATGTGGACCGCCTGATTGCCAGCGTTCCGGGGATCAACCACATTTCGCCGGCGGTTTACAAGGATGTGACGGTGCAGAACGATCTGCACTCCTACACCTGGACGGCGAACGGCGTGACGCCGGTGTTTCAGGACATCTGGAAGCTGGACACTGACGCGGGCCGGTTCTTCAACGGGCTGGAGGAGCAGCAACGGGCACATGTATGCGTGATCGGATCGGAGTCGAAGACCAAGCTCTTCTCAGGTGGATGGGCGGTGGGTGAGACGATCCGGCTGAACGGCGTCCTCTTCACGATTGTGGGTGTGCTGAGCCCCAAGATGCAGGAGGGTGAGGACAGCGATCGCAACCGGCAGATCTATGTACCCTTCAGCACGATGAGTGACCTGGCGGATACAAAGTATCTCGGCGGCATCTGGTTCAACTACCAGGGCAACTACCAGCTCGCCGAAAAGAACCTGCGCGATGCGCTGGGTGCGGCGCACCACTTCAGGCCGTCAGATCATAACGCGATCTACGTGGCCAACCTGATGACACAGCTGCATCAATTCAGCATCTTGTCGCTGGCGCTGCAAGTGCTGCTTTCGCTGGTGGGTGCGTTAACGCTGGGGATCGCAGGCATCGGGCTGATGAACATCATGTTGGTGTCTGTGCAGCAGCGCACGCGCGAGATCGGCGTGGAGAAGGCGCTGGGCGCGCGGAAACGGCATATCCTCACCCAGTTCCTGTCGGAGGCGATGGTGATTACAGGGATCGGGGGCGTCGCCGGAATCGGGCTGGCGTACCTGGTTTCGCTGCTGGTTGGGCGCATTCCGTTCTATAGCGAACTGGCGCAGAACGCCCAGGATGCGGATATCCAGTTGCTGATTTCGCCGGCGTCGGTGATCGTGGCGACAACGATCCTGATCGTCACGGGGCTCGTGAGCGGGATGATTCCGGCGATCCGCGCGGCGAACCTGGATCCGATCGAGGCGCTGCGATATGAATAACCACGAGGGACCAGGATAGGGAGTAGGGAACAGGGAGTAAAGGACAGAAGCTTATTTGGCGCGGCGGTGCGATTCACGGCGCGAAATTAAACCGGCGGCATGGCATCGACGACGGGTATTCCGGTCGGCGGTTTGAAGTGAAACTGCGCCGCCGGGATGGCGGCGTTGGGCTGTTCGCCGGTGAAGGTGAAGCGGGTCAGGGCGCCGTCGGTTTCCTGGATATCCATTGCCGTGATGGACCCTTCGGCGGTCACGGTGAGGATGAGGCGCTGGACACGCTTTTCCTGCCCGTGCGGCACGCCGTAAAGCGTAAACGTTCCGTTGGCGGCCGGCACCATGGTGAGATGGTCGATCTCCTTCTCAAGCTGTGTGTGGCCGAGGAGGAAACGCAGCGGCGAGCGCAGGTCGTCGAGTTCCTTTGCCGCGATGCGCTGCACCTGCGGGTCGCCCTTCGAGTAAAACCAGGCGTATTTGCCGTCGAGGAGGAAGACTTTGCCGGGTGGGCTGGAGTAGTCCCAGCGCATGCGGCCGGGCTTGAGCAAAAGGAGGATGCCGCTCTCTGTGCGGACGCGTCCCAGGCCCTCGTAGGTTTCGCTGAACTGGGCTTTGAGGGAGTGAAGCTGGTTATAGCGATGATCGACGCGCTGGGCCAGATCGTGCGGGGAAGGCTGGAGTTGTTGAGCGGTAACGGAAGCGCAGAAGAAGAGGAGCAGAGCGAACGCCGTAGCGCACTGGGATGCGAGTTTCCCCTCAGGGGCTAAAGCCCGAAGTCTATTCTGGAGCATGTGCGACACGACCAAAGTCGTGCCCTGACACAAAACCTGCGTGGCGAGTCTGTCGGCAGACTGTAAAGCCCCCATTTAATTCACGACCTCTATGGCACGGCTAAGAGCCGTGCCCTTTCAAAACCGGTTCCCGGTGTGTCGACCGGGTCATTGCACCATTTGCGTACAGTTGGTGCCGCCGGCGGGGTCGGCCTTGATGGGGCCGCCGGACTCAACGCAGAATCCGCGGTCGCCGGTTTTGCCAATGGTGGCGGGAGTTGCTGTAACGGTGTAGCCGGTGATGCGGTCGTTATTGTTTATCGTCACCTTGGTGCAATTGGTGATGTTGAAGATGTAGCCGTCCTTGATTCCCGTGGCGAGCTGTCCATTGATAAGCTGCGCGGCGGTGGGGCTGGGCGGACCCGAGCTTGGCTCTCCGCTGAGGGATTTCAGGTCGCACGCGAAGCCGTTGACCGGGTAATTGGTCGCGTACATCGACTGGGCCTGCTCGATGGTCTGCAGGGACTTCTGCGCGGAGACCTCGTCAGTGTGCTTCCGGATGGTGTTCGCGGTCGGGATTGCGATCAGCATCAGAATGACGATGATGGAGATGACGATCAGCAGTTCCATCAGCGTGAAGCCGGACGAGGATTGAGTGCGCGCGCGGCGCCTGGCAGATTTCAAAAACGTGCAGATCATTTGTACCCCATGTTTCCGGAGGCAGACAGATGCATCTGCCCACACGACCAAATCCTACAACTTAGGGACGCAGAAGGGAAATGGGACGCTCGAGAAGCCAGTGAACAGTGGACAGTGGTCAGCAGACCATTGAACATCGAGGATTCCTTGATTGGCAAATCCTTCGCCACCAACCGCATTGAACATAATGGGACGAGCTCAGACCAGCGCGAAATGGATTCCTGCCAGTGTTCTCTGACGACTGTGAACTGTCGTTCAGCATTGCAGGCGGTCGCGGTTGAGCTTGATGCCACTCAGGCGGCCGAGGAGGGTAACGGCGATGCGGTCGGGGACGAAGAGGCGGCGGGCCATGTCCTGCACCTGCACTGCTGTCACAGCGTCGATGCGCGCGATGACCTCTTCCGCGGTGAAGAACTGGTGGAAGTACATCTCCTGGCGGGCGAGGTTGGCCATGCGCGAGTTGGAGCTCTCAAGGCCCATCAGGATATTGCCCTTGAGCTGATCTTTGGCACGCGTCAGTTCCTCGTCGCCGAGCGGAGTTTCCTTCAGGTTGCCGAACTCGGCGAGAACGAGGTCGACGACTTCGAGCGCCTTTCCCGCGGAGGTGCCTGCGTAGACGCAGAGCGATCCGGTATCGGTGTAGGGGCTCAGGTCAGAGTAGATGGCGTAGGCAAGGCCGCGCTCTTCGCGGATGGTCTGGAAGAGCCGCGAGCTCATACCGCCGCCGAGGACGGTATTGAGAATCAGCGTGGCGAAGCGGCTGTCGTCGGTGATGGGTGGCGCGGGAACTCCCATGCAGAGCTGCACCTGCTCGAGCGCCTTCTTGTTTTGCAGGAGAATGCGGGCGCTTGCCTGCGGCGTCTGCGTTTCATTGACGGCCTCGCCCGGCGGCAGAGACGTGAACTTTTTTGCGACCATCTCGACGAACTGGTCGTGCTCGAGATCGCCGGCTGCGGAGAAGACCATGTTGCCGCCGCGGAACCGGCCGGTGTGATAAGCAATGAGCTTCTGCTGATCGAGACGGCCCACGGTCTTCATGGTGCCGAGGATCGGCTTTCCGAGCGGGTGATCTTTCCAGAAATTCTGAGTGAAAAGCTCGTGCACCAGTACGTCGGGATTGTCTTCGTCGATCTTGATCTCTTCGAGGATGACGCTGCGCTCGCGTTCGATCTCAGTGGAAGCGAAGATTGGATTGAGCACGAGATCGGCCAGGACGTCGAGCGCGATGGGCACGTGATCGGCGAGCGACTTGACGTTGAAGCAGATGGTTTCCTTGCCCGTGAAGGCGTCGAGGTTGCCGCCGATGGAGTCCATTTCGCGGGCGATGAGTTGCGCGGTGCGGGATCGCGTGCCCTTGAAGAGCATGTGTTCCACAAAGTGGGATATGCCATTGATTTCGGCGTCCTCGCAGCGCGAACCGGACTTGACCCAAACGCCCATGGCGACAGAGCGGAGGTATTCCATGCGCTCAGTCAGCACGATGAGGCCGTTGGGCAATACGGTACGGCGGAGGTTGCGCTGATTCGTCATCTTCACTCGTCGATACTTCAATTCTAGGCGAAGCGGGCAAACACGGGCCCGTTCACCGGCCGGAAGTGGGCGAACAATGGGGGAAGCATTGAAACGGAGAGGTCGCGGAAGGCTGCAAAGGGATATAGAAATGCTCTATTCTGGGCCCAGCCGTGTCCGCGAACTCACAACTAGTCTCATTAGACGCTAAGAACAGGCTTGGCGGAAGCCTTCGATGCTTTTTTGGCAAGAATGTTGCAGAGCTGACCGAGTGGATGGTGGTTCTGGGCGAGCCCCAATGGCGGGGACGGCAGCTTGCAGAAGCCATCTATCACCAAAGGATTGTTGAAGTTGAGGGAATTACCACGCTGCCGAAAGCGCTGCGGCAGAAGCTTGCCAGGGAGGGTTGGCAGGTGGGACGGCCGCGAATTGCGCAGGTGTTCCAGTCGGTGGACGGGACGGAGCGCTACCTGGTGCAGGGGCAATCGCCGGATGGGCTGACTGTGGAAACCGTCTGGATGCCGGAGGGCGATGGGGGCGAGGCGGGGGATTTCGCGCCGGACGCGGAGAGGGAAGATCCAGAGGAGAGCGCTCCGGGAAAGTGGGCCGGCAGGAGCTGGGATCGGGCGACGATCTGCATTTCGAGCCAGGTGGGATGCGCGGTCAATTGCCAGTTCTGCCTGACCGCGAAGCTGGGGCTGCAGCGGAACCTGACCGCCGGCGAGATAGCCGGGCAGGTGGTTGCGGTGCTCGACCGGCAAGGCGTCGAGGTCGGAAAGGATCGCGTGAACCTGGTGTTCATGGGGATGGGCGAGCCGTTCCTGAATTACGACAACTTCATGGCGGCGGTGCGGCTTCTGGTGGAAGAGGTCGGACTGAGCCCGCAGCGGATGACCGTGTCGACGTCTGGCATTGTGCCGGGGATTGAGCGATTCGCCGAAGAGCCGCCGGATATCCGGCCGAAGCTGGCGATTAGTCTGAATGCGCCCGACGATGTGATTCGCAGCGAGGTGATGCCGATCAATCGGAAGTGGCCGATCAAGATGGTAGTCGATGCGGTGCGCGGGGTGCGACTGCGTTCGCGCGAGCGGATCACATTTGAGTACGTACTGCTGGGAGGCGTCACGGACCAGCCGCAGCATGCGGCCGAGGTGGCGCGGCTGCTTCGGCGCACGGGTTTGCCGGCCAAGGTGAACCTGATTGCGTGGAATCCGGGGCCGGGGATTGCGTACACCACACCTGATCCGGAGGCTGTGGAGACGTTCCGCAGAGCGCTCGCCGCCGAGAATGTCCCGGTGTATCTGCGTCGGCCGCGCGGGCGCGACATATACGCAGCGTGCGGGCAGTTGAAGCGAACGGTTGAGAAGTGAAGCTGCGGATAGTGAAACAGGGAGCAGGGAATAGCGAGTAGGGAGTAAGAAACAAAGAACGGGGCCAACGCGTCACTGCCGGATGTTAGGGTTTATGACCCTTGTTCCTTGACCCGCCGCAATGCGGGGACGGAACTGATATCCACCCCTACGCTATTCGACCGCCGATGGCTTGACGTTGCCGCAATCGGGCCCTTTGTAGATCGCTTCGGAGTCGACGGTCCACTCGACGGTTTTCGTGTTCGGGCCCATCTGCATTTCACCGGTGAAGTGGACCTTGCTCTTGCTGTGGCTGGAGTCGATCCATGTGGTCACAACGGTTCCTTTGCCTTTCATCGGGCCGGTGCAGGTCATATCGGCGGTCATGCCGTTTTCGAGCTTCTGAATATTGCTGATCTGGCAGCCGCCGTTCGCCTGCGGTTTGGGGCCGTTGTACTTGTCGATCTGCGCTTGCGTGACACAGGCATTGGCGGTATGCGGAGTGCCGCTGCCGGGCGGGGCTTGCATGCCCTCGGGAAACGGAGACTGCTGCCACGTCATGCGGTTGGTGACTTCGTAGAGGCCCGCCTTGGGAGCTTGTGCCCAGGCAATCAGGGCCAAGGCAAGGCCGCATGAGCCGGCGATCAGGATGTTTTGATGAAGTCGCATGATCCTCCGCGCGCTGTGCGCGCCAGCTTAATCTACAGTGAACTCCTGAACGCTCACACCCTGTTCCGCGAAGTGCTTTGGCCAAGCGCCAGCAGAGCGCCGGTGACGCGGCCGGCGGCGTGGCGCACGAGGTTTTCTTCACTGGCGAAGTTCCCGGTGATGCAGCGAACGCCAAGCTTTTCGATGCGCTCCACATCCGCCTCGATCGGCGAAGCATTCTCAGCAGCGTAGCGCGCCAGCGTTTCGGGCGAGAACGGCGCCGTATTCACGATGGCGTAGTCGAAGATGGGTGCGCGGGTGTGCTCGTAGATGCGCTCGATGTGCTCGGATGCGGTGAGGCCGAGGCTTTCGTTGGCCTGCGTCATCAGGTTGCAAATGTAGACGCGCACGCCCCTGGCGCTTGCGAGAGCCGTGGGGATGCCCTGCACCAGCAGGTTGGTGATAAGCGAAGTGTACAGCGAGCCCGGGCCTACGGTGATGAGGTCGGCACGCTGGATAGCTTCCAGTGTCTCGGGCATGGCGGCGGCATTCGGTGGATCAATCATCAATTCCGCGATGCGCTGCTTGCTGGCCGTGATGTTGGTTTCGCCGCGTACCATGGAGCCGTCATCCATGCGCGCGACCACGGTTGCGTTGGCTGTCGTTGCCGGATAGATACGGCCGCGGGTGGCAAGAATCTTCGATGCCAGCTGGATGGCATGAGCAAAGTCGCCGGTGATGTCGGTGAGTGCGGCGACAAAGAGGTTTCCGAAACTGTGGCCGCCGAGCCCTCTGCCGGTTTTGAAGCGGTAGGCGAAGAGCTTTGACAGGAGGTCTTCTTCGGCGCTGAGCGCGACCATGCAGTTGCGCAGGTCGCCGGGCGGAAGCATGTTGAATTCCTGGCGCAGGCGGCCGGACGAACCGCCGTCGTCGGTTACGGTGACAACGGCGGCGAGATCCGAGATGTGGCAGGGAGCCGCTGCCGGCCAGTCGGGAAAGGCGACGTGGCGTCGCAATCCGCGGAGAAGAGTGGAAAGACCGGTGCCGCCGCCGATGGCCACAACGCGGAGAGGCGCCGAGGGGACGCCGGGCGCCTCCTCGCATGGATCAGAGGTGCCGGGCTGAGGAGAAACGAACTTCGCTCGCGAACCAGGAGTCACAGAATGCCTGAGGGCAGAGTGCGTACCCTACGGTAGTTCAGGATACAGCAACTCCGTGAATCGGGGGTCGTCGACCATGCTCTGGAAATCGTTGTCGGACCTCGCCTGAAGCCGGTTTTTCGGATTCAGTTCGATCGCCTGCGCGAGGCTGTCGAGGCAGTCCTGCGTCTTCCCGGTGATGGAGTAGAGCAGCGCGAGTCCGTAGTAGGCGAAGTCCGCGCTGGGGTCGTCAGCCAGGATGCCCTTGAGCTGGTTGGCGGCCTCTTCGAAATCGCCTGCGTTGATCTGCGAAACCGCGTAGTCGTAGCGCTCGCCGGGGGTGTGGAATGCCAGTCCCTCCTTGTCGAGCTGCCTCCGGCACGAATTGATGTACATCCGGCAGCGCTCAACAATCTCCGGTGGAGCGGTGGCCATCACTTTCTCGAAGGCGGCGATCGCCCTCTCAAACTTGCCCTGCTGCACGAGCTGAACGGCGGCCTGGTATTGCTGAAAGACCTGCGCTGTTGCCGTGCTCGAATGGCTGCCTGGCTTGGCAGCCGGTGGGGGAGTCTTTTTGCGGCTTGTTGCCGCGGATTTGGCCTCTTGCGTCATGGATTTAGTCAGGGTCCGTTCTGAACTGCCAAGTTGATCCGGTCAAGTCCGGTAGAGTGTTGAAGCTGCGGATCGTACAGTCGTACTACTCAGGCCCTCTTTATACCGATAACACCCTAGCACGTCAATGGGCGCGTCCTAAAGACGGTCAGCCACTAGTCTGAGATTGGGAAATTGCGGTAAATCGCAGGATTGAGCGTGGGGTCGTTGTACATCTTGAGCTGGCGGTAGAGCTTGAAGCGTCGCGTGCCGGCCAGCGTTTCGCGCCACAGGGCGTCCAGGCAGCGGGCGAGGTCGGTGCGTTGCTCTTCGAGGATGGCCAGGCGGGCGCGGTTTCGATCAGTGTGCTCCTGCGTGCAGTCGCTGCGTTCGGCCTCTTCCCGCGTGTGGTAGATCTTGAGCGCCAGGATGGAGAGCCGGTCGATAATGAGGCCGGGCGGCTCGGAGTGAAGCGGCGCGTCCTCGGCGGGAAGACGCTGCGGCGCGAGCCATTCGAGCAGGGTGCGGTCCAGCTCCTCGGCCAGGTCGTTCCGAAGCTGGTTGGTACGGTCGATGCGGCGCTTCACCTCGGCAAGCTGGGCGTCGGTGGCGCCGGGGGTACGGGCCTCGTCTTCGATGTGCCAGAGGTCGAAGTTGGCGCGGTGCTGCCGGGCGACGCGGGAGAGCCACGGGTCGGCGGGCTGGGAGGATTCCGAGCCCCGGCCAGATCGTTCGTGCCACGCACTGGTCGTTTCATCGTGTAACTTGATGATCGCGTCTGCCGAAAGCATCAGGCTCCTGAAGTGAGTGGTTGCTTGCAGCGTCTATGGTAGAACTATCCTCAACCGGGGTCCAATGCTGCGCTCTGCGCGGTGAGGGCGGAGGAAAAATGGCGGACGCCAGCCAACGGTTTCTCTGTATCGCGAGCTACGAAAAAGGGCAGGATTTCATGCGGCAGTGCGCCGAGATGGGCGTAAAGCTGACGCTGCTCACGGTTGAAAGGCTGCGTGATGCGGCGTGGCCGCGCGAGATTCTCGAAGATATTCACCTGATGGCCGATGGGTACTCGGAGGCCGATCTGGTGAAGACGGTCTGCTGGATGTGCCGGGGGCGGCAATTTGACCGGGTGATTGCGCTGGATGAGTTTGACTTGGACGCGGCGGCGAAGATTCGGGAACAAACGCGGATTCCCGGCATGGGTGTGACCTCGACCGCCTACTATCGCGACAAGCTGGCCATGCGCACCGGTGCAAGCGAGTCGGGGTTCCTGGTCCCGCCGTTCTGCCGGGTGCTCAACTATGACGAACTGCGCGCCTACATGGCCTCGGTGCACGGACCATGGCTGCTGAAGCCGCGAGCGGAGGCGTCGGCACTGGGGATTCGCAAGATCTACGAGCCGGAGCAGCTTTGGCGCACGCTGGATGAACTCGGCCAACTGCAGACCAATTACCTGCTCGAGCAGTTTGTGCCGGGCGATATCTTTCATGTCGACTCGATCATCAGCGAACACAAGGTTGTGTTTTCGGCGGTGCACCAGTACGGCAAGCCGCCGATGCAGGTGATGCACGAAGGCGGCGTCTTTACCACGCGCACGGTGGACCGCAGCAGCCGCGCGTGGAAGGATCTGACTGCGCTGAATGCGCGCCTGGCGCCGGACCTTGGCATGGCTCGCGGCGTGACACACGCCGAGTACATTCGCGCGCACGAGGATGGGCGATTCTACTTCCTCGAAATTGCGGCGCGGGTGGGTGGGGCATTCATTTCTGATTTGGTGGAGACGGCAACGGGAATCAATCTGTGGCGCGAGTGGGCGCGGATTGAGGTGGCCGAACTGCGCGGCGAACCGTATGTGCTGCCGAAGTTCACTGAGAAATACGCCGGCAGTGTGCTTTGTCTTGCGACAAGCGCTGAGCCGGATACCAGTGCATTTGACGCACCGGAGATCGTGACCCGGATGAAGAAGCACCACCACGCAGGGCTCATTGTGTGTTCGGATGATGCAGGGCGGGTGAGGGAACTGCTTGACCAGTACAGCACGGAGTTCGCGCAGCGCTTCCTTGCTTCGCTGCCACCGCCCGAGAAACCGACAGCGTAGTGACGGGGATTGTCTTGAGGCTTTCCGCACCCCGGGCTTTTACAATGGTGCGGGAGCAGGCATGGCAGGCAAGTGGCAATTTCCGCACAGACGTTGGAATCCCCTGCGGCAGTTGTGGGTGATGGTCTCGCCGCATCGCACGCAGCGGCCCTGGCAGGGAGAGGTGGCGCAGAAGAGCGCACCTTCAGCGATCACGTACGATCCTGAATGCTACCTTTGTCCGGGGAACAGGCGCGCCGGCGGAGCGGTGAATCCTCAGTACGATTCCATCTTCACTTTTGTAAACGATTACGCCGCGCTGCTGCCGGATCCGCCCGCGCAGCAGGATGTGCCTTCGTCACCGCTGCTTGTCGCCGAGCCAGCACGCGGCCTGTGCAAGGTGCTGTGCTTCCATCCTGACCACAGCCTGACGCTGGCGCGGATGACACAGCCGGAGATTCGCCGCGTGGTCGATGCGTGGACGCGCGAGTACGAGGAGCTTGGCGCGATCGACTGGATCAAGTACGTGCAGATTTTCGAGAATCGCGGTGCGATGATGGGGGCGAGCAATCCGCATCCGCATGGGCAGATCTGGTCCACCGGATTCGTGCCCGATGAGCCCGCTGCCGAGACGATAGCGCAGCGCGAGTATCACGGAAAGAACGGCTGCTGCCTGCTGTGCGACTACGTTGCCGAAGAGCTTCGCGGCGGTGAGCGCATCGTTGTTGCGAACGAGCACTTCGTCGTGCTGGTGCCGTGGTGGGCGGTGTGGCCGTTTGAAGTGCTGCTGGTCAGCCGTCGTCACGCGGGAGCCATGCCGGATTTCAGCGGCGAAGAACAAGATGCGCTGGCTGACGCGTTGAAGCGGATTACGACGCGCTTCGACAATCTTTTTCAGACAAGTTTCCCGTACACGATGGGCTTTCACCAGAGGCCGACGGACGGCGAGGATCACTCCGAGTGGCATTTCCATGCGCATTTCTACCCGCCGCTGCTGCGATCGGCTACGGTGCGGAAGTTTATGGTTGGATTTGAGATGCTCGGGATGCCGCAACGCGATATCACGCCGGAGAGTGCGGCGGACCGCCTGCGCGCATGCTCGGAGCAGCACTTCTGGCCGCGCGATTAAGCCGGAATTCGGTTCGATTCGCTGCGCAAACAGTGCCTGGAATAAGTGCTTGCGAGTCAGTTCGCGTTCCGATTGTGGGGAAGAAAAATCGAAATCCCATTCGAGAGAATAGTGGGCCCGCTGGGGCTTGAACCCGAGAGTCAGCACCGTGCTTTGCCCGGGTTTTGAGGAATCTACTCCCATCTCTGAATCACTCTGAATGGCCATGCGGGCCGTTGATGCCGAGCCGATGGCAAAAGAAACTACATAGCAACGCATGAGCGAAGGACTGAGCATTGGGCCGGGCGAGCCTTAAGGGTACCGAAAACCAGGGGCTGGATTACTGCCGGCGAAGAAGCGGTGGGCAAAAAAACCGGGTATTCCTGATGATGCAGTAGAATGCAAGGATTGCTTCCCCGGAAAAATCAAAAGAAAACCAATAAGGTGGAGTGCACGAAATGCCTGCACGATCTAACCAGCGCCTTGGCGAATTGGACGCGTTGCGTGGTTTGGCAGCGTTAACTGTTGTTTTTGGTCATTTTGAAGGGGCTTACACCGAGGAAACCAAAATCTTGCATGGGCCTATTCCAGGCATCGTTACCTACTGCATAAGTCATATATTCACAGCTGGGCATGCGGCCATTCTGCTCTTCTTTCTATTGAGTGGCTTTGTATTGGCCCTTCCCAGCGTAAAGGAGAAGCCGCAGAGTTATCCCGTTTTCATCACTCGCCGGATCTTTCGGATTTACGTGCCATACCTGGCGGCGATCGCATTAGCGGTGCTCGGCAATCTCTGCTGGCACGGGGCGCTGGGGCTGACTCCTTTTGCCGATAGAACCTGGGGTCAGCCTGTGCACTTGCGCCCCGTGTTGCAGCACATTCTTTTTCTGGGTCAATTCGATTATGTTCGATTCAACACCGCGATCTGGACGTTGGTGATCGAAATGCGTGTCTCGATCGTGTTTCCTGTCCTCTGTCTGATTGTGTTGCGCATTCGAACGTGGATCTCGTTGCTGGTCGTCGCAATCGTTTCGATCCTGTTAGGGTTCTTTCAGATCAGGTTTGGAATCAACGAATTCGAGACAAACTGCTATTTCACCCTCTATTTTGTTGTTGGCATCCTGCTAGCCCGTTATAAGGACAAATTGGCGCAATGGGCCTCCGATCTGCCTAAGCCAGCGGCATCAATGTATCTGGCCGGGGCAGTGCTTTTCTATTTCTACGGCTCATGGGCCTTGCAACTTGCCTCCAGAGTACTGTTCAAACTAAGGAATCCAAGGATACTGGCGTTCGATGGGATGGTGGGTTTGGGCGCAACACTGATCATCGTGTTGAGTCTGGGATTCCTTCCGTTCAGCCGGTTCCTTTTGTCTGCGATTCCTCAGTTTCTAGGGAAAGTCTCCTACAGCATGTATCTCATCCACAGCACAGTTCTATTTGCGTTGTTGCACATGCTGAATGGGAAGACCGCGCCGGCGGTGATTCTGCTGATCTACGTTTCTCTGGTTCTGGTGGGATCGGTGGTCATGTATAGATTCGTAGAAAAACCCGCGATGGATTTCGGGCGTCGAATCACTACCCGAGCCCCGCGCTTATCTCTTCAAAAGGCAACCTGAAAGCCGTTAGTCAAAGTTTCAGCGGTGCTAAACTGCCCGATAGAACACACGAAATGTGCCGAGGGGTACCGATGGCTTCGGATAAGAAAATCGCATTTGTGGGGGGTAGCGTTGTTTCCTCAGAGAACATTTTGAATCTGGACTTCAGGTCAGATAAGTCGCTCCTCGATGGAGACATGATTGTCTTCTCGGTAGATATGTCCGAGTATTACGGAGGAGAGTCCTACCGGGGCATGAAGTGCCTTGACGACGACTCTTCGTTTAGGCTCAGAAAAGACTGCAAACACTGGCGCTCCGAATTAGAATCCGCCCTAAAAGATGGAAAGACAGTAATAGTTTTCGTTAATAACAGCGCCGAAGTTCAGGCAGCTACTGGAGATAAGCAATATTCTGGAACGGGACGCAACGTAAGGACCAGTCGGATTGTAAGCACCGTTGACCCGTACGAAGCTATTCCCCTGCAATTCGGTTCAGTTGTGAGGCGATCGGGTGAGCGAATCAAGCCAGTCCAGGATCTCGGGATTCTCGCAACATACTGGAATGAATTCGGTGTTCATTCCACTTATGAGGCCTATATAGAGGCCTTCAAGGGCACGCCGTTGCTCGAAACCCAGACGGGCCGGAAAGTCGTCGGCGGCATATGCCGCAGTTCGGCCTGGAAAGGCTCTTTGATATTCATTCCGCCGCCTGATATAGATTCCGCAGTCAACGCGAGACTGAAGGAATTTAGGGAGAAGAAAAGAAGGAAATCAGCTGCGGATCCCGCCGGCGAAGCTCGGCGAACTGCAAGCCTCAGAAAGAGAGCTGAGTCATCCGTGGCTTCTCAATTCATTGCGGCATTAACCGGTTTAGATAATGCTGCGAGAAGGGCGACCGAATCAACTCCTCCGCCCGTTTGGACGCTCGAAAGTCGCTTTATTCTTGCCAACGAGATAACGGTACAGTCGGCAATTAATGAGAACCTTGCAATCTCTCAAAAACTGCAAAACGAACGCGCTGGGTTGGAGCAGGACCTCAAGAATGCACAGCAGCTCAAAGGCCTGCTCTACGAAAAGGGAAAACCGCTCGAAGATGCAATCTTGGTTGCACTGAAGATTCTCGGATTCCATGCTGAAAACCTCCAAGAGGAGGACTCCGAATTTGACGCGGTCATCCTCGACCCGAGCGGTGACAGACTTATTGGCGAAGCAGAAGGCAAGGACGACAAAGCAATCACCGTCGACAAACTCGATCAACTCGATAGGAACCTCAAAGAGGACTTCTCTCGCCAAGATGAGAGCGCTGCGAAATTCGCAATCGGAATTCTGTTCGGAAATGCCTACCGTTTAACGACCCCAGACAACAGGGAAGCATTCTTCACAGCGAAATGCTTGCTTGCAGCTAAGCGATCGCATATTGGACTGGTTCGAACCACAGATCTTTTTGCGGTTGCCCAATACCTCGACAGCCATCGAGACGCTGACTTTGCAGGTGAATGCAGACGCGCGATTAGAGAAGCCAACGGAGATATCGCTGTATTTCCGACTGTCCCAGAAAGAACGTAGTACGATGACGACTTCTACCACCGCCTCGACCTAACTTCGCGGGTGGCCCAGGTCTCGTTCACCAAGAATCTGGGTGCCCCCGCTTCTGAGACCTCTCGGATCAGCCTTTTTCGTTGGCCTTCAGCTTATTTGTCGCATGCGAGCGCCAAGAATTGTTGTTTTGCGGTACCTTGACAGCATTGCTCGCGGTAAGCTCTGTCCTTGGTTCACCATCCGCGAACTTCCTCGGCAGAATCACAGTTGCGCCGCTTTTAGTGGGCTGAATGCATTGTTTACGGCACGGCGTTGCCAGCTTCTTGGTCTCCGCTGGCTTCAATTCAACCGTGGCACAACGCATGATGCGCCACCGCAACGCCCACACCGCAGTACTACCTCCACACCGTCCCTAGCGATCTAGTCGCGGCACAGGACACGGTGACGAGGGAAATCATTGCACCGAAAATGGTGCAATAGGGTACCGGTGACGTCTACGGTGTGATTTCTAGGGCTTGAAAACGGTAAGCCCATTCGAGTGAATGGTGAGCCCGCTGGGACTCGAACCCAGGACCCACGCCTTAAAAGGGCGTTGCTCTACCAACTGAGCTACGGGCTCTCTGCCGGCAGGAGGAGGAATCTACCCGGCCTTGCGGCAAACCGCTGATTCAAAATTAACACAGAGTGGAGTCCTGGGGCTGAAGAGGGGTTTGGGCCGACCCTCCGGATCGCTTATTGTGGAATTATCTTCTCCTAAAATCATAAAACTAAATGATATCTATTGACAAAATTAAGAAAGTTAATTATTGTAGTCTTCGTACTTGAGATTGAGGATTGAGCCTCATGCCCGAAGGTCCAAAAGCCGCTTCCGACTGGCAGGATCTGCTTCGCATGGCGCACGGTGCGCCGATGGTCATCGAACGGGTCAGGATTCCTGACAAGCAAGTCTCCATAGAGGGCGCATTTACCCTTCCGGAACTGGCCCGGCTGAGCCTGGAGGACCAGGTTTTTGTGACCGCATTTCTGCGTTCGCACGGGTCGATCAAGGAGATGGAGCAGGTTTTCGGCGTCAGTTATCCCACCATCAAGGCCCGGCTCAACCGCATATCGGGGCAACTGCAATTCATCGACACCAACCCCGCGCCGTCGCGTGCAGAAGTACTGGAGCGCCTGAAGAGCGGCGAGATTACCGCCGAAGAGGCGATCAGCGAACTGGAGGCCCTGAAGTGACTCCAAACATCGCCATCATTCACGTGAATTATCCGCATGGACCGAATTTCCGGTTGTGGCTCCCGTTGTTCCTCTTGTGGATTCCTGCAATCCTGCTGGCGCCGTTCATTCTGCTGGTTCTGCTGGTTGTTTGTCTTGCTGCTGGAATTCCGTTCTGGCGCTCGATCGCAACGTTCTGGGCGGTCCTGTGCAGCCTGCCGGGAACGGATGTTCGGGTTTCGACCGAGGGCAATCGTGTCCTAGTCCGGATTCTGTAGAGGTTTGTCATGAACACCGATCGCCGCGCCATTCTCTCGCTGGTCGCAACCGGACGCATTACGGTTGCGGAGGCCGAACGCCTGCTGGCTGCCTGGAGCGACAGCCGGGAGACCGCATGGATACTGATTCTTTGCCTGGTGTTTGCCTGCCTGGCCCAACCTCACCTGCATGAGCTTCTGCCGGGGCTCATGCACTTCTTCAACGTGCAGATTCCGGCGCTGGCTGAGGCCGTACATCACGCGGTTTCGCCGATCACGGATCTCCTGGGAGGATTGCTATGAACGACAACAGACGCCAGATACTCGAGATGCTCGCCGCCGGAAAGATCACCGCCGACGAGGCGGAGCGGCTGATTGCCGCACTGGATCCGGAGACCGCGGTGGCTTCGGGAGGCGTTTCGAATTCGGTGGGGAATGGAAACGCCGTGAGGAGTGGGTCGGCCAAGGGACACCCCAAATACCTCCGCGTGCTTGTGGAAGCCGACGAATCGATGACAGGGAACAAGGGCGTGACCACGGTGAACGTGCGCGTGCCGATGCAGTTGCTCCGCGCAGGCGTGCGGCTGGCGTCTCTCATCCCGCAGCAGGCGCACAATCAACTCGACCAGGCGTTTTCGAGCCATGGCGTACCGCTCACCCTGTCGCAGATCAAGCCGGAGAACCTTGAAGAGCTCATCGATCACCTGGAAGACCTGACCGTTGATGTTGACGGAAAGGACGGCAATATGACGAAGGTGCGGGTGTTCTGCGAATAAGGCAAGAAAGCAGGGAGTATACAAAGCCAGAGACCGTGCGCGCTTCTGATGAGCCCTGTGTCAAAAGCCACGGGCTGTCAGCCTCGGCGGAGGGGTTTCTGCATTGGTACAACCTGCACGGTTACGTCGCGCACCTCGGCGAGGAAGCGGTTGAGCACGGAACCGCGCAGCAGAATATCGAAGCGCGAGCGGATGGGCTGGCCGAAGATCACGTGCGAGATGCTCTCCTGCTGGGCAAAGCGGATGAGCGCATCGGCGACACTCTTGTCATTCAGCGTCACGACCTGCGCGCCCAGGTCGCGGGCCATGCGGCGATACTCCTCAATGCGCTGAAAGGCCTCCGGGTCGCCGTGGCCCTTGTCCTCGTCGGGCCGGTTCACGTAGACGGCGTACCAGTTAGTCGCCAGGCGGCCGGCCACACGCGCACCCACGCGAATGAGGCGCTCAGTGCCGGGCCTTGTGCTGAGACACACCATCACCTTGTCGGGAATGGGGGCCTGCTCCAGACCCTGCGTACGCCGGTAGTCGGCGGCACGCTTGCTTACCTGCTCGGCCGTGGCGCGCAGAGCCAGCTCGCGCAGCAGGTTCAGATTGCCTTTGCGGAAGAAGTTGGCAAGCGACTGCTCGACCTTCTCTGGAGCGTAAATCTTGCCTTCGCGCAGGCGGGAGCGCAGCTCCTCCACCGTGATGTCGACGTTGATGACCTCGTCGGCCCGCTTGAGGAAGTTGTCGGGGATCGTCTCGCGAATGACGGTGTTGGCCGATCGATTGACGGCATCATTCAGGGTTTCAAGATGCTGGATGTTTACGGCGGTCCAGACGTCGATCCCTGCGTCGAGTAATTCGAGCACGTCCTCGTAGCGCTTGCGATTCTTGCTGCCGGGCACGTTGGTATGGGCCAGCTCGTCTACGACGACAATCTGCGGATGGCGCGCGAGAATGGCATCGATGTCCATCTCTTTGAGGTCCACACCGCGGTAGGGAATTACGCGCAGAGGGACGATCTCGAGATCGCGAATCTGATCGGCTGTATCCTGGCGGCCGTGGGTTTCCACCAGACCAATGACCACGTCGACACCCTGCTTGCGCTTGAGAATGGCGTCGTTGAGCATGTGGTAGGTCTTGCCGACTCCAGGCGCCGCGCCCAGATAGACTCGCAGCCGGGCGGGTTCCTGCTGGCGTTCCAGTTTGATCTCTGCCATTGCTCAGCCCACCTCGACCGGATGTGGAGTTGCTTGGGCCACCGCCACCGGCAAGGTGAAGTGGAAGGTTGTTCCGTGCCCAAGGCGGCTCTCGACCGCGATTTGCCCGCCCAGGGACTCGACAAGCCGGCGCACCAGCGCAAGTCCCATGCCGGTGCCGCTTTCAGAGAATGGATTGAAGCGATCGAAGATCGTGCTCAACCGGTCGGCTTCGATGCCACGACCGGTGTCGCGCACGGTGAACTGGACGTATTCCTTCGTCTCCTCGGCTGACATCAGGATCTCTCCGTCGGGAGGCGTATAGCGGAGCGCGTTGGCAATCAGGTTGTCGAGAATGGAGCGAACTGCGCGGCGATCGGCCATCACGAACGACAAATCTGCGAAAGCGCTCACTTCGATGCGCACCTGTTTTTGAGCGGCTTCATCGATATGGCGGTTGCGCGCGTCATCGAGCAGAGGCAGCGGACGCAGCCGTTCGAGCTTCAACTCACGCTTGCCGCTGTCGAGTTCCGCCACTTCGATGAGGTCCGCCATGATCTCATCCAGCTTTTCCGCCTCGTTGCTGGCCTCGGCTACCAGTTCGGATTGCAGGGGCAGCAGTTCGCCACCGAAATTACGCTGCAGCGCATAAAGGCCCCTGCGAAGCATCAGCAGCGGATCGCGCAGTTTTTTGCTGGCCACCGAGATGAACTGCGTTTTGAATCGGTCGGTGTCCTGCAGCGTCGTAACGTCTTCAAGGGTGGTCACGGTGCCCAGCAGGCGGCCGTCGGAGTCGCGCATCGGCGTGGTGCGCAGGCGATAGCTGCGCGACTGCTTCCCGATGCGCATCGGCAACATGGCCGCTTCTCCTTCGGCGGCAATGGGTTTTTGAATGGCAATCGCATCGCGAATCGCACTGAGAATCTTGTCGCCGCCCGGCGTGTTGGTGAGAGCCATGCGATCGCTGGCCGCATCGCCCAGCACCTCGGCGGCAGCCTGGTTCAATTTGAGGATGTGCCCTTTGGCGTCAGTAACGATGATCGGCTCAAAGATCGACTGAAGCACGGCATCGGAGAGCTGGAACTCCATCTGCCTTCGGCCTGCCTCGCTTTCGCGCAGCTCGCGCAGGCGAACTGTGATGCGATTCAACTCGGCCGCGATGACACCGAAGCTGTCGCGTCCGCCCCACTCCACACGATGCTCCAGGCTGCCCCGCGCGATCTTGCGTGCATCGTTGGCCAGCATCCGGATGGGGTGCAGGACCAGCATTACGGTTGCGACTTCAACCAGAATGAGCGAGACAAGCAGGGCCACGGCCAGGTGCAGCTCTCCTGCTGCCACCAGTGCACGATGGATGGTGGCCACCAGGGTTACTGCGAGGGCGGCGATCAGGACACAGCCGAGGATTAGGCGCTGCGTAAGATTGAGCATCTTCCGGACTCCGCCGGAGGAAACCACACTTTCATTCTGGCGCACCGACCCTCAAGGCGCAAAACTCGCGCGGTTGATTATTGCGGTGAGCATCAAAACCGGCAAATCAGGCCCTTGCGCGGAGGTCTGCTGTCAGTTTGTGGTCACAGCGGGCATGCGGCAGACGCTGTAGGAATCCTTCTGGTAGGGGCATTCCAACCCCTGGGGCCCGGTTCCGTGAATCACCGTCCAACCGACCTCCGGGTACTCCTGCCGCAGCGCACGAAACTGTGCAACAGAGAACCGGTTGAGGCCGTAGGTCGCATCGCTCATCTGCTTCCATTCCGGGGCCAGGAATGGGAAGATCGCAACGACTCCACCGTCCTTGTAGTAGTCGGCCAGGGCAGAACGAGCAGATATCGCGCGGAATCCGTGCTGATCAACGCCATCCTGAAGGAAATAGCTTGAATCCTCAGCGAAGACGGCATCCTCCGGGGTGTTCTTTCGCACCCACAGCAGTGTGTTCACCCATGCATTTGAACTGGTCGCCGACGGCCATTCAATATGCGGACTATTTGGGTAAGCCTCGTGTTGAACATAGAACATGCCGCACGCCAGAGGCAGGACTATGGTTGCGACCACCCACGGGCGATTCTCAGCAGCGAATTCTCCGATGACGCCGCCCAGCAACAAAATGAAAACCATGGTGATGAGGTGGAAAGTGCGAAGCGGTTGCGTCCGTGCGAACATGTCGAAGGAGTGCGAACTGGAGAAAATCAGAGCGACCACAATCGAGAGCAGGCCGAAGGGAATCATCGCAAAGCTCAGCCGCGCAAATCCCGGCCGGGTTCCCCGCAGCTTGGATTTCCAGAAAAAGGCCAATATCGCCAGCGGGGCCAGCATGCCGAGCCAGTGGTACCACTCCCACGTTGAAATGAAGTAGAAGCCCCGCGAGTAGAGCGCTTCGCGATAAGGGCCAGTTGCAGACGCCAAATGGAAGCCGCCTGGAAGAAACATCGCAAACGACGCGACTGTTGCTACGCGCGGAGTCTCCTTGCTCTTCGTGCGCTCCATGATCCACATCACGCCGACCAGAAAAAGCAGGTATGCGACCATCTGCGGGTGTACGGTGGCGGTTAAAACCACTGCGATGGCAGCCCGCACGTATTTCGCTTCAAGGATGCTGGCCAAAGCGAAAATTGTGAGCGGGGTCGAAAAAGATCGAGCGCTCAGGTATGGATCAATCAGGAGCAGCCCCGTATTGGTCGCAGGCATGCTGATCACAGCCGCCATGATCAGGACCGCAGACCATCGTGCACGCTTCGTCTCAAAGCAGGCCGCAGCCAGCATCCAGCAAGAGATCATCATGCCGAAGAGCAGGGCTATGTACCAGGCCAGAACCGTCCAGTCCATGGAAAAGTGAGTCAGCCTCGCCGTCCACGCAAGTGTTGGACTGAAGAGCGACATATGCGCATGAGACAGGAAAAACTCTGGCGCGAACGGATAGAGGCCGGGGTTCTGCAGCCTTCGTGCTGCCGGGATATAGATTTCCCCGTCGTCAACACCGAGGTGATAGCCATGCACTGCCAGTGACGCGATGGTTAGAGCCGCCAGACGAAGAACAGGCGGGCGTTCTCCGGACGGGGTGGTCACAGATTTTTCTGCTGGTTCGCGGTTCAAGCCATCTTCCTGTTGTCGTTGGTTTTAGGGCGGTTTCTACGGTTGCGATTTGACGAAAACCTCGCCTATCCACGGGACATCGACGAACAGTAGAATTGCAAAGGCGATGATGGTGAGGGCAAGGAATGGCATCAGCCTGGGCTCGCGGTACAGCTTTTCAGGGTTCTGTACCGAGCTCTCATGCCGAAACGCCAGACCGAAGTAGATCGACATGAGTAAGGCAACCATGGGAAACGCGAGAATGAGCTCCATGCGGTATCGCATGATAAATGCGCCCAGGAACAGCATCGACGTCACCGCGTAGAAGACGACGGAACTGAGCAGTGACTCCTGGTTGTAGTAGAGGAAGGACTTCCGGTAACTGGCGGCAGTTGCCGCGTTATCGATCTGCCGGAGTTCACTGAACCGCTTCAGGGCCATGAAATAGGCCCCCAACATCCAATAAGAGACGAGCAACGAGGCCGGCGGCAATATCTTTGCCGTAACCATATACCAGCCCAGACAAAACCGAAGGGGGTTGTTGATCGATTCGCTCAGAACGTCGATGTATGGCAGGTCCTTGGTACGGACGGGAGGAATGTTATACACGCACCCCATGAGCCAGAGACCAATGGCGCTCACCAGGAATCCCGTGGATATCGTGCTTGCAATCGCCAACCCGACCAGCATTGTCGCAATCCATTGCGCATAGCCCCAGCCAAAATGCACCAGTCCCTCAGCGCAGGGGCGGGTATTTTTGGTGGGGTGCAGGCGGTCGAACGGAGCATCAAGCATCTCGTTCAGAACGTAATTGCTGCTGGAGATCAGTGTGGCAGACGACATTCCGACCACCATGGCGAAGATTAGCGGCAGACCAATGTGCCGCCCGCTGATGGCGATTGCCAGAACAATGCCGGGCAGTATGAACGCCTGCTTGATACAGTGATCGAGCCGTAGAATTCGAACGTGGGCCAGGATTCTTTGGCTAAGGGGAAGCGACTCGCTGGAATCCTGCTGTGGGAGGTAGAGATCAACTGGCATTCAGACGATACCTGGGTTTCGAAGATACGGTAAGGTTTTTTCCATTGTACAGGCGCCGTAGTACGTCAATGGCTGGCAGGTGCTTAATTAGACGCCCCGGACCAATTTGCGTCAACCTTGAGAATCTGCCAACGATGCCTCGGAATTTAAGGGATGTGGCAAACCGTAAGTTGATCATTGTGCCATTTGCAATCAAGGCCTCCTGGTGCGGGGTAGGAGACAAGAACCCAGTCGACGCCGAGGTCGGTCTTGAGCCGCTCGAAATCGGCTAGATTGAAGTTTTGCCAACCAGCCGTCGCGTCCACTTGCCGCTCCCAGGCCGGACCGAGCTCGGGCACCTGAGTGACGACGGAAGGATCTTTCTGCAGGTCGGCGAGCTGGCTCCGTTCTGCCAGGGCGCGGAAGCTGTGAAAGTCCTCGCCCGGCGCGGCCATGTAGCGGGGATCCATGGCAAAATAGGCGCTGGTGGGCGTGTTCTCTCGGATCCACGCGAACGACTGCACCCAGGGGTTGGCGGATTGCATTCCCGGCAGCTCGATGTGCTCGCTCCCGCTGCAGAGAGCCCTTTGCGTGGCGAACATGCCGGTGTTGATCGCAACCAGGAACAAAGCCCAGCGCCAGGCGCTGGTCTTCAGCAGGTACTTGCCGAGCAGGCATCCGCCGACGAGCGTGAGGAAGAAATAGATCAGGTGTAAAAAACGCATCGGCTGCATGGGCATCAGGCGCACCAGGGCCGGGGACTTCAGGACGATCATGGCCACGGCCAGCTGAAAGACGCCGTAGGAGAAGACCGCCAGGGCGAACCTCGCCAGCAGTTTGTCGCCCAGCTTGAGCGCGACCCGCCAAAGCAACCAGAAGAGGAACAGCGGGCCGAGCGCTCCGAGCCACTCGTACCACGTCCAGCGATAGAGGAAGTAATAGCCGCGGGTCTTGAGGGCACGATGCCAGGCCGGTGTCGGCGACTCGAAGATCCAGCCGAGAGGCACGGCGGCCGCCATCGTGTCGCGCAGCGAACGCAACCAGGCGTGCACCGGTTCGAGCATGGCCATGGCGAGGAAAAAGCAGAACGAAATCCCCAACGCGGCCATGATGGGATGCAGCACAAATGCAAGAAGAAGCAGCGGAGCCACCTGCCAGTGTTTTTCAGCCAGGATGCTTGATACAGCCAGTAGCACGAGGGCTGTGGCGATGGTGCGCGGGTGCAGATGCTGGTCTGCCAGGTAGAGAGAGGTGCCCGCGACAGGCAGGGTCAACATCGCAGCGGTCAGAGCCACGCCGGCCCAATGCGCGCGTTCATCCTCGAAGAGAAGCCGCGCGATAAGCCAGCAGCCAAGGATGAGGAGCAGAATCGATACGAACTGAAGAAGCAGTTCCGTTTCCGCGATGGGAACGTGGGTGACGCGAATGAAGCCGGCAACCGCTTTATCGAAGAGCGTAGCCTGCAACTGGACCCGGAAGAAATCGGAATCATGCGGGTAGAGCGTGGGATTCAGTTCGGATTTGACCGCGGTCAGATACACCCCGTCGTCTTCGAGGCCCGGATGGTAGCCCATGACCGCCATAGCCAGAAGCGAAAAGGCGACGATCAGCAGGGCACTGCGTCTGCGTGAAGTATTGATGTATTTCAGCGCAATTGCTCCACGTCAAGAGCTGAGGACAATTTTGCAAGGGCTCAGGCCGCCGAACCAAGAACTTCGGCTCCTGCGTAAACCGTTACAATTCTAGCCGTCTATACGTAGTTGTCCAAATCATGTCAGCAGCGTCGATTATCAGTACTCGAGAAGCCTTCAACGAGGCGGCGATTCCGGATCCTTTGATACCGGGGGCGCGTTTTCCACACAAGCTTGCACTGGCCATCCCAACACTGTGCGAGGCAGAGAATCTCCCGACGCTCTTAGGGCGCGTTTTAGCTGCCCTGGACCCGCTGGGTATCGAGTACGAAATCCTCGTTGTCGACGACGACAGCGGGGATGGTACCGCCGAGATCGTCAGAGCCATCTCCCGCCAGGATTCGCGCGTGCGGCTGATTGAGCGCAAGGGGCAGCGCGGGCTCTCCGGCGCGGTGCTGCACGGCTGGGAGAATACCGATGCCTCGATCGTCGGCGTCATGGATGCCGACCTGCAGCACCCGCCGGAACTTCTGCCGGAGCTTGCCGCAGCCATGCTTTCAGGATGCGACCTCGTTATCGGAAGCCGGTACACGACCGGGGGCGCAGTCGACGGCTGGAATCCGCTGCGCAGGCTTTTTTCGGCCGCGGCCGTGTGGGCAACGTGGCCCATCCAGCGCGTGGGTCTTCGCGCCAGGGACCCGATGTCGGGCTTTTTCCTGGTGCGTCGCGACTGCCTTCTCGGCATCCCGTTCCAGCAGTCCGGATTCAAACTGCTGCTCGAAATCCTTGTGCGGGCACGAATCTCTTCGGTGCGCGAGATGCCATTTGCCTTCGGCCGGCGTTTCCGCGGATCGAGCAAGGCCAATGTGAAGGTTGCGCTCGAATATGGGCGATTGCTTGCGCGGCTCTATCGAAGCAGATTTGGCTTGCGGCGCGCCATTCCCGTCGACTCGTTCGATTGATCTGTGGGCCGTTCACAAGGCCGGCAGCGCCCAACGCATTACCAGGAATCCTGCAACGCCGAGGAAGAAAACCAGCGCCATGTGAATGCCGGGCTCGCGGTTGACCTCGGGGACCAGGTCGCTGGCGCCCACATAGAGAGCAACGCCCGCCGATACCGGAAGGCCATAAGGCATCCACTTTGGCGCCAACTCGATGACGAGCACACCGGCGATTGTTGCGGCAGCCAGAATGACCGCCGAGTAGAACGCCGCGGTCCGGCTGCGTCCGCTGGCCAGCATCACCGAAGCCATCGTGAATCCCTCAGGCGCCTTGTGCAGGAATATGGCCAGAAAAATGAGCCAGCCCAGCGCATTGTTCACCACGAAGCCTGATCCAATAGCCACGCCGTCGAAGAGAGCGTGCACGCTGAGGCCGCCGAGAACAGAGTAGCCGGTGCGCGCCGAGACAAACTCGTTCTGGTGCGTCTCCTCGCCATAGTGAAAGTGCGCGTTAATTGTGTGCTCGAGCAGGTGCACCGCACAATAACCTGCCATGATGAGTACAGGGCCCAATACAGGGTTCAGCCGCAGGCTCTCGGGCGTCATCTCAAGTAGGGCAACAGCCATCAGAAAGCCCGCGCCCAATGCTACGAAATAGCGCAGGTAGCGCTCCACACCGCGCGCCCGCACCAGCACCAGACCGCCGGCTATATCCGCAAGCGCGGCCAGCACACCAAGGAAAACCGAGAGCTTGAGCATTCTTCTCGCCTTACCCGCTGTGACGGATGTGCATCACATCGCCGTCATGCACAACGTATTCCTTGCCCTCAAGGCGAAGCGTGCCCTGCGCGCGTGCCGCGGCTTCGCTGCCGGCTGCGAGCAGGTTGTCCCAACGGATCGTCTCGGCGCGAATGAAGTGGTGCTCGAGATCGGAGTGAATGGCGCCCGCCGCCTGCGGAGCTTTCGACCCTGCCGGCACCGTCCAGGCGCGGCACTCGTCCTCGCCGGCAGTGAAGAAGCTGATCAAGCCGAGCAGTTCATAGCTCTTGCGGATGAGCCGCACCAGGCCGCTCTCATGCAGGCCGTAGCTTCCGAGGAAATCCGCCGCTTCGGCCTCGTCCATCTCGGCGAGTTCGGCTTCCACTTTGCCGCAAATGGCCGTGGCGCCGGCATTGGGGCGATGGGCCACCTCGGACAGCTTGTAGCGGTCAACGGCGGACTCGAGATCGTTGCCAAGCGTTTCACTTTCGCCAATGTTAACCGCATAGAGAACAGGCTTTTGCGAGAGAAACATAAAGCCCTTGATGAGTCTCTTTTCCTCGGGCGTCATCTCCAGTTCGCGAAGCGGTTGCTCCTTTTCGAGCGCCTCCTTGGACCGGATCAGCAAGGCTTTCTCGTGTTCCAGATCGTTGGTGCGACCTTTCTTCAGGTCCTTCTCGACCCGCTCCAACCTCTTTTCCACCTGAGCCAGATCGCTGATCATCAGGTCGAACTCGACGTTCTTCACGTCGCGCAGGGGATCGATGGGTCCGACATGCGGAATCGAATCATCCTCGAATGCGCGCAGAACGTGAATCAGGGCGTCGACATTGCGCAGGCTGGTCAAGAAGGCCGTCTCCTTGAGCGCCTCCTGCCCGATGGCCGCGACGTCGACGTACTCCACCGTGGCGTGCGTGGTCTTCTTGGGCGAATAAAGGGCCGAGAGCTTGTCCAGTCGCTCGTCGGGAACCTTGGCCACGCCGATGTGCGCTTCACGCGGATTCGAGTACCCGCGGTCTTCCAGCTTGGCCTTTGTAAGAATCTTGAACAAAGATGTCTTGCCCACCTGCGGCAGGCCGATAATGCCAGTCTTCATGTGTTTCCAGATGTGCCCCTGCACGATACTTTGCGCGCTTCAGGGCCTCTACGATGATACAGGAGCAGGGAACCGCAAACGGCGCAGGGGCCACAAGCAGGTGCACAGCACTTCGCGTCCCATAAGCTAAGCGCGCGTTGACTCGGCCCGCGCCACAAGCACCACGGTCGCCAGACCCAGGAGCAGGATCGCTTCTTCCACGTGCTCGCTGCGATTGTGGAGCATGTTGAAGTGTGCAGTGGTGGGATTGGAGGCATCGGCGGTGTCGATCGCCCCTCCCTCGGCGGCTCGATCGCGCTCCATCGCCGGGATGATTCCGTACTGCGAATACGCCGTGCAGGCCAGCATCAGCACAACCAGCACCATGGGAGCGAGCACCGATCGCGGCTTGACGATGTGCCATGCGGGCGCGAGCGCCAGCAGCGCCAGCAACACCAGCCCGCAGACCACCCCCATTCCGTGCAGGATGCGCAGAAGGTGACCAACGATGGTGCCTGCCGTGTGCGTGGCGCCGGGCAGGGCCCCGAAAGTAACAGCGGCAACCACAGGGAAAAAGATCTCAGCGCCAAGCCAGACGATCAGCGCGAGAAGAAGCAACGTGCGAAGCAGGGTCTTCATTGCCGAAGGATACAAGGCGGGAAGGGAATGGGGAATAGAGGAGAGAAGGGAGTAGAGAGAAACAGACACTCGATGATTTGCTCGTGAGGAAAGAAAATGCGCTCGCCCATTTGGACGGGCGATCGCCAGATGCGTATTCGATCGCAGTCTACTTGCTCTTCTTTAGAGCCCGCTTTAGCACAGTCTCCAGCGCGGCCTTGGTTTCGGCGTACTCTGCTTGTGTCACCGCTCCCGTCAGCTTGTCGCTTTCGAGTGCGAAGAGTTCTTCCTTCAGCGCAGCCAGCAGCGCGCCATTCTTCGCGGCCGGCGAGGTTGGAGCAGCAGCCGAATACACCGGCGTTGCCGCAACCGCTGTGCCCGTTCCCGCCACAGCCACGCCGGGAGTGCCGGAAGGCTTCCGCAACAGGAACCCCGCCGCAGCCACAAATACAAGAGCCAGGCCGCCGAGTATCCACCACTTGTACTTGCTCAGCGGGTCGGGTGTATTGATAGGCTCGCCGATGCCGCCGCCGGGCTGGCCATTGGGTGCGCCAGCTTCCTGCCCGCCGGCCTGGGTGCCCTGGTCTTCGCGCGGCATCGAGCCGGTGCCGGATACAGTGAATTCAAGCGCCTTGCCGGGCACAGCATTCTTCGCGACAAACGTTTGAATGTTGGGGTCCTGATTGATTGCCGTAAACGCCGAGCCGCTGCCAGCCGTAAACTTAATGCTCTTCGGCAGCAGCACGCCCACGCTCTGGGTGCTCAACGACTCCTGCGGATGGAAAGTAAAGCTCCCGCTGTATGGAATCGTGTAACTGATGCTGAACAGCGTATCCTTATCGCCCTCGTCCGGCTGGATGGGGAAGTTGAAAGCGTAGTGTCCCTTGGGCCCATCGGGTTGGAGTTTCAGCGTTGTCGGCAGGCTGCCGGTGCTCGGCCGCTGGCCCTGCGCCGACTCGATAACCGCCTCTGCCGGCAGTATGACTTCAAAGCTCTTCTGGCTCCATTGCGTGCGCGGCGGCATGCTGGTGTTGTGCACGAAGTAGCGCTCCAGCATGTGCAATTGCCCGTTTTCGCTTTCCAGCTCCATCACATCCGCTTCGATGAAGACGCCGTCCACTTTGGGCGCAACGTCGTAGACAGCGATGTCCGGCACCGCGCCACTCTGCGGCGCGTCGGCAAAAAACTCCGCGCCCTGGTGCGTAACCTTCACCAGCGCCGGTGCGTTGGTGGGCCGATTCAGTGAGTAGTGGCCGCTCGCGTCCACCGTGGTGTGCGCGACCTCGGTCATTCCGGTCATGGGCTCCACCAGCACGACAGCGTCGCCCGCCGCGGGCTTGCCCGTTGTCTTGTCTGTCACCGTTCCGGTCAACTGTGCAGCCTGCGCCAGTGCGCCGGCAAAAAGAAAGGTTGCAGCAGCCGCGTGCAAAAGAGTCTTGATCGATCTCATGGTTTTGTGGGATCCCTGTCCTTTTTCCTAGGCCTGCTGTTGCAGGTGTTCAATCTCGGCCAGCAACTGCGCCGTCTCGTTCTCAAGTTGCGCCCGCTGCGCGACGAAGTCCTCTTCGGGATACTTCCCGGCGCGATATTCAAAGTTCAGATCGCGCAGATTTTCGTAAAGCTGTTCCTTGCGCTCCTCGAGATAGTCGAGCCGCGTCTTCTGGCGCTGGCTGGCAAAGACGTTTTCAGGCCAGAAGGTGTAGAGGAACAGAACCATTGCCATCAGGCAGCCAAGCGCCAAACCCAAAGTCTCGCTCATCGCTCAAAACCCTCCTTCGCTGCCGGTTTCGCGGCGAACGCGCTCGCGCAGAGCGTCCATCTCCGGCGTGCTTGCCGGCTGGGCAGCGTCCTTCCGGCCCACTGACCAGTGCCGCACCAGCAGAATGGTTCCCAGCAGCGCGGCGAGGAACACGGCGAACGGCGCGATCCATGCCACCAGGTCGAATCCGTGTGTTCTAGGCGCGGCCAGCACGGTCGCGCCATATTTTGCTGCAAAGCTGTCGAGGATCTGCTTGTCAGTCATGCCGGCGTTGATCGCCGTGCGCAGTTCGGCCAATTGCACGGGGGAGTCGGGGCAGCCCACATGGTTGCACTCGCCAAGCACCTGCCCGCAACCGCAGCTGCACATGAGTTGGTGGTTCAGGCGATCGTAGCGCCCGCTCGCATCGCTCGCACCAATGGAGAAACAAACCGTGACGGCGAGCAACAAAGCTTGCAATGACCTTATCCAAAAAGTTGAACTCAACGGAGTTGCCATGTTAGTCGCCGCCCTTCAATGCAGGTTCAGCCTGGGCTGCTGCCCGCGCCGCGGGGACGCGCACTGCCGCGGTTGCCGGCGTAAGGCTCGGAACCAGAGCCACAAATGTACCCAGCACGAGCAAAACCACGCCTGCCCAGATCCAGCTCACGAGAGGATTCAGGAAGGCCTTGATGATCGGCTGCCCTGTGTCGGGGTTCGTTCCCTCGTACACCACGTAGAGGTCCCAGCTCGGAACTGAGTGTATCGCCACCATGGTCTGTGGCTGCTGGCTGGCCAAGTAGACGCGCTTCTCCGGCGCCATCTGGAATTGCTTTTTGCCGCCGCGATAAACATCGAGCAGCGCGTAATCCGAGTTGTAATTCGCGTTCGAATCCTGCGTGAACCCGACGCACTCCAGCGTGTACGACCCGACGCTCATCTTGTCGTGCAGCGCCAGTTCCTGTTCGGTGTTGCGATTGAATGCCGCACCCGCAAGACCGACCACAACAATCACTACACCGATGTGGATGATGTATCCGCCATAGCGCCGCGTATTGCGCCGGATCAGCAGGTACGTTGCAGTGGCCAGGTTCTTTCCGGTCTGCTTCGCGATCACGGCGGCTCCGCGCAGGAACTCCGAGATGATCGCCGTGAAGACGCTTGCCGATAGTGCGAAGGCGACCAGCGCGTAGAAGTTGCCGCTGTCGAATGCGCCGTCCTTCCACGGCCTGTCGCCGGCGACGAGGCAAACAATCACCGTAGCCCACAGCGCAATGGTGGGCAATACAAAGTTGCGGCGAATCGCACGGAGCGAGGTCGCGCGCCACGGCAGCAGCGGTCCAACGCCGGTAAGGAACAGCAGGAACAAACCGATCGGGACTGCCACGCGGTTATAAAATGGTGCGCCCACCGTCACCTTTGTGCCTTGCACATACTCGCTCAGGATCGGGAACAGCGTACCCCACAGAATGACAAAGCACGCAGTCAGCAGCACAAGGTTGTTGAACAGGAAGCTCGACTCGCGGCTCACCAGCGATTCGAGGCGGTGTTCGGCCTGCAGGTGACTGCGCTGCAGGATGTAGGTGAAGATGCAGACCGCGAGCACGATCCCCATGAACACCGTGAACCATGTGCCGATCGACGACTGCGCGAATGCGTGCACCGAACTCACCAGGCCTGCGCGCGTAAGCAGCGTACCCAGCAAGGTCAGCAGGAAGGTGGAGAAGATGAGCCAGACATTCCAGCTCTTCATCATGGCCCGCTTCTCCTGCATCATCACGGAGTGCATGAATGCGGTGCCGGTGAGCCAGGGCATGAAACTTGCATTCTCCACCGGGTCCCATCCCCAGTAGCCGCCCCAGCCAAGCACAGCGTAAGCCCAGTGCATACCGAGGAAGATGCCGCCGGTCAGGAACAGCCAGGTTACCAGCGTCCACACGCGCGTGATCTTGATCCATTTCTCGCCGGGATACCGCATCATCAGCGCGCCGAGCGCAAAGGCAAAGGGAACCGAGAATCCCACGTAGCCCAGGTAGAGCATCGGCGGGTGAATCACCATCTCCCGATACTGCAAGAGCGGATTCAGTCCGTTTCCGTCTGCCGGAATCGCGCCCCTCAGCAGCGCGAACGGAGGTGCCGCAAAGTTGACCACCGCAAGGAAGAACAACTGGATCCCCGCCAGAATCGTTCCTGCATAAGCGTAGAGCTTGACGTCAGTCTTGTGGCGCAGGCGCAGAACAAATCCATAGGTGCCCAGCAACCAGCACCACAGCAAAAGCGAACCCTCCTGGCCGCTCCACAGCGCCGCGAATTTGTATTCGGCTGGCAGCGCGCGGTTCGAATGCTCCATGATGTAGGTGATCGAAAAATCGTTGTTGAAAACCGACCAAACCAGCGCAAACGCCGCCGCCGTCACCGCTACGAACACGGCAATTCCGGCACGCCGGGCGGTGTCGGCCAGCCGCTCCGGAGCAATGGGTGCCGGTTGACCGGTCGCAATCAGCCGCAACGCCACGGCACCGGCGAATAGGTTATAAGCGGCCAGCGCTAAGGCAATGATTAGAGAAAGACTTCCGAATGTTGCCACTGAACGGTTCTCCTCCGGGGCTCCGGTGACAGGTCTTCGTCACTGGGGTGGGATCTCCACTCTGATTCTCGCACTGAGGACTAATGCCTTAGGGGAATCTAACGAGCCTATTCTCAATCATTTTAGACTCCTTAAATGTGATTTGCCTCACACTACAGGTGGAGACAGGCTGTTAGATCAATCCTCGACAAATGCGGCAATTGCGCCGAGGGCCTGAACGGTGGTTCTGGCGAGATTCAGCCGAACAGGAACTCCTTTTCGCGCAGTTCCTTGATGTTGTCGCGGAGCTTGGCGGCCTTCTCGAATTCGAACTTCCGCGCCGCCTCGCGCATCTCCGTCTCGAGCTTGGCGATGAAGACATCGACCTCGGCCTGCGAGGTGAACTCCGGCAGCCCGACCACCTCTTCCTCCTCAATCTCTCCGTACTCGGTTTTGAGAATCTGCGCCAGCCCCATGTCGACCTTGCTGACGATCGACTGCGGTGTGATGCCGTGCTCCTCGTTGTACACACGCTGAATGGCGCGGCGACGATCCGTCTCGCCGATGGCCTGCTTCATCGAGTCGGTCATCTTGTCAGCGTAGAGAATAGCGCGTCCTTCCACGTGTCGGGCCGCTCGCCCGATCGTCTGGATCAGCGATCCTGTCGAGCGCAAAAACCCTTCCTTGTCGGCGTCAAGAATCGCCACGAGCGACACCTCCGGCAAGTCCAGCCCCTCGCGCAGCAGGTTGATGCCGATGAGCGCGTCAAATTCGCCCTTACGCAGGCCGGCCAGCAGCTTCACACGCTCCAGCGTCTCGATCTCCGAGTGCATATAACGGCAGCGCACGCCCACTTCGGTGTAGTAACCCGCCAGGTCCTCGGCCATGCGCTTGGTCAACGTCGTCACCAACACACGCTCGCCGCGCCTGGCGCGATCGCGAATCTCCGCGAGCAGGTCGTCAATCTGGCCTTTGACAGGCCGGATTTCGACTTCCGGGTCAACAAGCCCTGTCGGCCGAATCACCTGTTCGACCACAACACCCGAGGAGCAAGTCAGCTCATATGGCCCCGGCGTTGCCGAAACATAGATCGCTTGGTTGACGCGATTCTCAAATTCCTCAAACTTAAGCGGCCGGTTATCCATCGCCGAGGGCAGGCGAAATCCGTAGTCGACCAGGTTCTGCTTCCGGCTGCGATCTCCATGCCACATGCCATGCACCTGCGGAATCGTCGCGTGGCTCTCATCGACGAAGAGCAGGAAATCGCGCGGGAGGTAATCCAGCAGCGTCGGCGGAGGCTCGCCGGGCAAACGCCCGCTGAAGTGCCGCGAGTAATTCTCGATGCCGTGGCAGTAGCCCATCGACTTAATCATCTCGAGGTCGAACCGCGTGCGCTGGTGCACGCGCTGCGCCTCGACCATGCGGCCTTCCGATTCGAGCTGCGCTACCCACTCGTTCAGCTCCTGGAGGATTGAATCGACAGCCTGCGCCTTCCGCTCGGGCTGCACCACGTAGTGGCTTTTCGGATAAATCGGCAGCCGCGAGTACTTCTGCTTTACCGTGCCGAAGAGCGGATCGATCTGCGCCAGCGATTCGATCTCATCCCCGAAAAGCTCGATCCGATACGCCGATTCATCGTAAGTAGGGAAGACCTCGATAATGTCGCCGCGCACGCGGAATGTTCCGCGACGGAAATCCGCATCGTTGCGCTCGTAGAGGATTTCAACCAGGCGGCGCGTAATGTCCTTGCGGCTGATGCGCTGGCCCTTTTCGAGCAGCAGCAGCATGCCGTAGTAGGCCTCCGGCGAACCCAGGCCGTAGATGCAACTGACCGAACTGACGATGATCGCATCGCGCCGCTCAAACAGCGACCGCGTCGCCGAGAGCCGCAGCTTGTCGAGTTCCTCGTTGATCGTCGCTTCCTTTTCGATATAGAGATCGCCCGCCGGGATGTACGCCTCCGGCTGGTAGTAGTCGTAGTAGCTGACGAAGTACTCGACGGCATTGCCGGGGAAGAACTGCTTGAACTCGTGATAAAGCTGCGCGGCCAGCGTCTTGTTGTGCGCCAGGATCAGCGCCGGGCGGTTCGACTGCTCGATCACCTTGGCCATGGTGAAGGTCTTGCCCGAGCCGGTAACCCCCAGCAGCACCTGGTGCTTCTCGCCCGCGCCGAGCCCGTGCATCAGTTCCTCGATGGCGCGTGGTTGGTCGCCACGAGGCTTGTAGCTGGTCACCAACTGAAAATCCATTGGCTGATTATAGCTGACCGGCGAAGAATAGGCGAAGACTCAACTTGGAATGGTCGGAATCCTCTCGTGATCTGCGGGCATGGGAGCCACTTCATTCGCAGGACAGCTCCAGAAAACTCCAGCGGTTTTCGAGCCTGCATTACACTCGGCTACTCGTCATCACCGTCAGGATCAGGCCCGCCGCGCACGACCGACATGGCTTGAGAATACGGCTTCATGTTGTACTCAATGGGCGGAACGCCGCCTGCCAGGTAGCGAACGAAGTAGTCCCATCGCCGCCGCATCATGTACGGCGAAGCCGGTCCATAGCCGTGCGGCACATTGGGAATCATCAGCAGATCGAAATCCTTGTTCGCCTTGATCAGCGCATCCACCAGCAGCAGTGTATTGCTGGGAGGCACGTTGTCATCCATGGTCCCGTGCGCCAGCAGCAGGTGCCCCTTCAGGTTCTTTGCGAAGTTCTGGTTTGCCTGCGAGTCATAGTTGCTGGTGCCGTCAGGATTCTTGACTTCGAAGCCGGCCCACTTCTCAGCCCAGTCGTCCTCGTAATCGCGCTGGTCGTGGTTACCGCTTTCTGCAATGCCAACCTTGAAGAAATCGGGATAGTGCAGCATCGCCGCTCCCGTCGCGTTCCCTCCGCCGGAGTGACCCCAGATCCCCACGCGATCGAGATCGATAAATGGATACTGTTTTGTCAGGTCCTTCATCCCGGCAACCTGGTCTGGAATCGTATTGTCACCGAGATTGGCGTAATAGGCCTCGTGAAACGCCTTCGATCGAAAAGGGGTGCCCATTCCATCGATGCACACCACGATGAATCCCAGCTCAGCCAACGACTGCATATCTCGATGCGCTGCGTGGAACTCGCGGTCGCCGCATGAGCCCTCCTGCGGACCCGGATAGACGTAGTTGATGATCGGGTACTTGTTCGAAGGATCGAAGTGCGTCGGCTTGAACATGAAGCCATAGAGGTCTGTCGTACCGTCGCGGCCCTTCACGGTGATCGGCGTTAAGGGCTGCCAACCCGCTGCGACCAGCTTTGAGATGTCTTGCCGCGCCACCTCCATCACGGTTTTTCCGTCGTCATCGCGGACGACCGTCACCTGCGGCTGTGTTGGCGTTGAGTATGTATCGGTGAAGTACCGACCGTCGCGCGATACCTTGATGCTGTGGTCCGCATTCTCCGGCGTCAGCAGTTTCAAGCCGGTTCCATCAAAGTTCACTCTGTAGAAGTCTTCGAGGTAAGGATCGCGATCCTTCTCCTTTCCGACGCCGACGAAGTAAATCTTGCGTGCATTGTCGTCGACATAAAGCACCTGGGTCACATTCCCCGGCCCATGCGTGATCTGGTTTTTCAGCTTGCCGGTGGCGAGGTCGTACAAATACAGATTGCCCCAGTTATCTCTTTCGCTGAACCACAGGATCTCGTTCGACTCCGGCAGGTAGTGCCAGTTGATCTTGCCATTACCGCTTTCGTAAAACTTCGGCACCGTTTCTGTCAGCACTTCGCGCACATCGCCGGTCTCGGTGTCGGCCACGCGCAACCATTCCTGTTTGTGATCGCGCGAGGTCGATGCAAACGCCAGGTGCTTGTCATCCCGGCTGAATTCAACGTCGTCGAACGAATTCCCTTCGCACGCCACATCATCGCAAAGCGTCGAACGGTGCTGGTCTGGCGGCATCTTCAACCGGATCACCTTGCGCGCATCCACGTCGATGATCACGCGTTCGATCATCGTCACATCCTTGTCGCCGACCAGCGGATACTTCCACGCCTTCATATCCGGGTGCGTGTTCGTCACCGGCACAAGGTACATCTCGCCGTCTTTCCTCTGATCCTGCTGGAAGGTCGCAATCTTCTTCGAGTTCGGCGACCACAGCAGAATCGCCGCGTCTGAATGCTTCCATCCCGCATTGTCCGTGGCGTAGCCGAAGTCCTTCACACCGTCGGTGGTGAGCTGAGTCTCAGCATCGGTCACGAGATCGCGTACCCACAGGTTCCAGTCGCGAATGAATGCGCCCAGCTTTCGGTTTGGCGAGAGCGTTAATGGTGGTTGCGGCGCCTGCCCAGGCGCAGGAGTACCTCCTGAAACTTCCTTGCACGCGTACGATTCCGCTACCATCCTGCACTCGAATGTTGCGCCATGTGCGGTGAAGACCAGCCTGTGCTCGGCATTGGCCAGCGAGATGTCCGAAAGCAGCAGATGCTTTGCGTCCGCACCGAACGCGCCTTTCGTTGCCGCCCTCAATGCAGCCGCAAGCTTTTCCGGGTCGAAGAGCGGACTGCGGGTGCCCTTCGCCGGATCGACCATCACATACCTGATTCCACTCTCATCCACTTCGCGATACCAGAAGCTATCGTCATCGAGCCATTGGGCGCTCACCTGGCCCTTGTAGGCGAGGGGATTGACGTTGTAAGGCATGAACTTTTCGGCGTTGGCATATTCCTTGTCGGTGTACTGGCGCGGCTGCTGTGCCGCCACGGCAACGCATGTAAGGGCGAAGGCTGCGAAGTATCCGCCAAGATTTGTCACATGTCTGGTGCAGATCATTTTTCTGGGTTCCTCAGGCGCAAACGCACCGTCGCGCAAGTCAACGGAGCCGATGCTGTGGGTTGATCGGAAAAGATGTTACACGTTCGCAATTCTAAACGCGGCAGCCACCGAGGGGGGCAGGAAACCAACCTGGACCGGCATCATGCCCGGTCCGGTGAAACCGTTCTTTCTGCCTCCCCCATCATGGTTCGATTCCACTCGAAGTCGTTAAAAAGCGTGGAATAAATAGGATCTATTCGTATAATAGCGTACGGATTATGAGCACCCCTTCCCCAGGTCCAATTGGAGACTTTGCCCCTCCCCCCACTCACTTCGGCCATAGGCAACTGGCCGTTGCCCTGGTTCTCTCGGTCGCGGCGTTCAGCGTAACCGCTGCACGCGCGCAGCTTCCACAAACCACCGGCAACTCCTTCATTGCGCGCTATCAGGCGCAAGTCTCGGCTACGCAGGCTGAGCAGCCGCACTGGATCACGCCGCTGGTCACGGTTACGCCGCGGCTCGAGCAGGAGATTCGATCCGACTTCGTGCGCCAGACCAACTCCGAACTCCAGGAGACGTGGAATTTCGACAATGGTAAGGGACTTGAGATTATCCCCGAGCGCCACATCGAGTTGCTTTTCAACGCGCCGCCGTTCATTGCGCACCAGGCTGGTAACGATGGCTTCGGCGACGTGACGTTCAATTCGAAGTACCGCTTCTTCGCCCGCAACGAGGAGCATGGCAATGCCATCATCACGGCATTTCTGGCGGGCAGCGTCCCGACCGGCAAAAACGGCAACGGCAGTTGCTGTGCGACAGCCACTCCCACGCTTGCTGTCGGCAAGGGTTTCGGACTAGTAGCCCTCACCTCGACGGCTGGAGGTTCTCTCCCGGCGAGCAACGGAAAGAAACTGGGCCACACCGTGACGTGGAACAGCGTCGTCCAATATCACCTTGCGCATACGGGCGCCGCCCACTTTTTCTGGCCTGAGGTCGAGTCAAACGCCAGCTTCTTCATCGGCGGCCCCAACGACGGCAAGGCTACAACGTTCATGACTCCCGGCCTGCTCATCGGCCGCATCCCGCTCAATCATGTCGGCGAAAAGCCCAGCCGTCTGGGATTGACCTTAGGCGCGGGTAAGCAGATTGCGGTCACCCACTTCCACAGCACCAACCACAACCTCATCTTCACGATGCGCATGCCGTTCTGATCTGCGAGAGCGAAGCAGTCGATCGGCGCCCGCTCCTTTTCTGCGCGTGAGTGCGCTTCTTTGCGTGATAGGTGTCTCTACTTCAACATCGCCCCGATGTTGGCGTGGATTGACGGGCTGCTCGCTGTACCCGTGATCGTCAGCGGAATTCCGCGATTTGATGCCGGCGCCGGCTTGGTTTTGGGATGCAGGAAGCCTCCCACGAGTCCGCCCACGGCATTTGCTGCTGTGTTTGCGATCGCCCCAACAGCATTCGACGAGTTCAGCTTAGCCGTGAGGTTGAAGTTGAGTGCTCCTGACGGCGCAACCGTGCCTTCGCCCGTTGCCGTGCCAATCTGCGGCAGATTCCCGTAAATATCGCTGATCTTCGTGCCTTGCGGCGAAGAATTCACGTTCGCCTTCAGCACCTGGATCTGGGTTCCGCCCGCAGTTCCGCCAAAAGGATTCAGTCCCTGGATCTTGGATCCAAGATCAAAGCCGGCAAGCTTGGTGTTGTCGACCTCCACGGGTCCCGCTATTGTTGCCTCGGTTGCCGGCCCCGTGATGGCGATGTTCGCAGTCAGCGTTCCGCCTTGAAGTGAAGAGCCGGTGGGCAGGCGAATGCCGACAACCGGCAGGAGTTGCTCGAGCTGTTCAATCGGAAGGTCGGGTGCCGAAAGATGCAGGTTCAGCATCATTGCCTGTGGCGTGATTTGGAAACTGCCCTTCACGTGTACCGCGACCGACCCCGTGTGTACCGCGATATCCGACACGGTGCCCTGGCGAGTTTCAAGATTGTGTGAAACCGCGTAATCAATATCCACCGGCGTTTGCGCGGGCGATCCATTCGCCGCCAGTTGCAGGCGGGAAGCCTTGATCTTACCAGTGGTGGAGACGTTCGTGCCGTCCGACGCGAGCTGCGCATCCACGTCGTTCTGCATTGAGATCCCTTTGCTCTGCTCGATCACTCCGGCTGCAACCGGATTGAAGTCGCGCAATGTGAGCGTAGCGTGGAAGGGCGTCTGCGTGGTGTCCTTTTGCGAGATCGGACCGGCGTCGCCGGTGAGCTTCAGAGTTCCTTCGGCCGGCAGCTTCGCTGAAAGATCGAACGGGAAGGATTGCTCGAAGGAGAATTTCTTCACCGTCAGGTTCACATCCGAATATTCAAACGGCTTGGCCGTGGTCGGAATCGAGGAGACGGTTGCACTTCCATTGCTGATCTTGAGCTCGGCAACCGACAGATTTGGTGCTGAACTCGGTTGTTGTGCGCCGGGCGATGGCGTTGAACTGGCGCCGAGACTCGAGAAATTCCATTTTCCGTTCTCATGCTCGATCAGTTGAATGGAAGGAGTATCGATAGCCAGTTTTGTAATTCTCACCTCGCGGTGAAAAAGGAAGGAAAGAACCTCGATTCCCACATCCAATTTCTTCGCCTGGATAAACGGAACGGAGCTGAATGCCGGATCATCCGCAATGGCGATGTCTTCGGCGACCAGGCTGCCCGAGAGCAGAGAGAACGAGAGGCGTCCGAGCGTGACCTTGCGGCCCAGCGCGCTGGAGAGCTGGCTCTCAACGGTCGGTCTGAATGTATCGGCGTTGACAAAGAAGGGCACGATGAGAATGAGCAGCAGGAAGATGCCAACAACCACTGCGCCAATCACGAACCAGGGTTTGTTCATGTGGGTCCGGCTCCTTCGTTTGGATTCGCAAAATCCGAACAGCAATTGTACAGCCGCCGGCTCCAGGCAGGCGTGCGCGTCCAGATGCCTCCAGTCGGCATCCAATTCATCGGGGAGGTTCCCATGTCTGAAAAGAAGGACCATGGATCGAGCCAGGAAGGACCTGCGCGAGGGCAAGTGCGCCGCTCAGGCGCCGCCGGCGAGTTTGCACACAAGGAAATCGAGCACGTGCGGAAGGTATCTCCCGCAATCCGTTTGCGTTGGCGGCATGGAACCGCGTATCTTTCGAACTATAGTTTGGAGCCTTGATGCGCCTTTCTGATTCCCCGGAAGAGGACGCAGCGGCTACGGCTGGAACTAAAGGGGCCGGGTTCGCTCAATTTGCGCTGGAGAACCTGTTTGAGATTTTTCCTGACGCCGTCATTGTCACGGATGCCGACGGCATCATTCGTGACGCGAACCCGCGTGCGAGCGATTTATTTGGTCACACGAACGCCGAACTGATCGGCCAGCCGATCGAAAACCTGGTTCCCGAGCGCTTTCGCGGCCAGCATCCATCTCACCGCGAAAACTACCATGCCCATCCGCGAGCCCGGCAGATGGGAGCTGCTCTGAATCTCGTTGGCCTTCGCAAGGATGGTACCGAGTTCCCAGTCGACATCATGCTGAAGCCGCTGCGGACGCCCGAAGGTACGGCTGTGCTCAGCATCATTCGTGATACCACCGAGCAGCGCCGGGCCCAGGAAGTCGCTCGTCAGAAAGATGTTCAACTCCGATCGCTGGTCGACGGCGTGCGCGACTACGCCATCTATCTGCTCGACAAGGACGGCTACGTCACTACGTGGAATCCCGGAGCTCAGCGAATCAAACAGTATTCGGCCGATGAAATCGTCGGCAAACACTTCTCACGTTTCTTTACGCAGGAAGATATCGATCGCGGCCGGCCCGCAGAACTGATGCGTCTTGCCGCGCAACGCGGCCGAATTGAGGAGGAAGGCTGGCGCGTTCGCAAAGACGGCGCTCGCTTCTGGGCCAACATCGTTCTCACTGCCATTCGCGACACGGACGGTGAACTTACCGGCTTCGCGAAGGTTACGCGCGACTTCACCGATCGCAAACGCGCCGAAGAGGCAGTGATGCTGCAGTTGAGCCAGGCGCTTCTTGCCAACCTTGACATCCGCAAGTTGCTGGCCGCCATTTCAGCAACCTTGCGCGAGGTTGTGCCTCACGACGTTGCCACCCTGGGAATGTACGACGCAGCCACGCACACCGTGATGGTGCAGTTCCTGGGGACCGACGAAAGCGAGAAGAGTCGCATGGACGTGCGTGTCCCGCTGGACCGTTCTCCGGCCGCGGAAGCCTTCGCAACGCGCGAACCTGTGCTGATCGAAAACCTGGAAGGATCGCGATTCAGTCCGGAATCTGTGCGGCACTTGACCTCGGAGGGTATGAAGTCGGCCTGCTGCATGCCCCTGATTCATCGCGGCGAGATCGTCGGGACACTGGCGGTAGTAAGCAGGCGCGAAGGCGCCTTTACTGAGCGCGAAGCGGAAATGCTTCTTCAAGTGGTGCACCAGGTGGCAATGGCGGTCAGCAATGCCATGGTGTTTCGTCAGATATGCGAATTGCGCGACAGGTTGCGGCAGCAGAAGGAATATCTTGAGGAAGAGATCAACCTCGAGAACCAGTTTGAAGATATCGTCGGCGAGAGCGGCGGCCTACGTCAGGTCCTCAAGCAGATTGAAACCGTCGCGCCAACCGATGCGACAGTCCTGATCCAAGGAGAAACCGGAACCGGCAAGGAACTGCTTGCCCGCGCGATCCACCGCCTGAGCGGGCGCCATGATCGTACCTTCGTCAAGGTTAACTGTGCCGCCATCCCGGCAGGGTTGCTTGAAAGCGAACTTTTCGGCCATGAAAAGGGTGCCTTCACCGGTGCTATCGCGCGCAAGTTGGGACGACTCGAACTCGCGCACGAAGGCACGCTCTTCCTCGACGAAGTCGCCGAGCTGCCGCTGGATTTACAGCCGAAGCTGTTGCGTGCGCTGCAGGAGAAGGAGATTGAGCGGCTCGGTGGCAATCGGCCGATCTCCGTCAATATCCGCCTTATCGCCGCCACCAACCGCGATCTGGCGCAAATGGTCGCTGAAAAGCAGTTCCGCAGCGATCTCTTCTATCGCCTCAAGGTCTTTCCCATCTTCGCCCCGCCTCTGCGCGACCGTGCTGGCGACATCCCGGTGCTCGTCCGGCATTTTGTCACCTCGCACAGCCGCCGCATGGGCAGGAATATCGAAAAGATCCCCGAAGAAACCATGCGGGCACTCTGTCGCTGGCCCTGGCCCGGCAACATTCGCGAACTGGAAAACTTCCTCGAACGCGCCGTCATTCTCACGCGCGGTTCCGTCCTCTACGTCCCGCTCGCCGAGTTGGAGACCAAGGCCGTCGAAGAGCAGGAAGAATTGGAGAAATCGGGCCCCACGCTGCAGGCAGCGGAGCGCGAGCATATCCTTCGCGTTCTCCGCGAAACCAGGGGCCAGATCGGCGGCGCCGACGGAGCGGCCGAGCGCCTCGGCCTAAAGCGCACCACGCTCAACTCCAAGCTCAAGAAACTCGGCATCGAACGCAGCGACTATTTGTAAAGTTGCGCTCCGGGCTTTCTGCGCGAACTCCGACGCCGAGTCTCATCACTGGCGGCGCATTCTCGTGACGTTATCTCGTCTTGTGACGAAATGTCGTCGTCGTCACTTTGTCACTTCCTCATCGACACCACTTCATCCCCAAACTCCTGCGAGGAAATAACTCCTTCAAAATGAGCCAGAACTAGAAGCATGCCGCCCGTCACTCGAGTTTGGCACGCCACATGCCTTTTAGAGGGCAAGGCTGATGAGGGCCTGAATACGTTGCGAATCACATTTCAAGATACGGCGGAAGCAGTCGAGATGAGGCTGGAAGGGAGGGTAGCGGGGCCGTGGGCGAGTGAACTCGCCCGCGTCTGGTTGGAAGCAGCACCGCGCCTGGCTTCGAAAAAACTCGTCGTCGACCTGCACAACGTCACCTACGCGGACGCAACGGGCAAGCAGGTGCTGAAAACGATCTGTGCGCAGACCCGCGCCAAACTTGTCACGAATTCTCCGTGGACGCAGTTCCTCGCAGAAGAAGTCGCAGCCAAATGAGCAGTAAGGGATGAGAGGGAGAGTAAAGATGAACACCATGCGCGAAACTATGATCAGTAACAAGGTGCAACGGCCGGGCGAGTTCTTCAAAATGCTTTCTCCGACGGCGCTGCGGGATCTCGAGTCAATGGAATTCCCCACGCTCTACCAACCGGGAGTATTGCTGTTTTCTGAGAAGGCTGTGCCGGCGGGCATCTTTATCGTCATCTCCGGCGAAGTCAAGCTCTCCATCAACTCCAGCGAGGGCAAACGCCTCATCCTCAACATTGCGAAGGCGGGCGAAGTGCTAGGTCTCTCTTCGGTGCTCTCAGGCCTGCCCAGCGAAATGACCGCCGAGGTGCTCTATCCCTCGCGCATCGCGGTCATTGCGCGCGATCAGTTCATCGCCTTCATGAGCCGTCACCCCGAGGTCTACCAGGCAGTCACGCAGGAGCTCAGCCTGCAGTACAAGCTCGCCTGCGAGCAGCTCCGCACCGTTGCGCTCTCCAGCTCGGCGCCGGAGAAGCTCGCGCGCCTGCTGCTCGAATGGAGCGAAAACGGCCAGAAGACCGAGGCCGGCATGCGCTTCCGTTTCTCGCTCACGCACGAGGAGATCGGCGAGTTCATCGGGGCCTCGCGCGAAACCGTCACCCGCACGCTCTCAACCTTCAAGAATCGCCGGCTCGTCGCATTTCACGGTTCGATGCTTGAGATTCCCAGCCGAGTGGCACTCGAGAACGTCGCCGGAATCTAGATGTTCTGCTGAAGAACTCTCCAGGGCTCGTCAACTGTGCACTCTACCGCGGTCTCTCGATTCATTCGCCGCGATGATGCGATGGGACCGGGTTCGCAGCGGGACAATTATGCAAATTCCCGAGCAGGGCGCATGGAGGCCTTCACGGTACAATGGCAGCCAACCATTAGAGCATCTTCGGAATTCGCGTGGACTCTTGAAATCATTCAAAGGCGGCTTTTTCTTGAGAAGGAAGCCACTTGAGTGCGTTGTTTCGGTCTCCGGTAATTCCGAAAATGCTAAAGCCATTGATCTCAAGGAGGCTTCCATGCGCAGGGTTCTTCCCGCCGTGCTCTCGTTTATCCTCACTTGCTTCTTCGCCGCACCTGCCGTGGCACAGGGTGCTCCTCCGCAAGGCGGCGCCGACCAGCCCTACACCGTTGAGTACTACTACAAGCTGCAATGGGGTCACCAGCAGGAGTTCCTGGATCTCTTCCTCAAGAATCACTACCCGCTGCTGAAGAAAATCCAGTCCACCGGCCGCATGCTCTCAATCAAGATTGAATCGCCCGCGTATCACACCACCGAAGACGGCCGCTGGGACTACCGCGTGACAATTACCTACAAGAACTCCACAGTCGCGACAACAGCCAATCCCGATGAAGACGCCTTCATCAAGGAACTCTGGCCGGATCAGGCCACGTACAGGCGCGAAGAACAGCGCCGCTTCGAAATCCTCGCCGCCCACTGGGATTTGCCCGTAACCAACATCACGCCAAAGTAGGAGCAACCAGTGAACAGCGGACAGTGAACAGGGAACAGGGAAAGGATTGCCCGGCTGTGGCCCGACGGACAACGGAGAGCTAAAAGTTCTTCCTCCCCCTTCGCCATCTTTCCACCAAGTCCTCCGCCGCGTGCGCCCAGTAGGGAATCTGGAACTTGAATCCCGCTTCCAGCAGCCGTGTTGGGACAACGCGCCGGCTCTTCAGCACCAGCTCTGTCTCGGTCCGCATCACCAGCGCCGCCAGTTCGAGCAGCGGCTTGGGAGCCGGCAATCCGTTGGGCATGCCCCATGCGTCACGCAGCATCGCCATGAACTCGCGATTTTGCTCCGGGTACGGCGACGAAATGTTGACCGGGCCATCCAGCTCCTCACGCCCGATGAGAAACTCCACTGCGCGCGCAAAATCATCCTCGTGTATCCACGAAACCCACTGCCGCCCGTTGCCCTGCTTTCCGCCGAGTCCCACGCGCGCCAGGTTTGAAAGCACCGCAAATGCATTTCCCGGAACAGGGCTGAACGTGATTGCCGAGCGCATCGCCACCTTGCGTGTCTGCGGTGTGTCTGCCTTGAAGAACGCCGTCTCCCAGTCGCGCGCCACGCGAATCGAAAAGTTCCACGTATCCGGCGCGCCCGGTTCGCCCCCACCCAATTCGCCCGTCATTTCGTCCATGGGCCGGTCGAGCGCGTGCCGGTAGATTGTTGCCGTCGACGCATTCAGCCACACGCGCGGCGGGTTTGCGAGAGATCCAATCACCTCGCCCAGGAGCCGTGTCGACACGATCCGCGAGTTGTAAATCTCAACCCGATTGTCCGGCGTGTACCGGCAGTTCACGCTTCGGCCGGTCAGATTGATACAGACGTCCGCGTCCTCCAGATACTCCGTCCACAGGCCAGGCGTCTGCGCGTCCCAGTGCACGGTCTGCCACGCGGCGGTGTGCGGACCGCGCGTCAACACAATCACGTGGTCTCCGCGATTCTGAAAATGCCGTGCCAGCACACGCCCAACCTGTCCGCTCCCGCCGGGAATGACGATGCGCAACGGACGTACTGACACAAAGCGACTCGTGGTCATCAACTGGAGTGTATCTGAGAGGCGTATCCGCTGAACGATGAGTATCCTTGAACGCACAGAGTCCTGGCCAAGATCCGGAGGGAGCAGTGGCCTTCTGGCCCCTGAAACAGAGCAGACATTCAGAAAGGTTTTTGCAAGTTGCGGATGAACTCCTTCACCCGGCGTGTCTTGCGTCAGGTGCGACATTCTGTCCCGGGTCCCTAGTTCAAACCGCCGCTGCGTCCTGACCTGCGGGCTTGCTGCCAATCATCGAATTCAATTTCCATATCGCGCCCCTGCTTGCGTGGCGCTTTTTCCGGAGCGGCGAAGCCGCGTTCCTCGCTGCGACTCAGCTTGCGATGCGCGACCAGGCCTTCGAGCAGAAACTCCGCAGCGGCAACCGCGATGGGCGGTTCGTGTGACGCCTTGACGTTGAGCGGCGAAAGCTTCTCGAAGAGTCCCTGGATCTTTTTCAGATCGGCCAGCGCAGCCGTGCTCGACTGGTTGTCATCCAGCTTGACCGTGCCGCCCAGGTTGAACCACTGCTCGATCTGCTGCGTGTTGGTCTCACCGAAGTAGCGGTCGTAAATCTTGCCGACGGCAAGGTGGATGAGCTCACGAACCACCGTGTCGGCACCACGCATCTCGCCCTCGTACTCGAGTTCGAGCTTGCCGGTGATGCCGGGCAGAGCAGCGTAGATGTCGCTGATGCGCGGAACAGCAATCTTCTCGCCGTTGACGAGCGCGCGCCGCTCGGCATTCGAAACAACCAGCTCCATGGTGGAGATCGGCAGGCGCTGGCTGACGCCGCTGCGCTTGTCAACCTTCTTGTCCTCGCGCGCCGAGAAGGCCACCTGCTCCACAACAGCACGCACGTACGCCGGAATCTCGATGGGCGCCGCGCCGCGCTCGGACCACGCCTCTTGCGCAGTAATGGCGATGCCTTCTTCCAGCGTCTCAGGATAGTGAGTGCGAATCTCCGACCCGATGCGGTCCTTTAGCGGGGTAACGATCTTGCCGCGCGCGGTATAGTCTTCGGGGTTGGCGCTGAACACCAGGGCCACATCAAGCGCGAGTCGCACCGGGTAGCCCTTAATCTGAACGTCGCCCTCTTGCATGATGTTGAAGAGCGCTACCTGGATCTTGCCGGCCAGATCGGGCAGTTCGTTGATGGCGAAGATGCCGCGGTTGGCGCGCGGCAGCAGGCCGTAGTGCATTGTGAGCTCACTTGAAAGGTCCTGTCCGCCTCGGGCTGCCTTGATCGGGTCGAGATCGCCAACGAGGTCGGCAACCGTTACGTCGGGCGTTGCCAGCTTTTCCACGTATCGCTGGTCGCGTCCCATCCAGGCGATTGGCGTCGCATTGCCGCGCTCGGCGATCAGATCGCGGCAGCGCTTGCAGAGCGGCCGGTAGGGGTTGTCGCGGATCTCGCAGCCGGCGATGCAGGGCAGATCCTCATCGAGCAGTGCAGTGAGCGCGCGGAGGATGCGGCTCTTTGCCTGTCCGCGCAGGCCCAGCAGGATGAAGTTTTGCTTTGAAAGGATTGCGTTCACTATCTGCGGTACGACGGTGTCTTCAAATCCCACGATCCCAGGGAAAAGCGTCTCGCGTGCCCGAAGCCGGGTGATCAGGTTGGCGCGCAGCTCGTCTTTCACGCTGCGGTTCTTCAGGCAGGCTTCTGAAAACTGAGTGCTGGTGCGCAGTTCCCCCAGGGTTTGGGGAAGCGGGTGAGCTGCTGGCATCGAATGGCCCTCCACCGGTCCGACCGAACCGGCTGTGTGTATAGTAGACGCGCTTCGGGTGTAATCCAGCGCAGATGAACTTGCGTTCTTTTCATCGCCCCAATTATTTGCAAGTTTGCATCAATTCCGTGCAATTCGCGATCAATATGCGGGTAAACAGAGGGGTGCGCGAGGAATCTGATTCCGCATAAAGAGAAAATAACCCGCTTCTCAGCGCAACGCCAGCTGTTAGTTTAGCCGTTTTTTGCCTCCGAGAAGGTGGCTCTTTCTGGGGAAAAAGCCATTGGGCAGAAATGGCTTCGGGACGCAGTAACTGAGGAATCGTTTTAGTTGGATTTTGTACCGGGGCCCGAATGCTGGTAGCGGTCGAGCAGTTCCTGGAGGGCTTTCGCCGCTGGTTCGTTATTCTGCCTGGTTGCCTCATCCAGCGCCTGGCGAACGGCCCGGGCGGCGTCGGCTGTGCGGCCCGTTTTGTCATACACCTTCGCCAACTCGGCCAGGCAGCGCCAGTCCCGGCCTCTGCTGATGGTGACGGCTTTCTCGAGCGGTGGAATCGCCTCGGCGAATTTTCCCTCGGATTCGAGGACGTACGCAAGGTTGAAACGGTACTCAAATGACGCGGGGTCAATTGAGATCGCTCGCTGCAACTGCTCGATTGCGCCTTCGGTATCGCCGTTCAGCGCCAACGAAACCGCCAGGTGGTCGAGGAAAGCGGGATTGGTCGGCGTGAGCTCAGCAGCTCTGCGGTATTCGGCCAGCGCATCCCTTTCCTGGTTATTGGCGCTGAGGGCAGTGGCGAGAACATAGTGCACGAGCGAATCGCCGGGATCGCGCTCGATCGCCTCGTGCAGAGTCTTGATGGCCTCGGGAAACTGGCTGTTCTCGATTTGCTGGTAAGCCTGGTCGAAGAGCCGGTAGAAATCCGTCGCCTGAGGGTCGATGTGATTGATGCCTTCGCCGGCTGGCAGGTTCACGAACTCGGGAATATTGACCGCGCGATTCGCCGCGGTGGTGTCGTCAACGATTACGGCCGGAGTGTCGTTTCCATCGGCATCAACGTGCGTCAGCATCAGGCGCGTGTAGGGTCCCCGCGCTTTCGACGAAAAAGCCAGCCAATGTCCGTTCGGCGACCACGTGTGCCACGAATTCATCGGCGCCAGGTTGCAGCGCATCAGGCGCGCCTTGCCGCCGCTGAAAGGCACGATGTAAAGCTTGCTGTCGGGGCGCATCAGCAGCCCGTTCTTGTTCTGCACGAAGACGATCCACTTGCCGTCCGGCGACACTTTTGGGAAGTTGTTGCTCATTCCGTTGTTCGAAGCGCCCTCAATTGGAACGGCTCTGCCGCCTCGGCCGTCATTGAAGGGAATCTTATAGAGGTCGTACTGGATCTGCGTTTCGTTCGGATCGTTGGCATGTTCCGGCTTGGGTACGCCCGTCGGATAGGGATCGCGCGCCGCGGCCCGGCTGAAGATGAGGTACTTGCCGTCGGGAGACCAGAAGGCGCTCGTATGCACGTATTGCGGATCGTCCGCGCCGGGCAGGGGGCGCATCTTGCCCTCCTTGCGGTCGTACCAGGCAAGAATGCCGCGCGTGGGATAAAACACCTGGCTGAACTGGATGCTGCGGTAATTGGTGCTGTAAAGCCGGTCGAGAATCCCAGACGCGAACCCCGGCTCTTCATCCTGGTGCTTGTTTGTATTGTTAGGCGGACCGATGGAGGTGACGACGTACCGTCCTTCGGGCGAAACCTGCGACATGAATCCGAAGCGCTTCACCGCGGGATCAGCGGCGCGCGCTTCTTCGTTCAGCCCGAAAGAACTCCAATGGATGACGTTGGAGTTGCTGATCGTCATCTCCTTCGAGACAGGGACTAAAGCATAGAGGCCCTTGTCGTTGCGGGGACCGTCCAAGTCGAGACCGAATGTCTTGCCGTCGCGCGAAAAGGAGTGGCAGTTGGCGCAGGTCGGCAGATTGGTCATCACCAGATGGCTTTTGGGCTGCGAGATGTCGCGAATCTGCCACTTGATCAGGGGGATGGCGGAGCGCGGAAGCGGAGCGATGGGTCCTTTTTCTTCGGGCGGCGGCAACAAGAGGGGAACATCGCGGTAGAAGATGGGTGCGCCGACCGGATCAGGAGAGGTGGAAATGCTCATGTGGCCGGCGGAAACCGCAGCATGCGGGTCGGCTGCAAAACCCTTGATCGAAATGCGGGCCGGAGCTTTCACTGAAAGGCGCTTGATCTTTGCCCAAGTCGCCGGGTCGGGCTTCCACGTATGCGTTGAGGACTGTTCAGGCGTGAGTGCAAGGCCGGGCCCGGCCTTCGGATCGATTTCGCCCCGCTCGAAGAGATCGCCCGATGAGGTGATTTGAAAGCCTGGCTCCGCACCTGCGAAGGACACTTCGATCACCCAGCGCGCGGCGTTTTCGTTCGCATCGTGCCAGAGAAAGGTGGGAGGCGTGATCTCCGGCGGGAAAACCGAGCCATCGAGCGGATAGTCGATCGTGATTGCCGAGATCTGCGGGGTCGCGCCCACCTGCAGCGGTTTCCCTGAAGCCCAAGTAAACGCAACGCAGCACAGCAGTGCCGCAGCACCAGCGCCAAGGATCGAGAAGAACAAAAAACGGGAAAAGCGAACCCTCATGGGCCTCCGCAACCGTACCAGTTCAACTTCGCAGTACCTTGAGAATGAAGCGCACGAAGAAATGGTTCGGTGATCCTGCTCACATCGTAGAGATTGCGATGAGAATCTGCCGCTTCCTGCAGATAATGATACGCACCAAATGCACTTTCGGTGGGGAGTAGGGCGATTGGTGAGTCCTGCGCCTAGGCTGCTCATTTCCTTGAGCATCCCATCTTGCCGGATCCGTTTCCGAGATATCGCGCGTCCCGCTGATGGTTTCGCACAGGAGCAGCCAAAGCAATTGTGGATGGAATTCTCCTTTGTTGCCGGCGTCTGAACCTTTTCGTGCGCGCGCCCGTCCTAGAGCTAGAGATAGAATTCTCACGGAGAGTATGAATGCGTTTTCATGCGTACTTGCGCTTCGCCTTCCTCCTTGGCATTGGGTCACTGCCACTCGTAGCTTCCGCACAGTTTCCGTCGGTTCCAAAAGAAGAACTTGGAATGACCTCCGATCCCAAAGCTCCGGGAGCGGCAGCCGTGTATCTCTACCGGGAAGAAACGGAAGACGATCCGCACGCATTTCGAACCGTGTATGCGCGAATCAAGGTCCTGACCGAGGCAGGGAAGAGCGCGGCGGTTGTTCACGTCGATTTCCCCGCGACGTTTGTCTTCAACGCGTTGGGCAACAATTCGAGCAGAATGACCGGCGGTCTTGGCGGTTCCACTTCAACCCAGACGACCCAGGGTCCACCGAATACGGCTCATTGGGATGTGCCAAGCATCAATCACACGGGTGAAGACCAACCTTGGGACACCGATACCTATGTTGGAAAGGTGGAGATCGGCGCGCTGGAGGGGCGCGTTACCCACTCAGACGGAACAGTGGTTCCCCTTGTGGGCAAGCCCTCAGAATTGCTGAAGGTCGCAAGAGGCCCGCGAGGCAGTGAAACTACTTTTACGATGCCGGATGTCGAGGTCGGCAGTGTCATCGAGTACCGCTACCAGGTGCGCTACGATCGTTTCCTCACCGCTCCTGGCTGGGATTTGCAGAAGCAATATTTCGTCCACAAGGAGCACTTCGTCTTCCGGCCGTCGATGCAGTTTCTTCCCCAGGACGTGACTGGTGTGGGAGTGGGGGACGCGCTACTCAAGGACTCACACGAAAACATACTCACCGACATTCGATTCAAGCCGATTCTTCCTTCCGGCAAAACGGTGATCAAGGATGCGATGGGGAACTACGTTGTCGATCTCTCTGACGTTCCCGCTCTTCCGCAGGAGCCTTTTGCGCCTCCTCTGAACAGCGAGTCATACCGGGTGGACTTCTTCTACACCTACACGCCTGATGTGAAGGATTACTGGCAAAAGCAGATGGGCTACTGGACGAAAGAGGTGAACCAGTACACGTCGTCCACAGGGGCGATTCAGAACGCAGTCAAGGAATTTGTTTCTCCTTCCGATACTCCCCGTGAAAAGGCGAAAAAGCTCTATGAAGTTGTGCAGAAGATCGAGAACACCGATCCTAGTCCCGATGGCGCGCCACTGACCGGCAGCGAGTATATTCCAAGGGGCAAAGTTGACTCTGTCCTCATTAACAGGAAGGGATCCAGTAACCAGATTGCGCTCCTCTATCTTGCGCTGGTGCATGCGGCCGGACTCAGCGCACGGCCCGAGCGCATTGCCAGCCGTAGCCTGCACATCTTCTCGGCGCAATACATGGACAACGTTCAGCTCGACACCGTTCTGGTGGCCCTCAACATCGATGGCAAGGAGATCGTTCTCGACCCGGGAACCAGGATGGCTCCCTTTGAGACGCTGCACTGGGCGCACGCCGGAGCCGGTGGTGTGGCGATGGACGCCAGCAACAAGGCTGAAATCATCGTGACACCTTTGCAGAAGAACACCGACAACAGCATCCTCCATGTCGGCACACTCAATGTGTCTCCGCAGGGCGCGGTCTCGGGGACATTGAAGGTGGCGTTCATCGGACAGCAGGCGATTGAACTGCGTCAGCTTGGCTTGAAGTCCGGCACCGAGGCGGTGAAGGCGGAGATCAACAAGGTGATCGCGCAGCAGGTGCCTGTGGACATCCACGCTTCCGTCGATCACATCGCCTATCTTGATGACCCTTCCAGGCAGTTGCTGGCCGTTATTCCGGTGTCCGGTTCATTCTCCAGGAATGCCGACGGCCACATCGTTCTGCCGCGCATGTTCTTTGAGGCGCAGGAGAAGAACCCGTTTCCCGAAGAGAGCTCCCGCGAATTGCCGATCGACATGCGCTATCCGGCGCAGGAACAGGAGCAGATCACGTATGTGCTTCCTGCGGGTTTCTCTCTGGACGGAACTCCGGAGGATGCAAATCTGAAGTGGCAGGATAACGCCGCATTTCAGCTTCGGACAAAGATCGAAGGCAACTCGGTGACGGACGCTCGCATCCTGGCGCGCGGATTTACGCTGCTTGATGCGAAGGATTACGAGGAGTTGCGCAACTTCTACCAGAAGGTGATTGCCGCCGACCAGCGGCCGCTTGTGTTAAGCGCGTCCCAAGCCAGCAAAGTCCAATGACATCAATTGTCGGCGGCGGCTCGCATCAGGTTACTTGGCCCGCCTTTGCCGATTTCGAGTGCATCGGCGCAAAACTGAGGCAGTTCCTCGTCTTGACAGGCGATTTCCCGGCCTGCGAACATCCACTACGGCTTCCATCCATGCAATCCCCTGCCAACTGCAGCATGGAATGGAGGCGATCGACCGATCTCTATTCGGGTAAGAACCGCGGGGGCCACACGACGCATTGAGCGAACTGTACGCGAAAGCAGCCAGTTTGTTTGATTGTTCCTCGATGCAGAGGCTTCGGCTTTTCGGAGGAGCAGTGCGTTACGGAAACAGGTTGTCGCGATTCCCGTGGAGGAGGCTGGTTCCGGTACTTACCGTTCCTGGCTTGCTTCTGGTCGTCTGTTCTCTGCCTTCGGCCTTGCGGGGAAGGTTTGATGGAGACCTTCCCGAACAGGCTTATGCAGCGCAGAGCACACCGCAAGTCCTGACGCCGATTTCGATCGATTATCCCGAGGACGGTTCCATCTTTCCGCCGGGAATCACTCCTCCAACCATTCTGTGGCGCGACGCGTCCGGGACATCCTGGAGTATCGACGTTTCTTTCGCCGACATCTCGACGCCCATTCACGCCGTCTCTGCCGGCGAGCGGATGCAACTGGGACCGATTGATCCGGATTGCGTCTCCATATCCAACTCTCCGCCGAAGCTGACTCCGCAACAGAACGCGGCATGGACCTGGAAGCCCGATCCGGCGACATGGGCGGCAATCCAGGCGCACTCTGTCGACAAGTCCGCCACCGTCACGATCACCGGATATCGCAACGGCAACGTCGCCTGGTCGCAATCGCACGTCAGCTTCACCACGTCGAAGGACGAGGTCGGCGCGCCGATCTTCTATCGCGATGTCCCGCTGATGCCGGCTGCCGGAAACGGCGGGGCGGTTGCGCCTCTGGCGCAGGACAACATCCACCTGATTCATTGGCGCATTCGCGACATTCGCAAGCCGGAGAGCCACACGGTCCTGAAGGACATGCCTACGTGCGCCAACTGCCACTCGTTCTCGGCAGACGGCAAAACATTTGGAATGGACATCGACGGCCCCGCCAACGACAAAGGCCTCTACGCCGTCGTGCCCGTGGAGAAGCACATGGTGATCCAGAGCAAGGACATGGTGCACTGGAACACCGATGGCAAGGTCGGAAAAGTGCGTGTCGGGTTCATGTCGCAGGTTTCGCCCAACGGCCAGTATGTCCTGAGCACCTTTGCCGGGCCGTCGCTTGATCGCATGATCGACAGCTATTACGTCACGAACTTTATGGATTACCGATTCCTCCAGGTGTTCTTCCCCACGCGCGGCATTCTCGAGTATTACAACCGCGCCACTGGATTGCGCGAGCCGCTGCCGGGCGCCAATGATCCGAAGTACGTGCAGACCGACGGCGTATGGAGTCCTGACGGCAAGTACATCGTGTTTGCGCGTGCCGAAGCCCGCGATCCGCGCCCGGCGGGTGAGCTTCGCGCAACGCACGCCAACGACGTCAACGAGACTCAGATCAAGTATGACCTCTACCGCATCCCATTCAATGGCGGAAAAGGCGGCACGCCGGAGCCGATCAGAGGCGCCTCGCAGAACGGGATGAGCAACAACTTCCCGAAGATCTCGCCCGATGGCAAGTGGATCGTGTTTGTGCAATGCAAGAATGGCCAGCTGATGCGACCTGACAGCCAGCTCTACATCATCCCGGCCGCGGGCGGCACGGCGCGTCGCCTGCGTGCCAACACGCGCCTGATGAATTCGTGGCATAGCTGGTCGCCCAATGGCAGGTGGCTGGTCTTCTCATCGAAGGCCCGTTCGCCCTACACGCAGATGTACCTGACCCACATTGACGAGGACGGTAACTCGAGCCCGCCGATTTTGATCGACAACACCACGGCCTCGAATCGCGCTGTGAATATTCCCGAATTCGTCAACATCAATCCTGATGGCATCGAAGACATTCAGGTGCACGTGGCCGACGGGACGAACCTTGCGAGCGGTGGCAAGTAGAATTGGCAGAAGGATCAGGACTGGCCGCTCGGGGCATGCGTAGTTCACTCCAATCAGGACTTTTGGTTGCCGGGTTCGCTCTCTTGTGCGGAGCCGCATGGGCGCAGTCCTCGTGTGCGCCGCCGGAATCGATGAAGGCGCGATTTACCGGCAAGCCCGATGCCGGGGTGTTGAACGATCTTGGCGTGTGGTTTGGCGAGCAGAAGAACTACTCCTGTTCCGCCGACGCGTTTGCAACCTCGTTGCAGATGGACCCGCACCAGAAGGACATGCCTCACATCGCTTTCATGTTTGGAGCCAGCCTTTACCTGGCGGGCGATACGAAGGAAGCGATTCCGGCGCTGCAGGAAGCTGAAAAGTTCGGCTACCGCGACATCAAGCTGCACCTGTTGCTCGCCGAAGCTCTGGATAGTACGCATGCCACTTCCGATGCGGAGGCGGAGTGGCGTGCGGCGATCGAGATCGATCCGGAATACTCCGACGCGCTCGACAAGCTGTCGAACGATCTGATTGCCGACAGCAACTACAAGGGTGTTATCGAACTGCTCGATGCTCGACGACTCGAGCCGCAGAGAACCGTGCAGCAATGCGAGAACCTCGGGCTCGCGTATGACCGGGAAGGGAAGCTCGACGAATCGAAGCGGGTGCTCCGCGACGGCCTGAATACCTACCCCGACTCGCTGGCGCTCGCCAAGCAGCTTGCCGATATTCTCAATCGGGCCGGGGAGAAGGCTGAAGCCTCCGAGGTGCTGCAAGTCGCGCGTGCGCGGCATGACAGCAACACAGAATCGCCGGCTCATTGATTCCAGACGGTGCACATGCCACAAAACAAGCGGCGCGACCATCGCCGGCCGCGCCGTTTGTCTTTCCAATCCGGACTGCTGGAAAGCCGCTTTAGAAGAGGTTCCAGAGCGACTGGTTGTAGACCTCGTGGTGGAACTGGACCTCCGAGGCCTTGACGAATGTACCCAGCTCACGTGGCGAGCGATCGGCAGCAGCCTGCTTCAGGTCGACATAGCGGCCCTGCACGTCTGCGCCCAGGATATCCGCAATCCATTTCGACTCCCTGAAGTCGTCGATTGCTTTGTAGATGTTGTCGGGCAAATAGCGTCCGCCCGCCCGCAGATCGTCGAGGGAAGCAATCTGACCATCGATGCCGGTCTTGAAGATTCCGTACAGTGCCAGATAGGGGTTGGCGTCCGGAGCCACGGCGCGCACCTCGGTGCGCATGGAGCGGTGGTTGCCGATGGGTACCCGGACCATGGCGCCGCGGTCGGTGGCCGAAGCACGGATCTGATTTGGTGCTTCAAAGTGCGGATCGAGCCGCCGGTAGGCGTTCACGCTGGAGTTGAAGATCAGGCACAGGTCGAGCGCGTGACTCAGGATGCGATCAAGGAAGTCCCAGCCAAGCCTGGAGAGTTGTTCTTCACCCTTTTCATCCCAGAACAGGTTGGTCTTGCCCTTTGAAACCGAAACGTTGGTGTGCATGCCGCTCCCGTTGACGCCCACCACCGGCTTGGGCAGGAAGCTGGCCGTGAATCCCATGTTGTTGGCGATCTGCCGGGTCAGCAGCTTGTAAAGCTGAATCTGGTCGGCGGCGGCCACAACTTCACCATATCCGTAGTTAATCTCGAACTGGCTGGGCGCGACCTCGGGGTGATCTTTCTCATTTTGGAATCCCATGGCGCGCTGCACCTCAGCTGAGGTGTCGATAAATTGACGAAGTGGATCCAGCGGCAAAACGTGGTAATAGCCGCCCGTATTTATGAAATCAAACTTGCCTGTCTCATGGAACCGCTTCTCCGCGTCCTTTCCCGCAAAGAGGAAGCCCTCTATCTCGTTAGCCGCGTTCAGCGTGTAACCCTTCTCCTTGTACAGGGTGTCGGAGTAGTTCTTCAGCACGCCGCGTATATCGCCGGAGTAGAGGGTGCCGTCCTTGTCGATGACGATGCCGAAGACCAACACCTTGCCGTTACCGAAGACGTCGGCGGGTACCCAGTAGAAGGCACTCCAGTCGATGCCGAGGCGGAGATCGCTCTCCTTCTGAGCCGTGAAGCCACGGATGGACGAACCGTCGAAAGTCAGGTTCTCGTAGGCGCCCAGCAAGAACTTCTTGTCGTAATCCAGCAGGTGCAACCGGCCCTCAAGGTCAGAGAAAAGCACCGTCACGGCCTTGATCCGCTTTTCGTCAGTCAGATATTTCAGCCGCTTCTCGCGGATTTCGTCGATCGGCAACCGGTTCAGGCGGTCGGCCTTGGCTTGCAGGTTCAGCTCCTCCAACTCACTGTAGGGGAGCGCGAGAAAATTGCGGTATTCAGTGGACATGACTCTCCTTCCGGGCAGGGAATATGTTATTGGGCATTCTGGTTAAGTCTAGGGCTCGGCACATAAAGAACCCGTGAAGATAGCCACATGGGGATGGTCAGTGATGGCGTGCGACGAGCACCATCAACAGCAGGATGACAACAGGAATCAGGGCCAGCGCGCCATAGTAGAGTAGCTGGCGCGAGCGGTGAGACTTTCTTTTGTTCCAGTCGCGCAGTTCGATGCGATCTTCCACTCCCACCTGTTCCAGGTGCTGCAAATCGTGTGCAAATTCGCGGGCATGCGCGTAGCGATTCTGGGGCTCGCGCTCAATTGCGCGGTAAAGGACCTCCTGCAACTGGGGCGAAATCGACGGTTCGGCAACGGATGGAGGCAGCGGGTAATTCAGCAGCCGGTCGTTCATGATTTCCATAGGCGAAGTTCCCGAAAACGGCACGCGTCCGGTCAGCATCTCGTAGAGGATCACGCCCATCGCATAGATGTCCGAACGGCCGTCGCCCCGCTTGCCTTTCACCTGTTCGGGTGAAATGTAGTCGGCCGTGCCCAATGTTGCCGTGAAATTCGCGTACGTAAGCCGCCGCGCACCCGAGTCTCCCGCGATCCCGAAATCGATGAGTTTGATGTCGTCGTTCTCGTCGACCATGATGTTTTCCGGCTTAAGGTCGCGGTGAACGACACCGTGTTCATGGATGTATTCGAGCGCATCGAGCAC
>Ga0326727_10001952_pt1 | contig 73413 bp, 61 predicted proteins | sample MB2enrmetagenome_FD_207643 | JGI IMG/M metagenome (GOLD analysis project Ga0326727, IMG submission 207643) | Lab enriched peat soil microbial communities from McLean, Ithaca, NY, United States - MB29MY | ecosystem: Environmental > Terrestrial > Soil > Wetlands > Peat | place: USA: New York... | reverse complement strand
GACTGCATTCTCGATTACCTTCAGTTTCTGTAACTCCCTTTGGCTCAACTCGATCACCTTTCAGGATTGCCTGGGGTGACAGAGTTTCGTTGCAGTTAAGGGGTGACATTATTTTGGAGCATCTTCAACCAACCGTTCCGGGGAGTGCGGGCGCCACTGTCCCGTGTTAAAATAGCCGTTTCTCTTAACCAAATGTGGTATCCGAATAAAATCCAGTGGCTCGTGATCTGGATAGCGACGGTCATCTGCATGATCGGGTGGCTCGCATCCGATCCGAAACCAGAAGCATTCATCATGCCGGCGATGCTCATCGGCGGCTTGTTTGTCTGGCAGGTCTCCCAGGATGTTGGGAGGACGAAAGACTGAGAATTCGGCCCGGGCTCAGCCCTTGATGACGGCCATCGGCCGCAGGCGCGCGACCTTCCGCGCCAACCCGGCGCCTTCGACGGCCTCGACTACCTGGTCCACATCCTTGTAGGCCTCGGGCGCTTCTTCGAGAATGCCCTCGCGCGTCTCGCTGCGAACGAGGATGCCCTTGGCCTCGAGATCCTTCTGCAGAGTCTCCGCGTCGCGGCCCTTGCGGGCCGCCGTCCGGCTCATCCGCCGCCCGGCGCCGTGGCATGCGCTGCCGAACGTCTCCTCGATGGCCCCGGCCGCTCCCACCAGGATCCAGGAGGCGGTGCCCATGCTCCCGGGAACCAGCACCGGCTGGCCGATACTCTTGTATTCCGCGGGAAGATCGCGGTGACCTGGTGGGAAGGCGCGCGTCGCGCCCTTCCGGTGCACCAGCACTTCGCGCCATTTGCCGTCCACCGCGTGCCGCTCCTGCTTGGCGATGTTGTGGCACACGTCATAGATCACGTCGAGGCGGACGTTCTTGCCGAAGATCTGCCGGAAGGAGCCGCGGACGAAATGCAGGATCGCCTGCCGGTTCGCCCAGGCGAAGTTTGCCGCCGCGCGCATCGCCGCCAGGTATGCCTTGGCCTCGGGCGACGGGATGGGAACGCAGGCCAGTTGCCGGTCCGGCACCTGGATGTTGTACTTTTTCATCGCCGCGCCCATCTGCGCCAGGTAGTCGGTGCAGACCTGGTGGCCGAGGCCGCGCGAACCGCAGTGTACCAGAACCGCGACCTGGCCCTCTTCGATCCCCATCGCCCGTGCCGCGGCCTCGTCGTGCACCTTCTCGACATACTGGATTTCGAGGAAATGATTTCCGCTGCCGAGCGTTCCGATCTGCGTGCGCCCCCGGTCCTTGGCCCGGTCGGAAGCCTGGTATGGGTCGGCGCCCGCGAGCTTGCCGCGTTCCTCGGTGAACTCCGCGTCCCGAGGCTCGCCGTAGCCGTTGGCGATCATCGCCGGCGCACCCTCGGCGAGCACGGCTTCCAGTTGCGGTTTGGAGAACCGTAGCGGCCCCTCCCTGCCGGTGCCGCAGGGGACGTCACGGAAGACCTGGTTGACGAGGTCTCGCAGTTTCGGCCGCACCTGTTCCGCCTCGAGCGACGTCCGGATCAGCCGCACGCCGCAGTTGATGTCGAACCCCACACCTCCGGGCGAAACCACGCCGCGCTCCAGGTCGGTCGCCGCGACGCCGCCGATGGGGAACCCGTAGCCCTGGTGAATGTCGGGCATCGCCAGGCTTGGGCCGACGATGCCGGGCAGCGTTGCTACGTTCATCGCCTGTTCGAGCGAGAGGTCGCCCTGGATCTGATCGATCAGTTCGCGGCTCGCGTACACGATCACATCGGTGCGCATGCCGCGCTGCTCATCGCGCGCGATGCGGTAACGAAACGGGTCGATCTGTTCCAGGGCGATCGTGGGCATAGGGTCACTCGGTTGACGCCTGCTTCAGACATCCAGGAAGACTTCGGCGCACCAGCCGTCCCGGTCCTGAAAAACCTTGAGCTGGTGGTAGGTGACTCCTTTAACGATCAGTTTCGCACGGTGTCTCGCCGGATCGCGGGGTTCGCCTAACGCGCCGCCGATCACGCGGCCGGGCGCCAGCGAGATCACCCGGAACTCCCGCATCGCCAGTTTCGGGCCATCCAGCAGCCACAACACTTCGCTCAGCCAGTTCACCAGCAGTGATTCGTTATCCTCGCCGCGTGCCTCGAGGGCATAGGTTTCGCGCATGGCGACGTCTCCGGGCTCGAATGCGATCGCAACCAGCGCTTGAGCGGCTTCGGCGAACAATTCGGGAAGCGTCGCCGCTCGGACGCGGAAGCCGATGTCGGCGGGGTGCTCGAGGATCTCAAACACGGGTGGGCCTTCCTTCGGCGATCGGAACGTCGGGATTCACAAACAGCCAGGCCAGCGCGCCCAGGGCGCACAAACCCGCGGCTACGAGAAACGATGCCGTCCAGCCGCAACGATCGGCAATCCAGGGCGTCAAGGAGGCGGTCAGCGCGCCGCCGGTCTGCCCGCCCATATTCATCAGGCCGGATGCGAAACCGGCGGACGGCCCGGCAATATCGGCGGTCACGGCCCAGAATGAGCTTTGCGAGAGATACAGCGCTCCGGCGCCCCCGGCGAGCACGAGGCTGGCGAATTCCGCGCTCTCGACCTGCGTGGCGAGCGCGATAAAGGCCGCCGAGAGGGCGATGCCGAAAACCGCCAGTCCGCAGCGTCCCACGCGCTTGCCGTAGCGCTTTGTCAGAATATCGGCGGCGCATCCCCCGGCCAGAGAGCCGCACGCCATCGCGATGAACGGCAGCATCGAGTAGAATGCACTGGCCTTGAGGTTGAGACCGCGGACCCGGCTCAGGTAAGTAAAGAACCAGGTGAAGAAGATATACGTGATGTATCCGTAGGAGAAGTAACTCAACGTGATCGCCAGAAAGCTTCTGTTCCCTATAATCGCCAGGAAAGGCAGGGGCTTCCGGGCCTCTGTTTTCACGGCCGGATCGGGCAGTCCGGCTTCGATGTGAGCCAGCTCGCGCTTGCTGATCCAGGGATGCTCCCGCGGCGTATCGCGCGCCAGCAGGTACCAGACGGCGCCGGCGGCCAGGCCGATAATCGCGCTCACATAGAAGGACCACCTCCATCCCCAGTGGATGAGGATAAACGTGATCAGTGGAGGAGTGATTCCCGCGCCCGCGCCGACGCCCGTGAAAATCCAGCCGTTCGCGATGCCTCGTTCCGGCGATGGAATCCAGTTGGCGACCAGCCGGTTGGAGGACGGATACACGACGGCCTCCCCGAGACCGAGGACAAAGCGCGTCGCGATCAGCAGTGCAATCGCCATGCGGAAGCCCGGTGGCACGAGCGCCGTCGCGGTCGTGAATATGCCCCACCAGACGACGCCCAGCGTGATGATCCGCCGCGCGCCGAAGCGGTCCGCGAGCTTTCCCCCGGGAGCCTGGAACAGGGCGTATCCGAGAACAAAAGCGCTGAACACCCAGCCCAGTTGCACGTTGGACAGGCGGTATTCCTTTTGTATGAACTGTCCGGCAATCGAGATATTCACGCGATCCAGGTACGAGATCGCGCTGATCAGAAAAATCCAAAAGATGAGCAGCCACCGAAGACGACCGTCCAGCAGGCGCATTCGTCTTGAATTATAGGGCAGCGCATGGGCCGGCCGGGGGAAAAACGCCCGCGCGGGTTCAGTTCGCCGGCCCCGGCAGCTTCGCCTCGCACTCCTTGCAGTAGCGGGCGCTTTTGGCATCCACGCGTTCCACCGAGTGCGAGGAGCTCATGACGCAGGACCAGTCCGGGCAATGCGCCAGCCCGTGCAGGTGGCCGATCTCGTGCCGCATCTCGCGCAGGGCGCGCTCCCGGAGCAGGCGCCCGTTCGGCGGCAGCCCGTAAAACTCTTCCCGCAAGCGGTGGATGGAGAAGATCGCGGCGCGGCCCGGCATTTCGGCCTCGCCGAAAACGAAGGTCAGGACCGGAATGTACAGGTCGCAGGCCGTAGCGCCGACTACCAGCCCCTCGGGGTAGCGCGCTTTCATCTCCGTGAGAAGGCGCGTCGAATCGTACTGGCCGCGGCCGGGGCTGAACGCGAGGGCAGGATCGAGCACACCTGCGATGGCCATGTCCGATTCCCGCGAGATCTCTTCGAGAAGGCCCTGCGGGAACGCGCCCACGCGGACGAGCAACATCCCCCCTCCTACGCCCGCGCGGCCTTGGCCGGCGGTTCGAGGCCGTAGCGCCGGACCTTGTGGTACAGCGTTACGCGGTCGATGCCGAGGGCCTTGGCCGCCTGCGTCTGGTTCCAGGCGAAGTCTTCGAGAACCCGGATGATGTGTTTCCGTTCGAGCGAATCGATGGTGAGGTCGTCGGCGCCCTCGGCCGGTTTCGCAATCGCGAGGTCGTGCGCCCGCACCAGCGGTTCATGCCCGACTACCACGGCGCGCTCGACGATGTTCTCCAACTCCCGCACATTTCCGGGCCAGTGGTGCGCGATCAGGAGATCCATCGCCGAACGGTCGAAGCCGGTGAACTTGCGGCTCATCTGGCTGCTGTATTTGTCGAGAAAAAACGTTGCCAGCAGCGGAACGTCGCCGTGCCGTTCGCGCAGCGGCGGCAGGTGCATGGTGAATACGTTCAGACGGTAGAAGAGATCGGAGCGGAAGCGGCCTTCCTTCACCAGGTCCGTCAGGTTCCGGTTCGTGGCCGCGATTACGCGGAAATCGACATGAATCGACTGCGTACCGCCCACGCGCACGATTTCGCGCTCCTGGAGCACGCGCAACAGATCGGTCTGCGTCTTGAGGCTGATGTCGGCGATCTCGTCGAGGAACACCGTTCCTCCCATGGCCGCCTCGAACTTGCCCTTCTTCCGGTACTGCGCTCCGGTGAACGCGCCCTTTTCATGTCCGAAGAGCTCGCTTTCGATGAGCGTCTCGGTCAGCGCACCGCAGTGGACCACCACCATCGGGCTGTAGCGCCGCGGGCTCAACCGGTGGACGGCGCGCGCCACCAGTTCCTTGCCGGTGCCGCTCTCGCCTTCGATCAGAACCGTGGAATCGACGCCCGAAACGGTCTCGATTTGCTCGCGAACCTTGCGCATCGCCTCGCTCTGCCCGACCAGCTCGGTCATGGCGTGGTTGCCTTCCGTGAGCTGCTCGCGCAGGACCCGGTTCTCGCGCTTCAGCCGGTGCTGCTCGAGCGCGTTGCGCACGACAACGGAGAGATCGTCCGGATCGAACGGTTTCGTGACGTAGTCGAACGCACCGTGCTTGAGCGCGCGTACCGCGGTCTCGACCGAGGCGTACCCCGTCATCACGATCACGCTGGTATCGAGTTGCTCGGACTTGATCTTCTCGAGCAGTTCGATGCCGTCCATGCCCGGCATGCGAATATCGGCGATCACCAGGTCGAATTCGCGCCCGGCCAGCTTCGAGAGTGCGCCGGTCGCGTTGTCGGACGCCTCGACCACGTATCCCTCTTCACTGAACCAGTGAACCAGCGAGTCCCGAACGACCTGCTCGTCATCCACGATGAGTATCGATAGTTTCTGTTCGGCCATCAGCTTTCTCCGTAAACTGGCGCTCGTCGGCGGACGGCTCGCCAACGGGCAGAATCACGTGAAACGTGGTCTGGGGACCCGTTTCCACCTGGATCTCGCCACCGTGCCGCTTGACGATGCCGTAGGTGACCGCGAGACCCAGCCCTACACCCGAAGCCGCCTGTTTCGTACTGAAGAACGGCTCGAAAATATGCGGGAGCACGTCCTTGGGAATCGGCGGACCGTCGTTGGCCACCGATATGTCGATGCGATCCTCGGCGAGCAATTGCGCGCGAATGCGCAGGTGGCCGCCACGGTTGCCCTGGCTCGAAATCGCGTCCACGGCGTTCACCAGAATCGCCACCAGCACCTGCTGGATTTGAGAGGCGTCGCAATAGATCTGCGGCAGTGGCGGCACCTCCGAGGCGAGCTCGATCGCGTGCATCTGGAGCTTGTGCCCGGCCACCGCGACCGTTCGATCGACGATGGTCTTCACATCCGCCATCGCCATCTCGGTGTGCTGCTTGCGCGCGAACACCAGCAGGTTGTTGACAATCTCGCCGCAGCGGCGGCTCTCGTGCTGGATCGTCTGGAGCCAGTCGAGCACCGGCTTTTGGGGCGCGAGTTTCTTTTCGATCAGCCGCGCGTAGGTGAAAATGCCGGCCAGCGGGTTGTTGATCTCGTGCGCCACCGCCGCCGAGAGTTCGCCGAGCGAAGCCAGCTTCACCGAGTGAATCAGCTTCTCCTGCGCCAACTCGAGCTCTTTCGTTTTGCGCCGGATCCGCTCCTCCAGCGTGCGGTTCGCCGTCTCGAGTTCCTCCGCCATACTGTCAAAAGCGCCCGCCAGTTCCCCGATTTCGTCCCGGCGCCAGAAATGGAAGCGGTAGCCGAGGTTGTGCGCGGCCAGCACCCGAACGCCCGCGGTGAGCCGCTGGATCGGCCGGCGCAGCAGGAACCATACCAGCCCGCCCGTGATCGCGACCATCAGAGCGGCCGAGAAGATCACCTGCGCCCACATTGTGCGCTCGTTGGCCGCCAGCGCCTGGTCGATGGATTCCAGCGACAAAACAACGTCCAGCACTCCCAGGATCCGCTGCGAAGGCGGGTGTGCATGGCAGGCGGCGTTCGAGCAGGCCGTCTCGTTCTCGATCGGCCGCATCAACCCCATCACCCGTTCCTGGCCGGCACGGTAAATGCGGAACGTGTCGCGCGTATTCGGCTTGTCGAGGGACTTCGAGGACTGGTGACAGCCGTAGCACGCATCCGCCCGCTTGTCCACCATCGTTCCGGCCTCGCCTGGAACGGTCGAGACCTGGACTCTGCCGTTCTTCGAGAAGATCCGCACCTTCCGGACCCCCGGCTGGGCGCCGATCGAGCCGATGATTTCGAGCAATTGCTGGCGGTCGTTCCGTAACATGCTCGTGCGGGTGGATAGGAAGATCACGCCCGCCATCCGCTGCTCCGCCATGACCGCGGTGGTCTCGAGGTTTTCACGAAGCACACGGCGATTGGCCGAGCCCAGCCACAGCAGTACTCCGGCCAGGCTCAGGACCAGGCCCGCGATCAGCTTCGCACTGAGACTTCGCATACGCCGCTCGTTTGCGATAACTCCTCCGGCTTCCTGAGCGCCTCCGCCTCATGTGGTGCATCCTGAAACACCGGCAGGTACTGCACGGCGAGCCGGAAAGCAGTCATGCCGATCACGACCAGGGACATCGTGACCGCAACTTCCATCCAGGAAGGGAAATACCGGCCGCCGGAAGAGGCGTCCAGCGCCGTGGTGGCGACATTGAGGCGGTTCACCAGAAAGCCGCCGACGGCCATCGCGGCACAGGCAAACAGCCGCTCGGGATCGAGGCGCACCCGGGGCATGGCCACCAGCAGAACAGGCAGAGCGAGCAGCACGGTCTCCAGCCAGAACATGCCGGCTTCATAGCTGCCCCGTCCCGAAAAGCGGAAGGCGTAGCCGAGTGCTCCGCGCCAGGCGAGATCGAGAAAACGCGCCGCGAGAAAAACGCCCAGAAACAGCGCCATTACCTTCGAGATCCCCTGAAGCAGATCGAATTCGAGCGCCCGGCCGAAGGCGCGGGCGCTCAGGCCGCTCTCGAAGATCACCATCGCCAGGCCGATCGCGACCGCCGAGAGCCAGAACAGAACCGGCAGCACCGGCGAGTACCACAAGGGGTACACCTTCGTCGGAAGAATCAGATACAGGCTGCCGAGCGAGGACTGGTGCAGCGTCGAGAGCAGGAAACCGAGTCCCACCAGCGGCACGACCGCCGCCTTCACCAGCCTCGTCGCGCGATGCCACTTCAGGCGCTCGAACACCATCGGGGAGAACTCGAGCGAAAGCACCATCGTGTACAGCATTACGCACCAGGCGACTTCGAACATCACCGAGTGCGGGTTCCACCACACCATAGCCCGCCAGATGTTCCACGGCCGGCCAAGATCGAACAGCAATCCGGCGGTCACCAGCATATAACCGAGGAACGCCGTCAGCACCGTGGGCCGTACGATCGGCCGAAGACGCTCCATGTGCAGGATATAGACCGCCGTGGTAATGGTGAATCCGCCCGCGGCCAGCCCCACGCCGCAGAGAACATCGAAGCCGATCCACAACCCCCACGGGGAGCGGTCGCTGAGGTGCGTCGAGCCGCCGAGCCCGTGTGCAAAGCGCACCCAGGTGGCATACGCCCCCGCGGCAACAATGGCCAGCGCGACGACACGCCAGAAAATCGAACGAAGCCGGGTCATTTGGAGCCTCCTTCCGCGCGCGCCACTGCCTGTTTGCGCGCCGTGAGCCACCCGAGGCCGGTCAGCATGACGGCGCCCACGCCGACCAGCGGCGGTATCTTGGACAGGACCCGGAAGGTGAGCAGCGGAAGGGGTTCGGAAAGGTTCTCCGGCAGCCCCATCTGTGAAAACGGGATCGAGGAGAGCATCAGCACCGACGTGCCGCCGGCGTCGTGCTCCCCATAGATTTTCTGGATATATTGATCCGGTCTGGCCGCCAGGCGTGCGCGGGCTTCCTTGAGCAGGGCATCCCGGTCACCGGCCACGGTGGCGCCGTACTGGCACGCCTCCGCGCAGGCGTTGATTTTCCCCTGTGCGAGGCGGTCCGCACAGAAGTTGCACTTGCGTACGCGAGGAACGAGCGCGTTCCACTCGTATTTCGGAACGCTGAAGGGACAAGCCTGGACGCAGTAGCGGCAGCCGAGGCAGATGTCCGGGTCATAGAGCACCGGACCGGCCGCGGTCTTGTGCATCGCGCCCACCGGGCAGACCGAGGCACAGGTCGGGTCCTCGCAGTGCATGCATAGGCGGCGGTAGTTCACGTCACCGCCGTCTCTGCCCCTGGCTTGTTTGACTATGGTGAACTGGCTCGCTGTCAGTTCCGTGTTATCCGTTTCCGGCAGGCCGTTCTTTTCGCGGCAGGCCATCATACAGGCGCAACAACCGACACACTTCGTGTTATCGAGCAGCATCGCGTGCATCTGAATTGGGCTCCTGTCTAGTAGCGGAAGAACTGCCGGGTTACTTCGCGCCACCTTTCTGCGGGCAATTCAGTGCCCACTTGAGGCGCGAGGTTCCCGCCGTCGAGAGCGGTCGCCATCGCTCCTGGCGCTATGGCCTGCCGGAGCTCGGCGACCGACTCCTCCATCCAGCCGCGGGCGAATGCACCCGAGAGCAGGTTGCGGAAGCTCACCTGCGTGTCCGGGGAGAAGAGTTCGAGCAGCCAACCGGCGCCATAAGGGTCGCGGGAAATGTTTTCCGTGTTCTGGAGCGCTTTATCGTTAATCGCCACAATCTCGCCCTCTGCGGGGGCGAGCATGGGTGCCTCGCCGCGCTGGGTATGGATCGTCCAGCCCTTCTCGCCTTGGCGAAACCACCGCCCGCGCTGCGGAACTTCCACCTTTTCAATGGGTCCGAGCAAGCTTGCTGCGAACTCATCCAGGCCGACGCGAATCCGGCCATTGCCGGCGTCAAACGCCCAGGAATGCCCCGGGTGATAGCACAGCGTCTCCGGGAGTGTAACTCCGGACACAACCGGGGCGGGTGCTTTGGCCCGGGCTGCGACCGGACTGGCTACTCGAAAGCGGTACTTCTCCCGATGGAGCAAAACATCCACGGTAATGAAAATAGCGAACGTTGCTAAGACAAGCAATGCGACCATCTGGATTTTTACCTCCGGCCTGGGAGTATGCACCTTCGAGGCCCTCTTGCGCGCTACCTGTTGCATAGTCCCTAAACACCTTAAAACAGACAGCTTAGATCTGTTGTGTTTTGCACAACCGCTAGGAGGTCTCGGCAACATAGTAGTGGTTTGCAGCATAGATACGAAGTCACGACTGTCGCCGTCCTTGTTTGCAATAGGATAGAATCGCATGGCGAAAGACAGCACACCCGATGCAACATGCATCGTCCGCAGCGTCCCCAATCACCCTGCCGCCCGCTTAAAAGGAACTTAATTAAACGTGCGGTCTGCTGGGTCTTGCGCACCTCGGGTGTGGCATTTCGCACAACCCCGCACCCGCGGCATTCACCCGCCTACTGCCCGCCTACTGGATGGGTCACTCCCTTACGAACGTGGCTCGGCAACTGCCTGCAAACACGAACACTCTGAACTTGAACCGCGAGCCTCACGGATCGGCCCATGGTCAACCCTTACGCGGGACAGGATGCTGGCGCTTTTAGGACCCTCTGGTACAGTGGATAGGAATGAATGGAGCGATCATCCTCAACAAACCCGAAGGCTGGACGTCCCACGATGCGGTGAACAAGGTTCGTCGGCTCGCGGGCACGCGCCGTGTCGGGCACCTGGGGACGCTCGATCCGATGGCAACCGGCGTCCTCCCCCTGGTGGTGGACGGCGCGACCCGTCTCGCGCAGTTCTATCTGCGCAGCGACAAGGTGTACGACGCCACCATCCGGTTCGGATACTCAACCGACAGCTACGACCGCGATGGCATCCCGACTTCGCCCGTCACCGAGCCAGAGATTGCGCGCGGCCAACTCGAGGCCCTCCTCGAGCAATTCCGGGGGAACATCCGCCAGACGCCGCCGCCGATCTCCGCCAAGAAGATCGGCGGGGTTCCCGCCTACCGGCTGGCGCGCAGGAACCTAGAGGTCCAGCTCAAGCCGGTGGAGGTGACGGTCCATTCGCTGGAATTGCGCGAATTAAGCGGCTCCGAAGCCCGGATCGTCGTGCACTGCTCGGCGGGCACCTACCTGCGCTCGCTGGCGCACGACCTCGGAAGGCTGCTCGGTTGCGGCGCGTTTCTCAGCCGGCTCACGCGCACGCGCTCGGGCGATTTCACCATCGAGCAGGCGCGCTCGATCGCGCAACTGGAGGAACTGGTGGCTGAAGACCGGTTGATCGAAGCCTTTGTCCCGGCCGCGGAAATGCTCCCGCAAATCCCCTCGGAGTTCGTGGACACGCTGACGGCCGCCTTCATCCGGCAGGGCCGCGACTTTCGCGTGTCGCCGTTCAACGTGCGGCCAGGGTCAAGGCTCGTAAAAGCAATCGGGCAGCGCGGAGAGCTCATCGCGATCGGAGAAGCGAGGCTGCCGAACCTCTATCACCCGATTCTGGTCTTGTAGCTCGGCTCCCTTATTTTTGGCGGCGTTTCTTCGCCCAGCCTTCCTTGACCACCTGCCGCGCGCGGCCGAGTGCCAGCGCGTCGGGCGGCACGGAGTCCGTCACGACCGAGCCCGCCGCGATGTAGCTGCCCGCTCCGATCTCGACTGGAGCCACCAGCGTCGCGTTGCTGCCCACGAAAGCCCCGTCGCCGATCTTGGTCCGGTGCTTGCGCTGGCCGTCGTAGTTGCAGGTGATCGTGCCGGCGCCGATATTCGCTCCGCCGCCGATGGTTGCATCCCCCAGATAGGCCAGGTGCTGCGACTTGGCCCCCTCGCCAAGCTCGGTATTCTTCAGCTCCACGAAGTTGCCGACCAGCGCGCCCGCCTTCACGTGGGCGTTCATGCGCAGCCGCGAGTACGGACCGACGCGCGCTTCCGGCTCGATGCGGCACGAATCGATCATCGTGAACGGCCGCACCTCGACCCGGTCCGCCAGTTCGGAGTCGCGGACGATCGAGCACGCGCCGATCCGGCAATCCTCGCCGATCACGGTGCGTCCCAGTATCCGAACGAACGGCTCGATCACCGAGTCCCTGCCAATCCGAACGCTCATATCGATGGCTACGCTCTCGGGCTTCTCGATCGTCACCCCGTCCAGCATCAACTGCCGGGCCTTTCGCATTCGGAATGCGGCGTCCACCTGCGCCAGATCCGCCCGCGTATTGATGCCGAGCACCTCGGTCGCATCGTCGAGCAGCAGGGGATACACGGCGTGCCCGCCGTTCCGGAACAGTTCGACGACATCGGTCAGATAGATTTCCCCGCTGGCTTGGTTGGGCTGAACCTCGTTGAGGTATCTCCAGACCAGCTCGCCCGAGAAACAGTAAATGCCGGAATTGATCTCACGGATGGCGAGCTGTTCGGGAGTCGCGGCCTTCTGCTCGACGATCGCGCGCACGGAACCGTCCGGGTCGCGAAGAATGCGGCCGTAACCGGCGGGGTCTGCGAGTATGGTCGTGATTACGCTAGCGGCAGCCTGGGTGCTTGTCCGCAAGTCAATCAGCTTCCGCAGCGTGGCCGCGGAAAGCAAGGGGCAGTCCCCGTACAACACGGCCACATCGCCGCCCAGCGGGGCAACCCGCTCGCTCGAGACGAGGAGCGCGTGCCCGCTTCCCGCCTGCTCCCGCTGCACTACGAACCCGACTCCGCGGCTCGCGACGGCGGCCTCGACCTCGGCGGCCTGCCTTCCCAGCACGACCAAGACGCGCTCCGGCGGAGCCAGTTCCAGGGCGGTGTTCACCACGTGCTCGATCAGGGTCAGGCCTCCGGCCTCGTGCAATACTTTGGCCTTCTTCGACTTCATGCGCGTGCCAAGGCCCGCGGCGAGGATGACGATCGAAAGATTGGGCATAATTCTAGCGGTTCGCTATGACGCTGTTTTTTCGCCTGCGAAGACGTCCTTCAGCGGCGAGTTCCATCGCGACGGCCGCCGTGGCGGCTGGATCGTGGCGAATCTTTTCCGATTCCTCGACAAGGTCCCGCCCGACGATCCGCACGCCCATGCCTTTCAGCCGCTCCAGATCGTTTTCCACCGGAAGCGCCATCTGCTGCGAATACTTCTCCAGAATGGCGGGGCCGATCGGTCGGGTATTGAGCACCACGCAATCGAGCAGGCTCATGCCGGCGTGCTCCGTCAAAGCAGCCACGTGATCCGCGGCGGTGAAGCTCATCGTCTCCCCCGGCTGCCACATGAGATTCACAAAATACGCCTTGACCGCCGGCGCGTCTCGAATCGCCTGCGGGATGCCCTCCACCAGCAGATTCGGAATGACGCTCGTGAACAGCGATCCCGGTCCGAGAGAGATCAGGTCGGCCGCCGCAATCGCGCGAAGCGTTTCCTCGAGCGGCATCGAGTGCGCCGGCTTCAGCTCGACCCGCCGGATGCGCGCATGCGCTTTGCTGATATTGGTCTCGCCGAGCACCCTCTTCCCGTTTTCCAGTTGGGCCTCGAGCCTCACGTTGGCCGCCGTCGCCGGATAGATTTTCCCGGCGATGGCCAATACTTCCGAGGAAACCTTGACGGCCTGGGCGAAATCCCCGGTCACGTTGGTCAGGGCCGTGAGGAAGAGGTTCCCGAAGCTGTGTCCCTTGAGACCGCGGCCGCTCGAGAAGCGGTACTGAAACAGCCGCGAAAGCAGGGCCTCGTCCTCGGAGAGCGCTACCATGCAGTTGCGGATGTCTCCCGGCGCCAGCACCCTGAAGTCGCGCCGCAGCCGGCCCGAGCTGCCCCCGTCGTCCGCCACGGTGACCACCGCGGTGATCTCCACCTGGGGAGGAAGACTGAGCGGCGCTTCGCCATTCTGCTGCTCGGACGCGCCCGCATGGGGCTTCAAGCCGTGCAGCAATGCGGATAGGCCGCTCCCGCCGCCGATCACCACGATGCGAAGCGGAACCTCGCGCCGTTCAGGCGCAGTTGCCTCGCCGGTCGTTTCGCTTGTCATCGTTTTCGAAGTCTGATCACCGCGGGCTGTCGGGAGCTGCTGATGTCAGCTCGTGGACAGTAAGCACACTTCCATCCGTGAGTCTATCAGGTCGAACGCTTTCGAAGCCAGAGAAGGAAATCGGCGGGCAGCTCTATGCGCTCGGTTCCTCGTCATCATAGGCCGGCACGGACTCGAGGTCTTCGGCCTCGAAAACCTGTCCGCAGTCGGCACAACGGACGTAATCCACACCGTCACGGCGAGCGATCACTTCCGTCCGTTTATGCTCGCAATTCGTTTCCATAAAGCAGGCAGTTACCCCTTATTGTATGCAAGCCGCGTGCCGTGTCAAGGCCCAGAATTCGGGCCCAGAATTCGGGCGATTCGGGGAACCCGTGGCCGGCTCGCTACAATGCGGATAAGGAAACGCGCGGCGCGCCGCCGCCGGCAAGGAGACTCGTGGCCTTTCGCGATCCAGCAGTGATTGAAGCCGGTGTGGACCTCGACGCCCGGATCGAGAGAACGCCCGACATCCCCGCGGTTTTCCTCATCTGGCCGCGTGAAGGCTCTCCCTACCTCGCCCGAACCAGCCTGCTGCGCCGCCGGCTCAAGCGGTTGCTCGGCGAGCGTGCCGGCGCTTCGCGCCTGCTCAATCTCCGGCCGCTCGCGCATCGTATCGAATATTGGTCCGCCGGTTCGCGTCTCGAGGCCATGCTGATCCATTACCAGCTTGCGGTCCGGCATTTCCCCGATAAGTACCTCGAGCTTCTGAAGCTGCGCATGCCTCCCTATGTCAAGGTGACCCTGGCGAACCCGTTCCCGCGCACGTACGTGACGACGCGCCTGGGGAGTGGCAACGGCCTCTACTATGGGCCGTTCCGCAACCGCGCCTCGGCCGAGCTGTTCGAGAGCCAGGTCCTCGAGTTGTTCCAGATCCGCCGCTGCCTGGAAGATTTTGTGCCTTCGCCGGACCATCCGGGCTGCATCTACGGCGAGATGAACAAGTGCATGCGGCCGTGCCAGCAGCTTGTGAGCGCCGGGGAATACCGCGGCGAGGTGGACCGCGTCGTGGCGTTTCTCGAAACCGGGGGCCGGTCGTTGATCGATCCCCTCGAAGCGGCACGCGAGCGTCTCAGCCTCGAGCTGAGATTTGAAGACGCCGCGCGCGAGCACCGCCAGATCGATAAGATTCAGGAAGTGCTGCGCCTTCGCGACGAGCTGGCGTGCGATATCGGCCGGCTGAACGGCATCGCGGTGACGCCCTCCGGCGAAGCGGGCGCCGTGGAGTTGTGGCTGGTTCTGGCCGGGTGCTGGCAGCCCCCCATCCGGTTCGGATTTGAGGTCGTGGAAGGGAAAACGGTCTCGATCGATCACCGCCTGCGCGAGATCGTGGCCTCGATCGAAGCGAAGCGGCTGGACCTACAGACGCGTCAGGAGCACCTGGCGTTGCTGGCGCGCTGGAACTACTCGAGCTGGCGCGATGGCGAATGGCTCGGGTTCGCCGGCTTCGATCAGGTCCCGTATCGCAAGCTGGTACGCGCCATCTCCCGGCAAACGGTGAAACCCGGCGAGCCGGCGGCCGCGTCCTGATGATCGGAGCCTTAAGTTTCGGAGATCCGGAAGCGCTGGCCTTCGAGGTCCCGCCAGTACGTGGCGCCGCGCGGGTGCAGCGCAAAGAACCAGGCCGGGCCTTTGAGCGAGTCGTCGTAGGTGATGAGGGTGACCTGGTCGACTTCTCTCTCGGCGACGATTGCGCACAGTGTCTCCGGAAGCGGGGCGCCTTCGAGCGCCGGGAGCTGGGCCGGTGCGGCGACGCCTCGCACGATGGCGATTGCCCGGCCGCCGCGGTCGCCGCGAATCTGTACGCGCTCGCCGGCGCGAAGCGTGGTGAGGTATTCGCGGCTCATGCTCCCGGTTGCCTCCGCTCGCTTCGCTGGCGGTCCCGGCCCTCGGCCTGGTGGAGCTTGCGCTCGGCCTTTCCGCGGGTCCAGGCTTCGTACCATTCGATCCACTCCTCGGCGGTGCAGTGGTCGAGCCGCGGAAGATAGCGCCGCGCCACGAAACCGTCGCGGTAGCCTTCGCGTGCCGTCTTGCTCGTTGGCGCGACGTTCCTCACGCGCTGCCTCCTTTCGGGCCCTCCCGGGGAAGCTTGCGGTATTCGGCCAGCGCCTCGATGCACAGAGCCTGGATCGACGTGCGCCGGCGGTGGGCTTCCCGCTTTGTCCAGTCCCACAGTTTCGTCGGGCAGCGGAAAGTGACCCGCGTGATATTGTTTCCCGGCTCGCTTTGCTGTATTGTTGCTTTGTTGCGCTGCATGGCAGCAGTGTAAATTGAGTGTACAATCGCGCGTTGCCGTATGTCAACACGCCTATGCCTTGGATCACATTAAAGTAGTGTAAGGAAACCATGGCACTCAGCGAAGAGCGCGAAAAAGAACTGGCGGCCGACCTGAGAGACGTGATCGAAGCATCCGGGGAAACCCTTGAGCAGATTGCGGATGGCATCGGCGTGGACAGAACTACGCTGTGGAAATGGAAGCGGCGGCCCACCACTGAAGGCCTGCCAAAATTGGCGCTTTTTTGCTGGCGTGCCGGAAGAGACGCCCTGGCCGCCAAGTTCCTTACTGCGTTCTTTGACGAGTACCCGGAACTAAGTGGAATGGTAGTCATATCCCCAAATGTGGGTAGGGGTTCTAGTAACGTGGGCAAGGGTTTTGGTACCGATATTGCCACTGCCGGTAAAGACATCCCCCTTTTTTCCTCGCTCTGTCCGATCTGTGATAAAAGGGAAAAGCAAATCAAGGGTCTGGGGGCGCGAGCCCTTTACGATACCTTGGATGATGTTCTCGACTTGGGCGATCGCGAGTTGGTGGCTTCGATCAGCCAGGTGGTTCAAAGTTTCGTAAGATGCGTGAAGAAGCTGCGTTCTAGGAAGTAATGGGAGAATCCCCGTATGCGAAGCTTGCTAGACAGTCTTAGGTCGCCGGCCGGTCCGGAGCCTGAAAACGTGAGAGAAATCCGGGAAGCCATGGCGAAAATGGTCGAGCGGGTGATGGTGCTTTCGGGCGAATACGCCATCGCCCGGGCCGAACCCACTGCCGTCCCGCCCTCGCGTCTCGATCTGCACATCGCCCGCTATCGCCGCAACCGGATCGGGTACCTCCGCGACATGGCGAGCGACATCCACTTCACCACTCGAGCCATGCGCGCCGCAATGCTCGGCCAGTGGCCCTGGTGGAGGCACGCGCGCGTCGCAGTGAGCCTGTGGGGGAATTGGATCGGTTTGGCCGCGGCCTCCGCGAGCGTGCCGCCCTCGGCGCTGTACAGGTTTCGAATCCGGCGCATTATCAGCCTGCTCGAACTGATGGACGCGCTGGAAGCAGTGGAAATTGCGTGACCCCGCTGATCCTGGCGCTCTGGTACACGAGCATCGCCGTGTCTTTGCTGTGCCTGGCGATGCTGGTGTACCGGCGCCTGGCGTTGCGCTATCCGGGATTGTCCGCGCTCCTGGTCACCAGTTTGGCCGGCTCCGGCTATTTGCTTGCCGTCTGGCTTTCGGGGCAGGGAAATGGGGCCTATTGCCGGGCCTGGAGCAGGGCGCAGCCATTCGCGGTTGCCGCCAATGCCATTGTCGCCCTGGACGCGTTTTGGGCCATGGCCAAGTTTCGCAAAACGGGATCTTTCGGGGTTGCGCTCGTGACGGTATTCGCGGGGCTTTCGGCTCTGGCCGTCTGGTCAACCGTGAACCTGGTTGTGCCGGGCTTCAACCCCGCTATGGTGACCGCAAGGTATTACGGCGCGATCTGTTTCGGGTTCCTGCTCCTCTCGGTCCTGTTCTGGCGATCCTCTCCGATGCGAATGAATGCCCGCTGGTACGTCCGCGGTTTGCTCGTATCTTCCGCCGGGGGCACGCTGACGTACAATTTGTTGTTTGTATGGAACACCCCGGCGCTACGCGCGGCGTCGATGCTCCCTGCGATAATTTGCTATGCGCTCTGGGCGATAAAAATGGTTCCGGCGGGCGAGGCATTCATTCCCGTGATGACCGCCGAGGAATGCGAGCTGCTTCTTGCCGAGGCGGAGCGGAAGGCCGGCATCATCCGGGAAGTGCGGAAGCACGCCCGGAAGGGTGGCTATGCTTCCGTTTTTAAGGGCTAGGTCCTCGACCGTGAAGTCCGTTTCTTTACGGTAGCGGAATCTACCTGTAACTGAGCCGCGACCGTAAGGGAGCGGTAGCAACGCATCACGCGGTCGAGGTACTAGCCTACTCGGGGCACACAGGGCCATTGCAGCCTGTCGGCGGCCACCCCGGGTTGATTTGGGCGGCAACCTGGGTTCTCGGGGCGGTTGCATGGACGGCGCTGTACGTTGCGATGGCTAGCATCGATGCGGCAAAGAGAATTCGAACGATCTTCATGGTTGTGACCTCCTCAAAGGTTTTCTTGCGGTTTTCTGGTGGGGTTGACCCCGTGTCATCCTACACCCAAAAGACCTATCGCTGAACGCAGTTAGTTTCGGGGTCCATCGACATACGCCAACCTGCTCATGCAAAGACCAGACGTGGCGCAGGAACTCTTGCCTGCCGCGCCGAGACTCTCTCGGCGCTCCGCCCGCGCCACATCTTGCGCCGGCCGCCCCGGATCTAGTGAAATGGAACGGATGAACCCTGGCATTGAAGATATCCGTAAGAGAGGCAGCCGCATTGTCGCCGAAGGCGCACACATGCTCCCCGCCGCGGCGCTGATGATGGCCGAAGGAGTCATCGAGTCGCTGGACGATCTGAAGAAACCGTTCGTCACCGTCGTCAATTCCTACACGAACCAGATCCCGGGACACGCGCACCTCGACCGCATCGGCGCCATCGTCCGGGACGAGCTCAAGGCCCTCGGCTTCAATGTCTGGTACGCCAATGTGGGCGGGGCGATCTGCGACGGCATCGCCATGGGCCATTTCGGCATGAAGTATTCGCTCGCCTCCCGCGAGCTGATTGCCGATGAGATTGAAACCATCATCGGGGCGCACCCCTGCGACGCCTGGATCGGCATCGCCAACTGCGACAAGATTGTTCCCGCGATGTACAACGCGATGGTCCGGATCAACATCCCGGCGGTTTACCTGAGCGGCGGCCCGATGCTCGCCGGCCCCGGCTCGACCGACCTGATCACGGTGTTCGAAGGCGTCGGCAAGCACAGCGTCGGAAAGATGACCGAGGGCGAGCTGCGCGGCCTCGCGGAGAAGGCCTGCCCCGGCTGCGGAAGCTGCTCCGGCATGTTCACCGCGAACTCGATGAACTGCCTCGGGGAGGCGATCGGCCTCGCGCTGCCCGGAAATGGCACTATCACCGCCGAGCGCTGGGTGGATGACTCGTGCCGCGCCACCGAGCCGAATCCCGAGCGAATCGCGCTGACGAAGCGAGCCGCGCACGCGTTGAAGGCGTGCTTAGAGAAGAGGATTCTCCCGCTCGATATCGTCACCGAACAATCGCTGACGAATGCTTTCGTGCTGGATATGGCGATGGGCGGCTCGACCAACACCATACTGCACACGCTGGCGTTGGCTCACTCGGCGGGAATCCCATTCGAGCTCGGGCGGCTGAACGAAATCTCCCGAACCACGCCGAACATCTGCAAGGTTTCGCCGAGCCGTCCCGAGGTACACGTCGAGGACGTCCACCGCGCCGGCGGCATTCCGGCAATTCTGAAGGAGATCGGCCGCCATGCGAAGTCGGGTCTGAAGCTGGATGTGCCGACCGTCGCGGGCCGGCTGGCCGATTCGGTGGCCTGCGCCCCCGATCCCGACGGCGATGTGATCCGCTCCGTCTCGAAGGCGTTCTCCCCGACCGGCGGCCTGGCCGTGCTATTCGGCAATCTGGCGCCGAAAGGGGCCGTGGTGAAGGTGGCGGGCGTCGCTCCGGACATGCTGGAGTACGAGGGCACGGCGCGGATCTACGAATCGCAGGAGGACGCGTTGCGCGGCATCCTGGCGGGCGAAGTCAAGGATGGCGAGGTCGTCGTGATCCGCTACGAAGGACCGCGCGGAGGTCCGGGAATGCAGGAGATGCTCTCCCCCACGGCGGCGATCGCCGGCGCCGGGATCCGCGCCGCGCTGATCACGGACGGCCGCTTCTCCGGCGGAACGCGCGGTCTTTGCATCGGCCACATTTCCCCGGAAGCGGCCGCGGGCGGTCCCATCGCGGCGATTCAGGCCGGAGACCGCATCTACATCAACGCGAAGACGTGCCGGATCGAACTCCAGGCGAGCGGCGACGAAATCCGCCGCCGTCTCGAAGCGCTTCCGCCATTTGAGCCGAAGGTCCGGCGCGGCTGGCTGGCGCGCTATCTGCTGCACGTCACCAGCGCCGATACCGGCGCCGTTTTCGAGATCTGAAGGTGGCGCAGGCCGTGCGGACGCCAGGCGCCGGGACGAGTCCCGGCGCGGCAGACAGAAGTGTCCGCGCCACGGCCTATGGGCTCTTGCGTGTCACGACCACCGAGCGCCAGGCGGTGTTCCCGGCCGCGTCGTAGGCTCGAATCGTGATCGTGTTCGTGCCCACCAGTAGCGGCACATTGGCGGTCCAGGATGCCGTCCCAGTCGCCACGCCGGTATCGCCAAACGCGTCCGACCACGTGACCTTCACCACCCCCACGTTATCCGTGGCGGTGCCCGAGAACACCATAGTCGCGCTGTAGGCCAACACGCTCGTGCTCGCGGGCGAGGTAACGGTCAGCGATGGCGGGACGGTGTCCGTCGACGGCGTCTTCGGCGGCGCGGGCGTTTGGGGCGGAGCCGGTGCCGGATTGTTCGTCTCGGGCTGCGGCGCTGGCGTCAGCGACGTGGCATTCCGTGCCGTGTAAAGCCCGCGGATGGCGCTGATGTCGCCCGTGCTGAGGCCCGTCACCTGGTTGTAGTACGGGTACATCACATTCGCGGGATTGTCGGAATGGCCCAGGCCGAGCGCGTGGCCCGCTTCGTGCAGCGCCACGCTGAATATATCGGTGTTCTGGCCAATTCCCCAGGTCTCGGCGGCGTTGAAGTGCATATCGCCCGCGATCGGTTCCGGGTTCTGCGGCACGGGATAGAACGTGTGCGCTAGCACGCCGCCCGGACCGCCGAACGGATACGCATCTCCGTGCGCGCCGCTGGCGAAGAAGATATAGAGCGTGCGTGTGGCGACTGAACTCGCCGCAGGCTGAAAGTTCACCTGCACGTACTGGCTCCACTGCGCCAGGGCCCGCAGGATCTCCGACTGCACCTGCGCTGCTGGAATCCCCTCCGCAAGCTGGCCGAAATAATAGCCCAGGTTCGCCGAACCCAGCTCCGCCCCGTCCCAGCCGTCGCCGAGCGTCGCCACGTACTGCCCGGTGGGGGCTACGGTGGTGAGCGGACCGGGGCAGGAGTAGACGGGCGCACTGCTGAGCAGAGCCGGCGAGGCGGGAAAGACGTAGGCCACCTCGTCCCACTCCGCCATCCGCGCCGCGCTCTCCAGCGTTCCATGGACCAACAAGTGGTGCTGCAGCAGGTCGGGATGATATTGCTCGGTAAGACCGTTTTCACGGACGATCTCGTGCTGATCCGCGGCCGCTACGTCCGGGTGGAACTCCACCAGGAAGGCCGAAGTGTCGCGATCCAGCTCCGCGCTGATCTTGTTCCCCGGCCGGAGCGTGGAAGCCGCCACCAGCTCCAGACCATCCAGCCGCATCCCGTCGGGCGCCGCAATCAAGAGTCCGCCATCCGGGACGTACCCCACAATCTCTGCCCCGCGGGACTGAAGTTCTAGTACCTGCGCATCTTGCGGCACAGTGCGGAACTGCAGCAGAATGTGTCTTCGGCTGTTAGGCCGCCGCTTCGGGAGTCCCGCTTGGTGTTCCCCCAGTAGTTGAAGCAGGTTCGTGGTTGGCCGCGTCTTCAGGTGCAACTGAGTTTCCGGCCCGGAATAGCTTAAACCAAGTGATGTCAGGACGATGATCCACTTCCAACGGCCGTTCATACAATTGCATATCGATTACCGAGGCGCGATTTTCGGAAGGAAATGTACTTACTCTTAGCTCCAGTTTTCCGAAAGCTTCTTAGACCTGCCCGGCTTCTGTGTTGCCTTGCCGCAGCCGCCGCGCTGCTCCCGATCTGGGCCGCCGATGCCCCGGCGCCAGCTCCGTTCCGTATCCGCGGCGTGGCCTATCCGGGCCGATCCGCCCCTATGCCCGCAACGCCGTGCCTCTACGCCCGCGACCTGCCGCTCATCGCCCTGATGGGCGCCAATACCGTTCGTACTTACGGCTTGCTGCCGGAAGGCGATCGGACCTTCGCCGCGGTGCTCGATTCGACGGGCCTGGGGTGGCTCGCGGGGTTTCCGCTCGACGAGTTTTACGATCCTCGCCAGCCCATCGCCGCCGAAAGGGCGCGCATCCTCGACACCTTCCGCAAATACGCCCTGCGCTTCCGCGGCGAGCGGCGCCTGATCGGTTACGTCTTCGGCGAAGAAGTCACGGAGGGATATGACCGCAAGTTTGCCGGCGCGCCGTCGGATTTCTATAGCCTGTTTGCGGAAGCGGCGGCCATCCTGCGCGAGATCGAGCCGGCCCGCACGCCTGGGCTGGCAACGGCGGTCGGCGATCCCGGCGAGATGGCGAACGAAGTACCCGGCCTCTCATTCTGGTGCTGGAACGCGCATTCCCGGACGATCCCAGAGGCTGGGAAGCCGTCCCGTCCGGTGCTCCTCTCCGAGGACGACGGCCTGGGCGCGGACCTGGAGCCGTCCGGCGGCCTGCTCGGCGGCGTGTACGCAAATTTCACCGGTGCCGGCGAAACTGGAATTTTCCGTTCCGCGCCCATCGGGCTCGCCGGTCTGGACACTCTGACCGCCAGGGATGTCTACTACCGCCTGGCCGGGCTGTGGCGCGGAACTTTTCCCCAATCCTGGACGGAGAAAGAAGCGCCGCGGCTGGCGGCTCCGAACGGAACGGCTTCCCCGGGGGCGCTCGCTCGGCTCTTGGGCACGGCCTTGGTGAGCGCGGCCGTCCCTTACGCGGATGAATCCTGGCCGTATCATCTGGCCGGCGCCTGCTTGTGCGTCGCGGGCGCGCCGGCGCGGTTGAGTTTCGTCGCCCGCCGCGGCGTCATCGCCCAGATTCCCGCCGCGGTCGCGCCGGGTCCGCACCCGCTCGTATTTTACCGGGCCGGACAGGCCAGCAATCTCACCGAAATCCGCATCAGCGAGTACCCGGCTGTGACCTTCGCCGGACCGGTCCTCGAAGCGAAGCTCGATCCCCGCTGAGAACTTCCGCCGCCCCGCCACGGCGACCCCCAACGTCAAGGCGATCGAAGCGCGCCTCGATCCCCACTGAGAACTTCCGCCGCCTGGCTGCACAGCGTATTGGATGCGCATTGCGGTGTTGTCCCTGGTTTGCTCGGCGGCATTTGCCTCCGGTTCGGCCAGCGTCACCTATACGATCACGACCGTCGCCGGTGGAACGTACAATGGCGACGGTCTTCCAGCCACGGCGGCTTACCTCAGCTCTCCGGAGGGTCTCGCGGCGGACGCGGCCGGAAACATTTACGTTTCCGACTCCGTGGACCACCGCGTCCGGAAAATCGATGCTTCCGGCGTCATCACCACGATCGCCGGAAACGGCTACCCCGGCTTTTCCGGCGACAACGGCCCGGCCAGCGCGGCGCAACTCAACGCTCCTTACGGGCTGGCCGCCGACTCGGCCGGAAACCTGTACATCGCCGACCTCGGCAACGCACGGGTTCGCAAGATCACGCCGGATGGCGTCATCCGGACCATCGCCGGCGGCTCGGTCGCGGTCGAGCTCAACCAGCCCCGCAATCTCGCCGTGGACGCGGCCGGCAACGTCTACATCTCGGATTTCGGCGCCCATCGCGTCTACGAGCTGACTCCCGGCGGCACGGCCCAGTGCATCGCCGGTCTCGGCTACCCGGACTCGATCCCCGACGGCTCCGCCGTTGAGGCGATTGCGGCGCCCCTCAACGCCCCGGCCGGCCTGGCCCTAGACTCGGCCGGGGCGCTCTACATCGCCGATAGCGGCAATGGCCGCGTCCGCCAGATTCAGAACGGCGTGATGAGCACCGTCCCGACCCCGGGAATGTCTCTCGGCCTCCCGGCCGGCCTGGCGCTCGATGCGCACGGCAATCTGTATGTCGCCGACAAGACCCAGGCGATGGTAGTGCAGCTCACGCCCTCGCCATCGGTCGTGGCAGGCAACGGCACGAGCGGTTATTCGGGCGATGGCGGCCCGGCAACCTCGGCCAATCTCATCGCGCCACGCGACATCGTGTTCGATACGGCGGGTAACCTTTACATCGCCGACTCGGGACCGGGCGGCGAATATCCCATCGGCATGCTCCGTTGTGTCTCCACGAATGGAACCATCGAAACCGCGGCCGGCGGCACGGACTTCCGGCCGCTCGGCGATGGAGGCCCGCCGCTGTCAGCCCACCTCGGAAGCCCGTTCGGAGTTGCGCTTGCCCCGGACGGCACTCTCTACATCTCCGACCAGGTCGCCAATCGCGTCCGCCAGATCACAGGCGGGATCATCAGCACGCTCGCCGGCACCGATCAGCTTCAGCAGCCTTCCGGCATCGCGCTCGACGGCGTGGGGAACCTCTGGATCGCGGAAGCCGGCGGCAACCGGGTCTGGCAGATCACGCCTGCCGGCGGTCTCAACCTCGTGGCGGGGCTTAGCGGGGACGACTCCGCGGGCTACGTCGGCGACGGCGGCGCCGCGACCGCCGCGCGGCTCAACGCTCCGGAAGGCGTCGCGGCCGATGGCGCCGGCAACCTCTACATCGCCGACACGCTCAATCACGCGATTCGCGAAGTGCTGTGCGGCGGAACCATCATCACGATTGCGGGCAATGGCGTTCCGGGGTATTCCGGCGACGGCGGCCCGGCCTATGCGGCGCTGCTCGATAATCCTGCCGGCCTTGCCGTGGATGCGGCCGGCAACGTCTACATTGCGGATACCGGAAACCACACGATCCGTAAGATCGACACCCTCGGGATGATCGCCACGGTGGCGGGCACAGGCGCGCCCGGTTTCGGCGGGGACGGCGGACCGGCCACGGCGGCGCAGCTCAATGCGCCCGCGGGCGTCGCGCTCGACAGCGCCGGCAACCTCTACATCGCCGACAGCGGCAATCAACGCATCCGCGAGGTCGCCCAGGACGGCGCCATCGCGACCCTCGCCGGGTCCGGCTTGGCCGGATACGCTGGGGATGGAGGCCCCGCACTCCTGGCGGAGCTGAATCAACCCGCCGGTCTGGCCATCGATGCCGGCGGGAACATCTTCCTCGCCGACCAGGCGAACCAGTGTATTCGTCAGCTTGCGCCTTCGAACGATTCCACCCCGGCCCCCGCCGCGCAGTCCTTCAACTTGGTGAGCGCGGCAAGCCTGTTGCCGGGTCCGGTGGCGCCCGGCGAACTCATCGAGATCCTCGGCACGGAGCTCGGTCCGGAGCAAGGCGTGGCAGGTTTCGCAACCGAGCTGGCCGGCACGCAGGTGCTCTTCGGCGCCAAGGGAACGCCCGCGCAGTTGTTCTATGTTCAATCCGGCCAGATTACTCTTCAAGTGCCTTACGAGATCGCGGGCAGCGGTACCGCGGAGGTTCAGATTCTCGAAGGCGGCGTCTCCACGGCGCGGCTTCTTACCGCGGTTGCGGATTCGGCTCCCGCCATCTTCACCCTGAACGGCGGCACGGGGCAGGCGGCGGCGATCAATGGGGACGGCACGGCAAACACAGCCGCGAGCGGCGCCTCTCCCGGCGACGTCCTGGCCATCTTCGCGACCGGTGAGGGCCAGACCAGCCCAGCCGGGATAACCGGCAAACTGGCGGCGCCTCCCTACCCGGTTCCGGTCCAGGCCGTTTCGGTCTCGATAGGCGGCCGGCCGGCCGCGATCCTGTATGCGGGCGGCGCTCCCGGATTCGCCGGACTGATGCAAGTGAACGTCCGCATTCCGGACTCACTCGGCTCCGGTCCCCAGCCGGTGGAACTCACGGTCGGCTCCGCGCAAAGCCAGGCCGGAGTCGTCATCACCCTGCGATAAAGATCCGATAAGATTGTGGTGAGCCCCCCGCTTGCGTGTAGCGGGGCGGGCTGTTTATACTGCAATTTCGTCAGGGTTTCTCCGGTAACAAGGGTTGATCGTCACCTGCTCCGCTGGGCTGCTACGCCGGAGAGGGTGCCTCCCTGCCAAGGGCGCTGGGTTGAGGTTAGGTCCGATGTCGGCTAGGGTTGAATTCGATTCTTTCGCTCCGCAACGGGAAGCAGCCATGTTTTACGGGCTCTTTCTGCGGGGCCATTCGGCGGAACTGTTGCGCCGGGACATCGACGTTCCCAAACCCTTGTTGGACAAATGGCTGCGCTCGCCGAGGTATGAAACCGGCTTTCGGGAAAACCTGGAACGCGTCTACCGCTATCGCAAACAGGTTCTTGCTATCTTCGATGAGCTGATCTGCAACGAGCGCGTCCGCGCCCGGGTTCAGTAGCCCCGGTACGCCACCTATGCCCGCGCAGCGCCTCCCCCAACGCAACCGCCGCCAGGATGGCGCACACCCAGACAAACCAGTCGCCGTGCCGGGAATAGAACGTCACATCCTCGACATAGGAGTATCCGGTGCGCGCCGCCGCAGCCTCGTAGGACGGCAGGTTGCGGTAGACGCGCCCCGCCGGATCGATGGTCGCCGTGATCCCGTCGTTGGTAGCGCGGAGGATCCAACGGCGGTTCTCCGCCGCCCGCATTCGCACAATCTTCAGGTGTTGGTCGCGCGCGGCGGTGCGGCCGTACCAGCCGTCGTTGGATATGTTCACAAAAAGGTCCGCGCCGCGCTGCGCAAACCGCCGCACGAAATCCGGGAAGACGGACTCGTAGCAGATGAAAGCGCCGATACGGTGCGAGCCGGCCGGCAATATCACCTGGCGCTCTCCCGGCGCGAAATCCCCGCCGGCCTCGCTCGAGACCTTCTCGATCAGAGACCTGAATAGCCGTGGCACATATTCGCCGAATGGCACCAGGTTCATTTTGTCGTAGCGGCCTAGCGGCTGCCCCTCCGGTGAGATCAGAAGCGCCGAGTTGAGCGGCGACCCGGAGGCGTAGGGGGTCACGTTCACGAGCAGATACGCGCCAGTGCGCCGCGCCAGATCGTCGACCTCGGTGCGAAACGCGGCGTCCTGGTAATAGTAGAGCGGAAGCGGCGCTTCGGGCCAGACCATCAGCCGCGGGGCTCGCCGGGCTGTCGAAGAATCCTGGGACACTCCGGGCTGGCTGCCGGGAATGTTCGGCTTGCGGTCGAACGCAGGGGTGTCCCCAAGGCTGCGAATGCTGAGCGCCAGCATCCGGTTGCGCATCTCCTCAACCCACTGCGGAGTCCACGCCGCCGTCTCCGGGATGTCCGGCTGTACGAGCACAGCCGCCTCGGTCGGGCGTTGCGCTCGCGGCAACTGCGGCAACAGCGCCAAAAGCAGTAGCGCCCCGAGTGGCGCCAGCTCGATGCGCGGCCGGCGCAAGGCCACGAGCGCCACGGCCGTAGCCATCATCGCAAACGCGAACGAGATGCCGTAGACGCCGGTGTAGGGGGCCAGCCGCGCCAGGACGGACATGTCCACCCCCGCGTTCCCCAGTGCGAGCCAGGCGAAGCCCAAGGCGCCGTGGGTTCGCTCGATCGCCACCCACAGCGCCGGAACGGCCGCCACAGCCCACGGCCTCCGGATGAGCAGCCCCGCCCCGAGCGCAAACACAGCCATGGGCAGCGCCTTGTAAACCGAAAAGACCGCGAATCCGAGCCACGCGGCCCATTCCGCCATGCCGCCGTGCACCGCCAGCACGTAGTGGATCCAGTAACACGTGCCCGCCCAGTACGCGATCCCTGCGAACCATCCCGCGAGGACCTGCTCCCGCCGCGTCCGCGCGCGCGCGACGGCGATGAGCAGCGGCGCCAGCGCGAACGGCGCGAGCCATGCGAGATCGAAGTGGGGAAATGCCAGGACCAGCAGGAGCGCCGAGGCTCCCGCCACGAGCAGGTTCACGAGCATCGGGCCTGCTCGCTCACGGCGTCCGCCATGTAAGAGCTGCGCACCAGCGGCCCGCTGAACACCATCCGGAAGCCGATCCCCATCCCGTACTCGCGATACGCCTCGAATTGCCCGGGCGTCACGTACTCGGCAACGGGCAGGTTCCGCCGCGTGGGCTGCAAATACTGGCCGATCGTCGCCACCTCCGTACCCGCGGCGCGGACGTCCCGGAGCAGCCGCTCGACTTCTTCGGAAGATTCGCCCAGGCCAACCATCAGCCCGGATTTCGTCAGCAGGCCGCTCCGGTATCGGCGCGCAAATTCCAGCACGCGCAGGGACTGCCGGTAATCCGCTTGCGGCCGGACGCGCCGGTAAAGCCGCTCTACCGTCTCCAGGTTGTGATTGAACACGTCGGGTCCCGCATCCAGCAGGCGCGCCACCGCGTCCAGGTCGCCGCCGAAATCCGGCGTCAGCACTTCGATCCCCGCCTCGGGCAGGGCGCGCCTGAGTTCGCGCACCGTCTCCGCGAAGTGCGCCGAGCCCCCGTCCGCAAGATCGTCGCGGTTGACGCTGGTGATCACGACGTAGCGCAGCCTCATTTCGGCCGCCATGCGCGCCACGTTGGCCGGCTCGGCGGTATCAAGAGCGAACTCGTGCTTGGCAGGCGATCCTTTCGGCACCGCGCAGAACCCGCACCCGCGCGTGCAAAGGTTGCCCAGAATCAGGAACGCCGCCGTGCCGCGGTGGAAACATTCGTGGAGATTCGGGCACCGGGCGGATTCGCAAACCGTGTGCAGATTCCGCCTTCGGAAGCCCTGCTTCAAATCATGGACCGAAACAAAATGGGTCTGCGGCCTTCTCAGCCACTCAGGCAGCCGTTGCGATCCAGCCGGAAAGCGATCCACATCAAGTCTCAACAGTCTCAACCGGGCCGCGACGGTCAGGAAGCGGTTCCTACGCTAGAATTTTTTCACGATCGGCTTGAAGCCCGCACTTTCGAGGCTCGCCTTGGTTCTGGCCAGGTCGCTCGCGTCCGTAATCGGCCCGACCAGCGTACGGTAGACTTCCTGGCCGTCCACCGTCACCGGCGACATGATCGCGCGGAACCCTTTCTCCTTCAGCACCTCGACGAGCAACTGCGCTTGCGGCTTCCGGACGGCCGCCACTTGCAGGAACGTCTCCCCCGCCATCGGGCCTTCGGCGTCCGGCACTGCTTTCGGCGGCTCGGACTGTTTCATGGGAGCAACTGGGGGTCTTGCTTCGTGCACCTGGGCCGGGGCTGGCGGCGGTGCGGGAGCAGGCTGAACGGGAGGAGCCTCGGAGACTACCGGCGTCGTCGAAGGCGTCTCGGAACCGGCGTCCGGCGTTGTAACCTTTGCCTCTCCGGGCTGGAGTCCGCTGTCGGCCGGTGGTCGCGCGGACGCCGTCTGCGCGCCCGCCGCATCCGGCCGGCCTTGCGCAGCCGCCGCCGGCGCGGCCGCCGTTGCCGGCTCGCCGCCCACGTTCGCGCGGCCTACGAAATAGCCCATCGAGAATACGACCCCGAACAGGACCATCAGGATAAAAACGATGCTCAGCAACTGCTTGTTGCCGACCACCAGCTCGAACTCGCCGTCCTCATTCTTCGACATCGCTTCGGTGTTTCGGACTCCTTGCGCTCACCGAGGGGCTCCGCCTGCCTCGCCCGTCTACCGCGCGCGGCTATCGCCCGCGTATTTGTCCAGCGCTTTCTCCAAAGAGGACATTATATCGAGCGGGAGTGGGAATACGACAGTGGTGTTCTTTTCCGTGCCGATCTCGACCAGCGTCTGGAGATACCGCAACTGGATCGCCGCGGGCTGTTTCTGGATCAGCTCGGCCGCCATCGCGAGTTTCTCGGCCGCCATATACTCGCCTTCCGCGTGGATAATCTTGGCCCGGCGTTCGCGCTCCGCCTCCGCCTGCCGCGCGATGGCGCGGATCATCTGCTCCGCCAGGTCCACCTGCTTGACCTCGACCATCGCCACCTTCACGCCCCACGGCCCGGTGTGCTCGTCGAGCACCGATTGCAGCCGCACGTTCAGTTTCTCGCGCTGGCTCAGCAGCTCGTCCAGTTCCACCTCGCCGAGCACGCTCCGAAGAGTCGTCTGTGCGAGCTGCGAGGTCGCGTAGAGATAGTTCGCCACCTCGATGACCGCCTTGGTCGGATCCATCACCCGGAAATAGATCACGGCGTTCACCTTGACCGTCACGTTATCCCGCGTCACCACGTCTTGCGGCGGCACTTCGAGCGCCTCGGTGCGCAGCGACATCCGCACCATGCGGTCGAACGGCCGGAAAACCAGAACCACACCGGGGCCTTTCGGCGGATGAATGCGCCCCAGCCGGAAAATGACGGCGCGCTCGTACTCGGCAAGAATTCGAATCCATGCCAGCGCCAGAACGACAAGGATTCCAACCGCAATTTCCACGTAGCTACTTGTGTCCATCTGAATCTCCCTTCAGAGAAGCCGGCTCGACTTTCAGCGTCAGCCCTTCGACTTCCGTCACCCTGACCTGTGCGCCGGTTTCGACCGGCGCCGAAGACACTGCGTTCCAATACTCCCCATGGATAAAGATTTTTCCCGATGGCGCAAGCGGAGTGTAGGCCAGACCGATTTCGTCGATCATGCCGCGCGCTCCAGTTCTCACCTTGCTCCGCCTCGCGCGGATCGCCAGCGTGAGCAGGAAGCTCGTCACCAGCGCGAACGGCAGCGCCACCGCGAGCGCGGTAGCGAAGTGAACCCTCATTTCCGGAAGCGGGCTCTCCACCAGCAGCATCGCCCCGAGCACCATCGCCACGGTGCCGCCGGCGGTCAGTACGCCGTGGGTTGCGAACTTCGCTTCCAGCACGAAGAGCACCAGCGCCAGCACGATGAGCGCCGCCGCGCCCCAATTAATCGGCAACACCGACAACGCGGACAGCCCCAGCAGCACGAGAATCGCTCCCAGCACGCCCGGCGCGATCAGCCCCGGCGAGCTGAACTCCACGTAGATTCCGAGCGCCCCGAAAATCAGCAGCACCAGCGCGATGTTCGGGTCCGCGACCGCCGAGATGATGCGCTCGCGTAGCGTCTTCTGATATTCCACAACCTCGGGAGCGCTCAGATGGAGCGTCTGTTTCCGCCCGTCGAAACGCGTGACTTCGCGGCCGTCGAGCTGGCGGAACAAGTTCGCCTGGCTCGGCGCGATGAGGTCGATCAGCTTTGCGTCCAGCGCTTCTTTGTCGGTGAACGACTTCGCCTCGAGCACGGTCTTCTCGGCGAGTGTAACGTTGCGCCCGCGCTTGGCAGCCAGGCTCCGGATCGAGGCGGCTGCGTCGTTCTGCACTTTGTTCCGCATCACCGGGTCCATCTCGCCGCCGCCGAGCATCACCGGCGTCGCCGCACCCGTGTTCGTCCCCGCCGCCATGGCAGCGACGTCGCCCGCCTCGAGAATGAAAAACCCCGCCGAAGCCGCGCGCCCGCCGCTTGGTGTGACGAAGGTCACCACCGGGACCGGTGAGGCGACGATCTTCTCGATGATCTGCCGCGTTGCCTCGGAAAGGCCGCCGGGCGTGTTCAGCCGGATCAATGCGATCGCGGCGCCCTGCTGCGCGCCCTCCTCCAGCGCGCGCGAGATGATCTCGACGGTGACCGGATGCACGACGCCATCCACATCTACCGCGACGACCTTCTGCGCGCGAGCGCTCGCCACCGCGGCAAGCGCAACCGCGAAAACCGCCAGTGAACTCCTAAATCTCAAAGCAACATCAATATAGCACCGGCGAGCCCGCCGCGTGACAAAATCAGGGGGCATTCCGGATCGGCCTCGAGGGCTGCTGGAGGAAGCGGTGGAGGACTACACGGGAAGAGACCGAACCCGGGGATCGGCCAGCCGGTTTTCCGGTCCGCGCAATCCCACTCCCTCCGGTGTGTCCAATCAAACCGTCGCAAACAGACTGCGGTCTGCGACTCGGTGTGGGGGTTTCAAAAAGTGGCTGGGGCAGGCGGCACAAGCGCGCGCGTCCGGTTTCGGACCGGTTGGCCGATTACATCCCCACGGCCTGTGCGAAATCCGGCGGTCCCGTCAGAGATCGTTCGAGTTTGCTCTTCCAGTTCAGCCAAGCCAGACTGATGACCCGGAACACTTCCGTCGAGTCGAATGGCTTCGTGAGCACGTCGTATCCGCCGAGATTAAGAACCTCCGCCCACAGGCGCTCATCCGCAAGCCGGGAGCTCACCACCAGAACCGGTGGCTCGGTCATCTGCGACAAACCGCTGAGCACGTCCTGCCAACTGGCATCCGGCAACTCGGTCTCGCAGATCACAACTGGCGTGCGATGCCGCCCAAGACGGACTAGCGCCTCCTGCCACGTTCGCGCGTTGTCGAGCTGCCAGTTCGAATGGCTGAATATGTTCCGCAGGAAAGTGTGATCGTCGGCAACCGGGCTGATGGCCAGAACCGTTACCACTTTCTCGGGCGCGCGCGCCCCGAGGTCACCCGCGGTCTGCTCCGCCGGATGGCTCGTATGCGCACCGGCTGATATTTTCTTTGCTATGAATGGCATCCGTATCACCTCATATGCGTCCAAACCGCGACGTCCCGCGTGACGGCGTTCTTCTTCGGCGGCGCAAGAGTATTAAGAAGCGGTAGTAACCCGCAACGCAACGGGAACGAGACGCGCACGCAGGTTCCACCGCGGCGCGGTTCTCACACGTGAACTTCTTCGCCCGGCACAGATCGCTAACAACCCAGAGCCGTGCGGGCTGGAACACCAGTGCTGTTCTCAATATAAGTCATTCTCCTTCCGAAGACAACCCTAACCCGATTTTTTCTTTCTTATTTAATGGTGCTTTCTCGCTGAGCTTCCTCGCTGAACTTTAAAACAGTTTGCCGGCGTTCCATCACGAGAAGGAATTGAACGGCTCGGCGCCTGCAGTAAAGTGATGATTCGAGACTCCATTAACCCGCCGCCAACAGCCTGTGCGCCGGCCGGTGCGCCTTCGGTGTGCCCGGCTGGCCTGAGATCCGGCGATGTCCTCGCCATCCAGTCCGGCGAGGAGCACCGTTACAACTCGATGACCACCACGTGGCTGCTGCCGGAGCAAGCCTCAAAAAGCCGGCCGGGATGAATGCCGGCGCGCTGGGCCGGCGAGTGTTGGCTGTGGGGATCCAGTAAAGAATCCCGAAACCGCCGGCTACCGCTCCCAGTGCAGCCGCAGACTCAGCACAGGGGCCGGTCCGCGGTCCTGGTTGTACGCCGGGTTCCACACCTGCTGGTAGTCGAGCGTCGTCGTGAACCCGGCTCCCGCATAGAAGGCGTAGTAGGCTTCGACGATCGACTCCGGCGCGTAGTTCAACCGGCCGTCGCCGATGATGAACCCGGTGCCGCCGGCCGCAAGAAAGCTGCGGTGATCGCCCGAGAGGAAGTTCTGCACGGCAGCGATACCCACGCGATCGGCCGGCCGCCCCCAACGCCTGCCCGCCGCCACCGCACCGCCGCTGACAGTCCGGTCGATCTCGGTAAACGCGAACGACTCGGTCTTGCCGTCGTTCCACCCGTAACGCGCGAAAACACCCACGTCATTGGTAAGTGCCTGCTCGATGTTGGCGCCGAAGCCATACTTCAACGTGCCGTCACGCCGCGTCGGGCCGAGTTCCGGCGCCCCTCCGCCGTCGAGTTGCAGCGCCTCGCGGTATGTGCCTGCATCCGAGCGGTTCGCGTAGCCCAGGATTCGCAAGGCGCCCTTCTTTCCGCCGGGGCTGTAGTCCGTCTCCCACTCCGCCACTTCGGACCGGTTGGCGCCGAGGTGCAAGTCGAAATGCGGGCCGTTAGCGGCGGTGGGCATCATGGCGCTGGCCACGCGAAACGAGTAGTGCGGCGAGGCGAATTCTTCGACGCTGCCCCAAGTGTACCCGCGTGTATCAGCGGCGTAGTCCCACGCGCCGTTGTACATGATCGCCCAGTTCATGAACTGGGTCCGCGGGTCGTCGCTATACGAGTTGTTGTCGAAAAAATCGGTCAGCGCGAACTTGCCTACTGTCCAGGAGATTCGCCGAGCGGGCTCCTTGCCGGCAGTCTGGTTCGCGCCATCCGCGACCGCCTCCGTGCCGCCTCCGAGGTTCCAGGTCTGCCGCAGGTACATGCGGGCCGGGTACAGCTTCGGCGTGGCGGTCGTGACTCGAGGCATCTCTCCGTTCGTGAAACCCGCAATTCCGGTCACACCGCTGAAGCCCTCGCCGCCCGCGATCTCAGGATCAACCACCAGCTCCGTGGACTTCGTGAGCCGCAGGCCCAGGTACACCGTCCCGGTCAGGGAGACGCGACTCTCCGGCCGATCCGAAAGGCTGTTCACGCCCGAGTAGAGCGCGGGGAAGCCCCAGTGATGTTGTCCGATAGAGGTGGTCTGGAAATGAAGGCTCCATCGGCTATCGCCGGCAGTCTCAGGCGGGTCGGCGGCTTGCCGTGCGTCGAGCGTCTCAGCCTGCGTTGCATCTTCGGTCACGTTCACCGATTCGTTCACGCCCGCAGGTTCAAGCCGCACCTGCAACTGCACCGCGCTGCCGGGATCGACGGCGGTATCGGATTTCTTGTAAGGCCGGAAGTTCTTAATTCGGATCACCAGTTCGTATACGCCGGCCGGTACCACGGGGAACGCAAACGCTCCTTGATTGCCGGCTTGAGTCGTTTGCTTCACGCCGGTGGCTTTGTTCGTTAGAGTCGCGGCGGCGCCCGAAATCGGATTTCCCGAAGGATCCGTCACTGTTCCCATGATCCTGCCCGAGGTGTCCGCCGCAAGCATGGCGCTGGCGAATGTCACTGCCACGAACGCCAGCGCGCCGCTTGCCAGTTTGTTTCGGTAAACCATGAGTCCCGTCTCCCGTTCGGCTGAGCAGACTTCGGACATAGGCCGCGCGCGAGCGGCTGCCTTCGTCGATTTCCTTCTTGTTAGGGGAGTCCGGCCTGGCTGAAACCGCAGGCCGTCGCGCAGAAAAACGAGGTCCGCTAGTTCCTTGCCGGGCCGGATTCGCCCGGTTTACTCGGAGGTTCTGTCATTTTCGAATCATCCATCCATTTGAGACAGCGCCAAAATCTCCTCTCAGCGGGTGCGGAGCCCCGCTACAACATCCATAGGCAGGCGCACTTCCAGCAGTCTCTCGATCCAGCGCGCCGCCGCGCGAACCACATTGACGGTTTTCCTCCGCATTTCGCTCACCTCCTTTCCTTTCCGGCGCAGCCGGGTCGCCGTTGCGCCGGGGGCGCAACGCCGCTCTGCCAAGGGATCAGTGCTTCGCCGCCGCAACACCCAGCGCTACCACGTGGTACACCACGAGCAGCATCATCAGGACGAGATAGCCCCTCAGGCTCATCAGCGAAAGCTTCACGCTCCGCGTCATCGGCATGGGGCCGAGGGCCTCCGTGTCCACCTTCTGCTCGGGCAGGTCGTCCAGCGGGTGAATGACCACGAAACGGTTCGTCCTTATTTCTTCCGCGTTCATTGCAATGGTTGCCATTGTCGTTTCCTCGCTTGTTCTCTCATGCCCGCTCGGGCGTCTCACTTCGGAAAAAGCTCCGGCGCTGCGACCTGCGCCGCCAGGATCAGAGACAGAATGAACAGGACGATGATGATGGTCCAGTTCACAATATTGTTCCAACGCTTGTTGGCGTACTCGCCAAGCAGTTCCTTGTCGTTCAACAGCAGTTGCAGGAAGATGATCGCCGAAGGCAGGATGATTCCGGCCAGCACCTGCACGCCGAGAATAATCAGTTGCAGCGGCGCGCGCGGAATCAGCACGATCGCCGCGGCGGCTGCCACGCAAACCACATAAACGCTGTAAAAACCCTTCGCCTTCTTGAAAGGCAATTGCAGGCTGTGCGGCCAGCCCCGCACCTCGCCATACGCCCACGCGCTCGATAGGGAAACGGTCGTCGCGCCGAGGATGGCCGCATTGATCATGAGCAGCAGAATGGAATTTCGGACGAACCAGCCGGCCACCGGCAACAGATTGTCGGCCATTTTCGCTGGATCATCGAAAGTGAAGCCGTGGACGCGGGAGTAGTTGCCCGCGATGATCATGCAACCCGCGACTGCGATCGTGATGCAGGCGCCCAGGAACGTGTCGAGTTGCGCCCATTTCACGTCCGAATACCGCAGCTTCTTGTCCGCGATGCAGCTCTGCTGGAAGAAGAGCTGCCACGGCGCGATCGTCGTCCCCACCACCGCGATTACCAGGAACATCAGGTCTCCGGTGAGGCCGCCCGGCGGAATGCCGGGAATCAGTCCCTGCACCAGGTTCGCGGCAGGCGGATGCAGCTTCCAAGCCAGGTAGAGCCAGATCAGGTCCAGCAGGCAAAACGCCACCGTGATGCGCTCCCAGCGCCGGTAGCTGCCCGTGATCGCCATTAGAACCAGCCCGCCGGCCGCTACCGGCACTCCCAGGCGCGGATCGATGCCGAGACTGGTGACCGCCAGATCGATCGCCGCGAACTCCGTCACCAGGGTCAGGAAGTTGACCATTTCCAGATCCGCGAGCGAGAACATACCCCACCACTTCCCGAACCGCTGGTAAATCATCGCGGCGTGGCCCTTGCCCGTGGCAATGCCCAACCGCACCACCATCTCCTGAATGAAATACGTCACGGGCAACAGCAACAGAACTACCCACAACAGATGAGTGCCATACTGCGCGCCTGCCTGAATATACGTTGAGACCGCGCCCGCGTCGTTATCGGCCACCATTACGATGAGACCGGGGCCGAGAACCGCAAGAAACGTCAGCAGGCGGTACGCCCATGCGGATTTCACCACGCGGCCGCGAACCGCGGTGACCTCCGTTTCCACGGCGGGGGGAGCTAACACCACTTTGTTCGTCATCGGGTTGTCCTCCTTTCCGCGCGCCGTACAGGTCACGCCGGCGGTCTCTCTCGCCAGCCCGTCAGGGGCAGCGCGAGCACACTACCGGCTGCTGTTATCGTTTGAACGGAGATGTCGAAGGAGAGAAGCTTACTGCGACCTTCAACCCTCCGCGTTCACCACACTGAGTTGCGTGGAAGAAGCGGCGGGCAAGGCGCTAGGAGTGTTCTAGCAGCGAGCGGACCGCGAATCGTTCCACGAAAGGCCGCCACAGTTAGGAGGCCGGTCGTCGTTTTCGGGTACCATAAACCTTTCTGGAGGCGAGATAGAAAGCTGGGAGGGAAAAATAAAGCCATTCCCCCACAGCGGAGAAATGGCCCACTACCGCGAACGGTTTCGGACGGATTCCCCCACTGGTTCAAGCTTCAGCACCGCGCGCCGTGAGAGATCCCGAAGACCTCAGCCACATTAGGAAAACCCTTAACCCGGGAGTTCCTGGTCTACCCTTCTTGCAAGCATCTTTGGACGCTTCAGGGCAGTGGCTTATGTGCCGCGCGGACGCCTCGCCTACCGAGGATCCACTGAGCGCCGGATCACTTCAACTCCAGTAAATCCAACGTTCAACCTAAGTTTAAACCCACTCAAAAACGTGTGTCAACAAGAATCTCAAAAAAAATGCCTGCTGTCCGGCGGATGCCGTCACGCCGCGCTGCCGGGCTCCGCTCGCGGCTCGGGATGCACGGTCACGTCAGCCTCGGGCAGCACGTCCTGGATCGCGCGTTCGATCTTTTCGGTGAGATCGTGCGCCTGGCGCAGGGTCTGGTTGCCATCCAGCAGAACGTGTACGTCCACGAACGGGCGCGGTCCGGAGTAGCGCACGCGCACCTGGTGACAATCGCTCACTCCGGGCAGCGCCTCGACCGCTGAGGCAATTTTTTCCCCGATGCCGGCCGGAGCCGCGTCGAGCAGTTGTTGAACCGTCCGCAGCCCCAGTCTGACGCTCATCTGAGCCACGATCGCGGCTACAAAGATCGCCGCAACGGCGTCCGCGTAGCGCAGCGCGCCCCACGCCGGCGCCCAATCGTTGATCTTCACCAACACCAGGCCCAGGATGACGACCGCGGAACCCCAGATATCCGTGCCGAAGTGCAGCGCGTCGGCCTCGAGCGCCTGGCTGTTGAACTTGCGCGCCACCCGTTCGAGCATCCGCGACCGCGAAACATCCACCACGATCGAGGTTGCCATCACCGCGAAGGACCACCAGGTGACCTCGATTTCGATGCGGCGTTCGATGAGCCGGTGAATCGCCCCGTGGATGATCCACGCGCAGGTAATCAGCAGCAGAACGGTCTCGAAGAGCGCCGACAGGTTCTCCGCTTTCCCGTGTCCGTAGAGGTGCCCCGTGTCGGCGGGCTTGCCGGAGATCCGCACGGCGAACCAGGTCATCAACGCCGCGATCAGGTCGAGACCGGAGTGCGCGGCCTCGGCCAGAAGTCCCAAGCTGCCGGTCGAGACCCCTACGATGATCTTGAAGGCCGTGAGACCAATCGCGGCGACGACCGAGCTGCCGGCCGCCCACCTCTTCTCTCGCCCTGGATTGACTGCCTCCGCCACTCACTCACACCCTACCGCACAGGCCGGCCGGATGCGAATTGCAACCCGTTTGCGCCTTCGGGCGGCGCACGCGCTCCCGCCCGCTATTGCTTGGAGCTCAGGCCGATCTTGCAGAGGTGCTGTTCGAGCACCAGCCGTTCCTGCTGGGTGTAAGCGCGATTGCGGCGGGTCAGCTCGGCGAAATCCACCTGGTGCGCGTCGAACTCCGGGCCATCCACACAGGCAAACACCACCTTGCCGCCCACACTCAGGCGGCAGCCGCCGCACATACCGGTGCCATCCACCATGATCGGGTTTAGACTGGCGAAGGTCGGAACCTTCCACTCGCGCGTCAGCTCGGAGGCGGCGCGCATCATCGGAATCGGTCCGATGACGTGCGCGGCGTCGGGCATAACGCCGCGCTCCCGCTGCCACCATCGCATCAGATCCACCACGTTGCCGTGGAACGCGCCGCTCCCGTCGTCGGTGGCCCAGAAGACCTCGTCCGCCGAGCCCCGCAGTTCCTCGTCGAGAATAATGAGGCTTGCGGAGCGTGCTCCGCAAAGCGCCACCACATGGTTGCCTGCGTCGCGGAACGCCCGGGCCACCGGCAGCAGTTCGGCCGTGCCCACCCCTCCGGCCGCGCACAGGACGGTGCCTGCCTTTTCGATGGTTGCCGGTTGCCCCAACGGCCCCAGCAGATCGGCAATTCGGTCGCCCTCCTGAAGCGCTACGGTCTGCCGCGAGGTCTTGCCCAACGCCTGAACCACCAGTTGAATCGTCCCGCGTGTGGGGTCGCCACCCACCAGAGTCAACGGAATGCGCTCGCTGTCCTTGGTGGGACGAAGAATGATGAACTGGCCCGCCTTCCAGTGCCGCGCGATCTCGGGAGCTTCCACTTCGAGCCGTGCGATCTCGGGCGTCAGCATGTGTTTCGACACCACCCGGCGCCCCGCGCTGGCCGCCGATGGGCGGCCATTCCTGCGCGCCTCCGGATTGTTCCGCAACGAGGCGTCGATGGCCTCGGCGGCGGCCCGCCCATCCCGCATCGCCAGGATCACGGTGGCTCCGCCGCGCACCACGTCGCCGCCGGCGAATACGTTCTCCATGCTCGTCTTGCCGCTATCGTCGATCGCGATCTTCCCGCGCCTGGTCACCAGTTGCGGAGTGGAACGCTGCACGGTCGGGTTGGGGCTCTGGCCGATCGCCATCACCAGGGTATCCACCGCGACCCGGTACTCGGAGCCGGGAATCGGCACCGGCGACGGCCGGCCCGATTCGTCCGTTTTTCCCAGCTCCATGCGGATGCACTCGGCCTCGCGCAGGACGCCGTTCTCGTCGCCGATCAGACGCACCGGAGCTCCCAGGAACTCGAATTTCACGCCCTCTTCTTCCGCGTGCTCGATCTCTTCCAGGCGCGCGCGCAACTCGGCGCGTCCCCGCCGGAACAAAATGATACTCTCACTGCCCAGCCGTTTCGCCCAGCGCGCCGCGTCCATCGCCGAGTTCCCTCCGCCCACCACGATGGTCCGCGAGCCCACCCGCACCGGAGTGTCGCTGGCCGGAAACTCGTAGGCCTGCATCAGGTTGATGCGGGTGAGAAACTCGTTGGCCGTGTAAACGCCGATCAGGTTCTCGCCGGGAATGCCCATCAGGTGCGGAAGGCCGGCGCCGGTGCCGATGAAAACCGCGGCAAAGCCCTCCTCGAACAGTTCCTCGACCGTCTCGGTCTTGCCGACTATGAAGTTTGTGCGGAACTCGACCCCGAGCGCGCGCAGCCGATCGAGTTCCTGGTCGATAATCTCGCGCGGAAGCCGGAACGGCGGAATGCCGTAAGCCAGCACGCCGCCGAGCTTGTGCAATGCTTCGAACACCGTGACTCGATAGCCCTTCCGCACCAGGTCGAACGCCGCGATCAGCGATGCCGGACCGCTGCCGGCGAGCGCGACTTTCATTCCGTTCGCCGGCGCCGCCGAGGGCTGCCGCTTGTCGCCCGCCTGCTTCGCATAGTCCGCCAGAAACCGCTCGAGCGACCCGATTGCCACCGGCTCCAGCTTGGTCTTCGGATTTCCGAGCAGGCACACTTTCTCGCAAAACAATTCGTGCTGGCACACACGCCCGCAGATCCCGGGAAACGGCGTGTATTCGCTGATGTGCTCGAACGCGGCGCCGTAGTCGCCTTCAAACATGCGCGCGATGAAACCCTTGATGTCGATGTGCAGCGGGCACGCCTCGATGCACTTCGGGTCGCGGCAGTTCAGACAGCGGAGCGCCTCGATGCGCGCCTGTTCCTGGCTGAAACCGAGCGCCACTTCCTCGCAAGTGGCCGCGCGCTTCACCGGATCGAGCACCGGCAACGGCTGCCGCGGCGCTTTCGGGTTTCGTTTCGGCTTCGAAGACACAGCCGGGGTTTCGGGCATATCGGCTCTTACCTTTCGACAGGAGGTTTAATTGCAATTGTACCTCCAGAGTTACGGCTCCCGAAACCTCGTGTTTACGTAAGGTTGGGAGCGCGGGGCAGGGTCATTGCACACAGCGCCCGCGGGCCCAGCGCGATTTCAGCCAGTTATGCACAACAGCTTGAAATCCGCCTCGCCGAGCCCGTTGCCAACGTGATCGACTCTCTGGAGGGGTACCAGAGCCGCTGTCTAAAGACGCCTTTTGGCACTCGGTTCACCCTTTTCTCGGAACCAGGCGTAAAAGCGGAAGGGGTTCAGTCGGGAAGCCCATCCGGGCGGTGATGGCTTGAACGAATTCCCGAAGATAGGGCCAAACCGCCAGAACGGCATGACCTTTCCGGAAGGCCTCGAGTTCGGCCTTGGACGCCGGCTTCGCCCGATCTGCGAACCGGTATCGCGCTAGAAAGGTCGCCTCGATGTGGAACGCCAACGGGTCGTCGCAGGCCACCCGAAGTGTGACCGCGAAATTCACCCCTGCTGAATCTCTGTGGTCCACTTCGGAATCGAGTTCCGCGCTAAGCAGGACTGGTTCGACAGCCCGGGTGGGCGGGCCTGCGCCCGTGGCTTCGGATTTGTAAAGCGAAATATCCTGCAACCGCAGCTTTGCTTGCAGGGCTGCGGCCTGCTCGATCTCCCGCTTTTTCAGTGCGATTGTGAAATCAAATGCCATCAAGCCGCCGCCAGTTGTTCAGAGGGTTGCACAGCGGACACTGTCCAGGAGAAAATCGGCCGAACGTTCGTCATCGCCGTGAATGAGCAAAGCGGCACGTGCGCGCCGTGCCGTTCTATTCTTGCGACGCCCAATCGGGCTCCGAGCGCCTCCAGAACCGCGGCCAAGGTTTGCACGCTGGGGTTGCCTTTCTCGGAGAGTGCCCGGTACAGGCTCTCGCGATTCAGGCCGGAATGCGCAGCGACCGTAGCGATACCTCCTCGTGCCTGCGTGACGTTGCGCAGCGCGATCAGGAAAACTCTCGGGTCTTGCTCGTCAAGCGCTGCATTGAGATAAGCGACCGCCCGTTCCTTGTCTTGCAGCATGTCCATCAGGAGATCGTCATAGGATGCGCTTCTAGGCATCTGGCCTCCTCCGGTAATCCGTGAAGTATTCCCTGGCCCGGCGAATTTCCTTCCGTTGAGTTGGTCTTGTCCCCACCACAAAACAGCACCACGGCCGACTTGCCTTCTACCATAAAGTAAACTCGGTACCCTGGACCAGTATCGATGCGCAGTTCAGATAGTCTCTTTCCCAACGATCGAGCATCTCCAAAATTGCCCAAGCGTAACCGCTCCAGGCGAATCTGCACGCGGGCCGCGGCATTTCGATCTGCCAAGGAGCACAGCCACTCCGCAAATGGACGCTTTCCATTAGCCGCGACGTAGTGCCGTAGTGAGTACTCGTCTGCCGGCATTCGATAATTCATTGTAGCTTATCGGCTACAACGAATCAAGAGCTTAAGCCGGCCAGGCATGAATGAAGCTCGGAGGCGTGGACTACTGAAGGAGCGCTATCGCCTCGGCTTTGTAGGGTCCGGGGTACTCGGGTCGGCTTACAATAGCCCAGGAGGGTGGGCTTGAACCCCGCCGCGCCGCTGCGGTGCGCTCATCGGCTCAGCTCTTCGCGGATTTCCGCGGCCACTCGCCGGGCCTTTTCGATGTCCGTTTTTTCGAAGCTGATCGCTCCGACGCGAGGGTGCCCACCGCCGCCGTACCGCTCGCAGATCGAAGCCAGATTGTGGCGCAGCGGGTCCGGCGCCCACGGGTTCGAGCCCACCGAAACCTTCGTCCGGAAACTCGCCAGGCTCACCGACACGGTATAGATCGACGCAGGGAATAGGTAATACGGGATGAACTTGTTGTACCCCTCGAGGTCGTGCCCGATCAGGTCGAAGAACACGACCCCGTTATGGCAGGCCGCTTCCTTCCCGATGATATCGATAGCCTCGAGGTGCCGCCGGTACAGCGGCTGGTACTCATGCTGAATCTCCGGGTAGCAGACGATCTCGTCCAACTGGCGATAGCGCATCCACCCGATGATTTTCTGCACCATCTCCGAGCCTTGGACGCCCTCGATCACCAGGGTGAGTTTCATCGCCGGCGCGCCCAGTTCGACTGCCGCTTGCGCGTTGGGATATTGCGCTCCATCGATGATTTCCGCCCACTTTACGAGGTTGTCGAGGTCGGGCGCGTGAAATTGCCACTTTTCCCGCGCCACGGTGGCGATGAAATTCGTGCACGACTTGAAACTCGGGTCGTACATTTTCTTTTCACTGCGCTCGTTTTTGAAGTGCTCGGCGTCCTCCGGACTTAGAAACGCGCTTTGGTGATGGTCGAACCACCACGTGAGCCGCGGGTCCGGCGAGTACTTGAAATCGACAATCGCGTTCTCGTCGCCGTCGAACATGCCGCTGGTAAACAGGCCATTGGCCTTATGCGCGAGTCCGCTGAATGCGAACCGGGCCGCGCGATGGAACTTCTCCTCGATAAACCGGCTGAAGAACGCCGCGGCGGCGGCTCCGTCGAAGCAGTGGTCATGATATAAGATCCGGATTCGCATAAGACAAAGCCTTTCAGCTTCCCGCAAAAGACCTTCATAATGCAAGCCCCCTCGCAAAAAACTGTCCCGCCTGTTCTCCGCGGTCCGCCGTGGGCGGAAAGGGGCTACGCTATGCTGGTCGGCGATGAGTGCCTGAAGAGATGAAGATCCTCAGCATCGGGGAGATACTCTGGGATGTGTTCGAGGGCGTGGAGTGCCTCGGCGGGGCGCCTTTTAACTTCGCCGTCCACGCGCGGCGGCTCGGGCACAGCGTCCGCTTCGTAAGCGCCGTTGGCGAGGACGAGCGGGGGGATCGGGCCCTGGCCGCGCTGGAGCAGCACAGGTTCGGCCGCGGCTTCGTCGAGCGGATACCGGGCGCGCCTACCGGTGTCGCGCGGGTCGTACTCGATGCCGAGGGGCATCCGGCGTTCACCATCGAAAGGCCGGCGGCATACGATTTGGCCGAGCTGAGCGACGCGGCTCTGGCGGCGCTCTCGGCCTGGGCGCCCGGCTGGCTCTATTTCGGTACGCTGCATCAGCTCTATCCGCAAGCCCGGGCGCTGACCCGGCGTGCGCTCGCGGCCTGCGCCGGCGCGCGGCGATTCTACGATGTCAACCTGCGCAGAGATTCCTACACGCCCGAACTGGTGGCGGATCTCCTCGGTGACGCGGATGTTCTGAAGCTCAACCGAGACGAGCTTCCGGTGCTCGCATGGATCGCGGGTGCTCCCGCGCACCCGATCGAGAACTTCTGCCGCTTCTGCGCGGGCCGATACGGCTGCCTGGCTGTGTGCGTTACCCTGGGCGGGAAAGGCTCCGCCGTCCTGATTCGCGAAGAGTATGTGGAGACGCCGGCCTACCGTGTCGAGATCCGGGACACGGTCGGCGTGGGAGACGCCTTCGCTGCCGCGTTTCTCCACGGGCTCGGTAACGGGTGGCCTGCTGCTCGGATAGCGGACTTCGCGAACCGCGTCGGCGCTCTCGTGGCCTCGCGCCCGGGCGCGATCCCGCAGTGGACTTTCAAGGAAGCGCAGGGCTTGAGGTAGGGCGGACGCCCTCCTCCGCGGCCGGCCCCCTGGCCGGCCTTGGGCGGGATCTGGGGATCCCGCGCGGTCCAGAAGGGACCGCCCCACGTACTTCTCGCCGCAATCGACTGACCTCATTTGGCTTTCCCCGGCCGCTGTGTTAGTGTGGAGGGTCGCAAAGGTACATTTTGCCTATTACAGGAGTCGTTTCCATGGAAGCTCTCGGGATGATTGAGACCAAAGGGCTGATCGCCGCGATTGAAGCGGCTGACGCGATGGTGAAGGCCGCCAACGTTCAGCTCATTGGCAAAGAATACATTGGGGCGGGCTATGTGACTGTCAGCGTTCGGGGGGATGTCGGCGCAGTGAAGGCTGCAACCGACGCGGGCGCCGCCGCTGCGCGGCGGGTCGGCGAGCTGATTTCCGTTCACGTGATTCCGCGGCCGCACGAAGAAGTCGAAAAGGTTCTTCCGGTTGCGAAAAAAGCGGACAAGTCGCCGGCGTAGCCTCACGCTGGCGTTGTAAACAGGTCTGTTGTTATTCATGCTCCGCGACTCAGATTCCGTCTCCTTCGAGGAGGTCCGCGCAAAAGTCGAAAAGGCTTGGACCGCCTTCGAGACCTATCAGCGGTTCGACCAGCAGAAGATCGACCGCGTGGTCGAGGCCATGGCCGCGGCCGGGCGCGCCAACGCCAGGCTCCTGGCCGGGATGGCTGTCGAAGAGACCAAATACGGCAATGTGAAGGACAAGATTGCCAAGAACCTTCTCAATGCCGATCTGCTCGCGCGCGCCATCCGCGGCATGAAGACCGTGGGTGTGTTGCGAGAGCTTCCGGACCAGAAAATTGTCGAAATTGGCGTGCCGGTTGGCGTGATCGCGGCCATATTGCCCACCACGAATCCGACTTCGACCGCCATTTACAAGTGCCTGATCAGTCTGAAAGCGGGCAACGCCGTCGTGATTGCTCCGCACCCCCGCGCGGCCAGGTGTACCAGTTACACCGCGGAGCTGCTGCATCGAGCGGCGGTAGAGGCTGGCGCGCCGGATGGCATCATCCAGTGCATTACGAACCCAAGCATGGAATCCACGCATGCCCTGATGAAGCATGCGCGCGTGGCGCTGATCCTCTCGACGGGCGGGCATGGGATCGTGAAGGCCGCCTACTCGAGCGGCAAACCGGCCTTCGGAGTGGGACCGGGCAACGTTCCCGTGTATCTCGAGCGCTCGGCCGATGTGGCCGGCGCGGTGGCGAAAGTTGTCGAGGGCAAGGCGTTCGATTACGGCACGGTCTGCTCGAGCGAGCAGGCGCTCGTGGCGGAGGAACCGCTCCGCGACGCCGTTCTGGCGGAGCTGAAGCGCCAGCGGGCATTCCTCTGCGACGATGCGCAAGCTCGCGCGCTCGCAACACTCCTGCTGAAGGAAAACTACCGGATCAATCCGGACTGCGTCGGCCAGTCGCCCACGCGCATTGCGCAAATGGCGGGCTTTGAAGTCCCCGCGGATACATCGATTCTCGTCGTGCGCATCGAAGGCGTCGGCAAAGCGCATCCGCTCTCGGTGGAGAAGCTCTCGCCGGTGCTGGCGCTCTATTTCGTCAAGGACGCGCCGGCGGCGTTGGATGCCTGTGAAGCCCTGCTGCGGTTCGGCGGGCTCGGCCACACTTGTGTGATCTACTCGAAGGACGATGCGCGCATCCGCGAGTTCGCCGTGCGGATGCCGGCCTTCCGCGTACTGGTGAACACTTCGGCGCCCGCGGGCTCCACGGGCATGACCACCAACCTGATGCCTTCCATGACGCTGGGCTGCGGCGCCATGGCTGGCAACATCACCGGCGACAACGTCGGACCGCAGCACCTCATCAATATCAAGCGGCTCGCTTACGGCGTCCGGACTCCCGAAGAAGCGCTCACGATTCCGGCCGAGTTCAAGACCGAAGCCGCGCCGGCGCCCGCGGCGGCGCTTTCGGCCCGGACATCGCGTATCGACCGGCAGGCGGTCCAGGCGGCGGTGGAGCGTTATCTCACCGAGCGCGGGATTTCGATCGAAAGCAGCGCTGGCACTCCCCGGCCGGTCACCAGCGGCACAATCGGAAACGTTGCGGCCGAGGTCGTGGACCGGTTCCTCTCCGCACGGCTGCCGGGCACTCCCGCGGCGCCGGCAAAGAATCCGGGGACACTCCGGGCTGGCTACGCAGGATGTTCGGCCCCGGGACGTGCGCAGGCGTGTCCCCAGGGTTCTTTCTCTGCGCCGCAGCCACCCGCCCCTGAAGTCGTGATCGCCGATTTCGTTTGCGAGAGCGACGTCAAAACCGCCATTCAGCAAGGCAGGAAGATTTACATCGGACCGAAAACCATAGTGACTCCGGCGGCCCGCGATCTGGGCACGGAGCGCGACGTCCTCGTGACGGCCCAACGCGAATGACCCTCAACCTCGACGAGTTGAAAAACGAAGCCCTGGCGTACATGGAAGCCGAAGGGTTCGTGGTGTTTCACGGATACTCCCGGCTGGCCGACGCCGATTCCTTTGTGGCCTGGGACACCGACCGCCTGCCGGAGTACCGCTCGTTTCTGAGCGCGGCAAAAATGGCGGGGGTAAAGATGATCGTGTACCACTTCCGCGAATTCTCGGCCACGCACCTGGAGGACGCCCAAGAACGGCTGGAGGACAGCGAGCTCGCTGTCGAGGAGCGGCGCGACATCGAGCGCCGCTTGCGCGGCCTGCGCGCCTTTGAAGGTTTCACCTGCGCGCTGGAGCTGTCGTTCGACTACCAGGGGCGCGTTTACCTCTTCAATCTGCGCGCGGAATGGTACGACGATTACCTCGACCTGGTGGAGGAGCTCGACGCGGCACTCCCCGACGAGGACGAGGATGATGATGAGATGGGCGGCTACTATTCCCGGAACTGACCCCGGCCGGCAATGAGCGCCGCGGCGTGCTGGCTGATCCCCCGGTTCGATCCGGCCGGGATAGAGCAGCTTCGGGCGGCGCTGCAATTGAGCCTGCCGGCCGCGCGCGTCCTCTTCAACCGCGGATACAAAGACCCGGCATCTGCCCGGCGCTTTCTGCGGCCGTCACTCGATGATCTTCACGATCCGTTCCTGATGCTCGGCATGGGCCCGGCGCTGGAACGGCTGCGCCGCGCCATCGCCCGCTCGGAGAAGATTCTTCTCTACGGCGACTACGACGTGGACGGCACTACCTCGATCGTCGTGCTCAAGAAAGCCATCGAACTCGCCGGCGGGCAGGCGTCCTATCACATCCCCAACCGGTTGAAGGATGGCTACGGCATGCATCTCGAGGCGATCGGCCAGGCCGCCGCTGACGGCATCGGGTTGATTATCAGCCTGGACACCGGCATTCGCGCGGCCGAGGCAGTGTGCCGCGCCCGCTCGCTGGGCATCGACGTGATCGTCACCGACCATCATCTGCCCGGCGATGAGCTTCCGCCTGCGTTTGCCGTCCTCAACCCCAAGCAGCCCGGGTGCGGCTATCCCGACAAGGACCTGTGCGGCGCCGGAGTGGCGTTCAAACTGGCCCAGGCTCTGCTCGGTAGCCTGAATTGGCCCGGCGAAAAGCTCCGGCGCATGACGGAATCCTTCCTGAAGATCGTGGCCATTGGCACCGTCGCCGACGTCGTTCCCCTTACCGGGGAAAACCGGGTGATCGTCAGGTTCGGGCTCGACGGCTTCCGTTCGGTCCGCAACCCCGGCCTCCGCGCGCTGCTGCGCGTGTCGGGATTCGCCGAGGGCGGCGTGCCGACAGCCAACCAGGTGGCCTTCCGTATCGCGCCGAGATTGAACGCGGCCGGCCGCATGGCGGACGCCAACGACATCGTCAACCTCCTGCTCACCCGGGAGGAAAGCGAGGCAAACTCTCTGGCCGGGCGGTTGCACGGGCTTAACCGCGAGCGCCAGGAAGCCCAGGCGGATATCGTGCGGACGATCCTCGACGATTGCCTGAAAACTCCCGTGGACGATGGGCAACCGGCGCTCGTGTTCGTAGGAAGGGAATGGCACCGGGGAGTCGTGGGTATCGTTGCAACCCGGCTCGTGGAGCGGTTCCGCCGGCCCGTGTTCGTGCTCAATGAGGACCGGGAGCAGGGCATCGCGCAAGGGTCCGGACGCAGCATTCCCGCTTTCCACCTGCTCGGCGCCCTCGAGTCGATGCGCGATCTGTTCATCCGCTTTGGCGGGCACCGGCAGGCCGCCGGCCTGACTCTCTCCTGCGATCGCGTGGATGAGTTTCGCGAACGGCTGGCGGCCTATGCCGCCTCCAGGCTCAAACCGGAGGACTTCGTTTCCGGGATCCAAGTGGACGCGTCCCTCGAGTTCCAGGAAATCAGCGATGCGGCGGTCGCCGAAGTCCTCGATATGGAGCCGTTCGGACATGGAAACCCTCCTCCTGTATTTGTTTCCTACGATCTCGAAGTGGCGGGGACGCCGGCGGTCCGGCGCGACCGGCACTTGCAGATCAACCTTCGCCAGAACGGCCGCACGCTCACACTGAAGGGCTGGAACTTCGCGGAGCGGGCGGCGGAGCTGGCGCCCGGCGCCCGCGTGGATGCCGCTTTCTCCTTCGAGGCCGATGACTACGCCCTGACTCGCGGATACCCTGGCTGGTGCGCCGTTCTCAAAGACGTTCGGAGGGCGGGCCGCGGATCGGTATAATTCTCAGGTGCAGCTCACTCTCCTCGATTGGTTCGTCGTCGCGCTCTATTTTCTGTTCAACCTCGGGATTGGGTTCTACTACAAGGCTCGCGCGGGCAAGAATGTCAATGAGTTTTTCCTCTCCGGCCGGAACGTGCCGTGGTGGCTGGCCGGCACGTCGATGGTCGCAACTACTTTTGCCGCCGACACGCCGCTGGCGGTCACCGGCCTCGTGGCAACCGGAGGCATAGCCGGAAACTGGTTCTGGTGGAGCATGGTCGCCGGAGGCATGATGACCGTGTTCTTCTATGCGCGATTGTGGCGCCGCGCGGGAGTGATGACCGACGTCGAGCTCGCCGAGATCCGCTACTCGGGCCGGCCCGCCGCATTTCTGCGCGGATTTCGCGCGCTCTATCTCGGAATTCCAATGAACGTCATCATCCTCGGCTGGGTGAACCTTGCGATGGTGAAGATCCTCATGCTGATCCTCGGCGTGACGAAACTGGAGGCCCTGATTATTGTCCTCGCGATCATCGCGGTCACTTCCTTCATTTCGACGCTCTCCGGGCTGTGGGGCGTGCTGGTGACCGACCTCTTCCAATTCGTTATCAAGATGACCATGGTCACCGTGCTGGCCGTGTTCGCCGTCCGGTCGGTCGGAGGCATGGGCGAGATGCAGATCAAGCTGGCGGCGTTGAGCCATCCCGGCCAGGGCTCTCTGCTGAGTTTCGTGCCCGACCTTCATTCCGCCTGGATGCCGATGATCACGTTCTTCGTCTACATCGGAATGAACTGGTGGGCGAGCTGGTTCCCCGGCAGCGAGCCGGGCGGCGGCGGATTCGTCGCGCAGCGCATGTTCTGCGCCAAGGACGAGAAGAACTCGCTGCTGGCGACGCTCTGGTTCTACATCGCGCATTACGCGCTGCGTCCCTGGCCCTGGATCCTGGTCGCGCTGGTTTCGCTCATCCTCTATCCCGGCCTGAAGGATCCCGAGACCGGATACATTCGTGTCATGATCAGCGAATTGCCGCCTTATCTGCGAGGCGTGATGGTGGCGGCCTTCGCGGCTGCCTTCATGTCCACGATCGCCACGCAGCTCAACTGGGGCGCTAGTTACCTGATCAACGATTTCTACCGCCGCTTCCTGAAAAAGAAGGCGAGCGACCGCCACTACGTCCGCGCATCCCAATGGGCCACTGTGCTGCTGACCATCATCTCCGCCGTGGTGACCTTCTGCATGGAATCGATCGCAGGAGCATGGAAGCTGCTCCTCGCTGTTGGCGCCGGCGCCGGCCTCGTCCTGTTGCTGCGCTGGTATTGGTGGCGGGTCAATGCCTGGAGTGAAGTCGCGGCCATGACCTCGGCGTTCGTCGTTTCGATCGCGCTCCACATTGCTGGATGGTCGAGCGACAGTCCGCGCGACTTCGCCTGGATCATGATCATCACGGTCTCGGTTACCACAGTCGTCTGGCTCGCGGTTACGTTCCTGACGCCGCCGGAAAGTGAGGCGACGCTGGTGGCATTCTACCGGCGCACGCACCCGTCGTTCCGAGGCTGGCGGCCCATCGCCAGGCTGGCGCCGGATGTCAAAGTCTCGCGCGATGGCTGGTACAATTTCCTCGACTGGATGTGCGGAATAGTGTTGATCTACGGATGGTTGTTCGGCTCCGGTAAGCTGATATTTGGCGAGATCGTTCCGGGAGTGGCAATGATCGTGATCGGGATGGTGGCCGGTGTAGTCATCTACTGGGATCTTTCCCGCCGCGGATGGAGCTCGGTTGCTGAGTAAGACGCTGCTTGCCATCGCCGTCCTGGCCGGGGGCGCGCTCGCCGGCCCGGTCGAGTTCGGCTCGTCCGAGTTGGATCGCGCCATAGCGGAACGGCGGATCAATCCGAGGCTGCTGCGCATCAAGACCGAAGTGGCGGCCGATCCGCCGGAATCGTATCGGATCGTACACGGGCTCATCACGGGCGACCTGCGCGGGCTGATGTACGGCCTGCTCGAAGCCGCCCGGCAGATCCGTGCCACCGGGCGCCTGCGGATTGCGCACGGCGCGCCCAGCCTCGCGATCCGCGGAGTGCGGCTCTGGCTGAAAGACCTCGATCCGGAACGCTTCCGCTCGCGGGAATTCTGGCCTCCGCTGTTCCAGACTCTGGCACGGAACCGCTTCAACCGGTTCAATCTGGTGTTGCCGGGGCCTCCGGTCGACGTGGAGAGCCTGCGATTCATTTCTCAAACCGCCGCCGACTACGGAGTGGATTTCACTCTGGGGTTGTGGGATGACCTGGAGGGCCAGACCGGTTCCGAGATGGGCGAGGCGCTGGCGAAGCCGCTCTCGGCCTGCCCGTCGATCCGAAACGTGCAGTCGGGTCTCGATCCCGATGCCGCCATGTACGTCGTCCGTGCGCTGCACGATAGCGGGCGGCGGGTGACTCTGGAAGCCGCTGCCGGTATGCCGGCCGTGGCGGCCGCGGCCGCCGGCGCAGGCGTGCCCTTTCAGACCTGGGTCACCTGCCCGGACGGTGCCCGTCCCGAAGGGCGGCGTCCGTTCTACTGCGAGGTTCCCCATCCCCCGCGCGACCCGCGCGCCATCGGCGTCATCCTCACCAGGTTGGCCGAGATGGGCTCGGCTGGATTCGAGATCGACATGCCGGCCGGTGCGGACGCGGCAGACAGTTCGGCGCCCGTGCCCGTTCCGTACCTGGCCTGGGGTCTGCTCGGCTACGGCGCCGCGGCGAAGTAGGACCGTGCTACGCTGTCATGCAATGCTTCCCAGGCTCACGCTCGCGTTGGCCCTCTCCGGGCTCCTGTTCGCCGAAGCCAGCCGCAATGACGGGGAGGATCACGGCGACGCGCCGTACCTGACCGAACCCGGCTGGCTGTCTCTGCTCAATGGCAAGGACCTGAACGGTTGGCATTGCCGCCCGGGAGACCTCGCGAACGACTGGTTCACCACCGGCGGAATCTTCTACGAACGTCTGCTCGCGCCCAAAAGCCTGTTCCCGGCGGCCATCCCCGGCGACCGGCTGCTGAATGGCCGCGACGGGCGCACCTGCGACCTCGTCACCGATGCGAAGTTTGCTGATTCGGAGGTATGGGTCGAGTTCATGCTCGCCCGTGGCTCGAATTCCGGCGTCTATCTGCACGGACTCTACGAGGTTCAGATCTTCGACAGCTACGGATCGGCCGAGCCCATGACTTCCTCCGATGGCGGCGCGATCTACCACCGATGGATCGGCAACCAGGGCGTGGGCGGTTCGGCGCCGTCCCGGAACGTGTCTCGTCCGCCGGGACAATGGCAGTCGTATCACATCTGGTTCCAGGCGCCGCGCTTTGACGCGAACGGCAAGAAAGTGCGGAATGCGAAGTTTCTGCGAGTCGTCTACAACGGTTTCACCGTCCAGAAGGATGTGGAAGTGGACGGCCCGACCCGCGCGGCCATGGATCATCCCGAGGCAGCGGCCAATCCGCTGATGTTGCAGGGCGATCACGGACCGGTCGCGTTCCGGAACATCTACATTCGTCCTTTGCGGCCCATCATCGTGCGCTGATGTCCAGAGAGTGGATCGATATCTCGGTTCCGTTGCGCGAAGGAATGGTTGTGTGGCCTGGCGACCCCCCGCTGGGTTTCGAACGCATCGCCGCCATCGAGCGCGGCGCGGCGCTCAATCTGAGCGCGGTCTCGATGTCCCTCCACACAGGCACCCACGTCGATGCGCCCGTGCACTATTGCGAGGGCGGCAAGGGGGTCGAGCGCATGCCTTTCGATGCGATGGTAGGCCCCGCGCGCGTGATAGAAATCCGCGGCCCGAGCGCGATCGGCCTCGTCGAGATCCGGTCGCGCCGGATTCGCCGGGGCGAGCGGATTCTCTTCAAGACCGCCAATTCCCGACGGGCCTGGCGCGCTCCCGAGTTCGTGGAGGACTACGTCTGCCTGACGCGCGACGCGGCCGAGTACCTCGCGGAACGCGCCGTGCGGACGGTCGGTATCGATTACCTTTCGATCGGTCCGCCGGATGAGGAGGGCGATGCCGTGCACCGGCTCCTTCTGAGCGCCGGAGTATGGATCATCGAGGGGCTCAATCTCAGGGCTGTCCGGCCGGGCAACTACGATCTGGTTTGCCTGCCGCTCAATATCCCCGGCAGCGACGGCGCCCCCGCGCGAGCCATCCTGCGCCCCCGCCGGCGTTGACTCACCTGCTCTACCTCCTCCACTCCTTTATTCCTATTCGGCATCCCTCCAGTTCGGGCCAACGCCTACCTCGGCAATCAGCGGCACATTGAGCTTGCACACGTCTTCCATGCCCTCTTTGACGAGCTTGCGGACTTCCTCGAGCTCCTCGGGCGGCGCCTCGAACAGAAGCTCGTCGTGCACCTGGAGCAGCATCGCGCTTCGGAGCTTCCGCTCTTCGAGTTCACGGTCGATCCGGATCATCGCCAGCTTGATCAGGTCGGCCGCCGTGCCCTGGAGTGGCGTGTTGACCGCGGTGCGCTCTGCGAAGCCGCGCTGGTTGGGGTTGCGGCTGTTCATGTCGGGGATCGGACGCTCGCGGCCGAACAGAGTCCTGGTCACGCCGGTTCGCCGCACCTGGGCGATGGTCTCGTCGATGAACTTGCGCACGCCCGCGTAGCGCTCGAAATAGTTGTCAATATAAGTCTGCGCCTCGTGCCGCGGAATGCCGAGCTGCGCGGCCAGGCCGAATGCGCTCAGGCCGTACACGATGCCGAAGTTTACCGCCTTCGCGCGCCGGCGCAGCTCCGGGTTCACCATCAGCGGCGGAACGCCGAATACCTCGGCCGCGGTGCGCGTGTGGATGTCCTCGCCGTTTCGGAACGCTTCCATTAGCACGCGGCAATTCGAGAAGTGCGCCAGCAGCCGCAGTTCGATCTGTGAGTAGTCCGCGACCACCAGTTTCCAGCCCTCGCGCGGGATAAACGCGGCCCGGATTTCGCCGCCCAGCTCGCTGCGGATCGGAATGTTCTGCAAGTTCGGGTTCGAGGAAGACAGCCGTCCCGTCGCCGCGCCGGCCTGGTTGAAGCTGGTGTGCAGCCGCCCGGTCTTCGCATCGATCATCAGGGGCAGGGCATCCACGTAGGTGCCCTTCAGCTTCACGAGCTGGCGGTATTCGAGCACCTTGCGGCAGATCTCGTGGTCCGCCGTGAGGTTCTCCAAAACGTCGGCCGCGGTCGAGACCGTTTTCCCTTTGCCGTATTTCACCGGCGCGGGCAGGCGGAGATCTTCGAACAGGACCTTGGCTAGCTGCTGGGGCGAGTTGATATTGAAAACCCTGCCCGCGAGGCCGTGGATCTCGCTGGTCAGCCGCTGGATCTCGCGGTCCATCAGATCCGAAAGGCGCCTCATCTCCGCCGGGTCCACCCGGATTCCATGCTGCTCCATGCGCGTGAGCACTCCGGCCAGCGGCCGGTCGATGGTATCGTAAACGCGCCGGAACCCGCGCTCGTCCACCTCGCGGCTCAGCGCCGTGCCCAGTTCGAGCGTGCAATCCGCCTGGTGCTCGACGCTGGTTTCGAGCTTCCGGTCGAGACGGCCGCGCGTGAGTTTCTCGAGCGAGCAGGCCGCCGGGTCCGCGTTGAGCAGAAAGGCGTAGAGCATCACGTCATGTTCGAAGCCCCGCGGCTCGATGCCCCAGCGGGCCAGCGACAACCATACCTGCTTGATGTCGTGCGCTACTTTCGGCGCCGAGGCGTCCTCGAGCAGCGGCCGGAGCCGCTCGATCAGCGACGCCGGCACGGCCCGCGCCTGCCCGGGCTGCCACGCGAGGCCCAGTGCGGGTTGGGACTCCGTGTCGAACATCCCCTGCTCCGCGGGCTGGCCCGGAGCCACCGTCACCGCAACCGGCGCGCCCGCCGGAATACCGCGGAGAAAGGCATCCACTTCTTCCGCCGAATCGAGCGCGGCATAGTCGCGCGGCCGCGTGTCCTCGACCGGACCGAGCGCTTCGAGCAGGCTGAAGAACTCGAGCTCCCGGTAGATACGCTTCAGCTCCGCCGTGTCCGGCGGCTGCGATTTCACGGCATCGAGATGGAACTCGATCGGCACTTTCGTATCGATCGTCGCGAGGCGCTTGCTCATCTCGATGCGTTCACGGTTTTCCTGCAGGCTGTTGCGGTATCTCCTCTCGTAGCCCTTATCGCCCAGTTCGGCCGCGCGATCGAGCGCGGCCTCGACCGATCCGAAGCGGGCCAGGATCTCGCGCGCGCCCTTGTCTCCGATGCCGGGCGCTCCCGGAATGTTATCGATCGCGTCGCCCTTCAGCGCCAGCAGGTCCGCCACCTGCCACGGCTTCACCCCCATCTTCTCTTCGACTTTCGCCGTGTCGTACCACAGGTCCTCCTGGACCGGGTTGTACATCTGGACGTGCTCGCCGACGAGCTGCAGCATGTCTTTGTCGCTTGAGACGATGGCGACATCGGAGCCGGCTTCCTCGGCGCGGCGCGCGATGGCTCCGATGACGTCGTCCGCTTCGAACCCCGGGTACTCGAGGATCGGGATTCGCATCCCTTCGATCAGCCTCCGGATGTAGGGGATCTGCTCGGCCAGTTCCTCCGGCATTTCCGCTCGGTTGGCCTTGTACTCGGCGAACTCCTGCTCGCGGAAAGTCGGCCCGGCGCTCTCGAACACCACGGCCAGGTACTCCGGCTTGTAGGCCGCGGTGAGCTTCCGGAGCATGTTGTTGAAGATGTAGACGGCCTCGGACGGAATGCCCGTCGTCGTCCGCATGGTAGGCGCCGGCGTGCGCGCCCGTGCGTGGTAGGCGCGGAAAATGAATCCAAACGTATCGATGAGAAACAACCGTGGCCGCGGCATCGGAATCTACATTCTATTGCTTGCGGCGGCCATCTGCCCGGCCGCTGCGTGCGTTCCGTATTGAATGTGGGGCGGACCCCTGGTCCGCGCGGGTCCCCCTGGACCCGCTTTCTCGCTGACGGTTTGCCCTAGCCTTTCGCTAAACGGATACAATCATTGGGTTATCCTAAACCGCCATGGCGAACAACAAGAAGAAGGTGAAGGCCGCTGCCGCCGATAGCAGCCTCGATAAGGTCACCGATTACAGGTTCCCTGAGGCAACTCGCAAGAACAATCCGCCGGCCAAGATCGCGGCCGAGGGCTTTGTGCCCATGCTGCCGAAGGCCGAGTACACGTACAGCCCGCGGCGCGCTCCGGAGCTGCGGTTCGATCCCACCGGCCGCGCGGACGAGTTGCCGGAGCTGCTGGCGCTCGCCACCCAGCGGAAGTTGACCGAGGCCGAGGCATGTGCGCTCGCGGAGGCGCTCCGTGTCTACGAGCCGTGGCTGGAGTGGGCCGGGAAGCGGGAGGCCAAGTCGTTCGCCGTTGACCCGGTCGCGCTGCATATCCACGAGCGGGTTAGCGCGCAGGCGATTCTGAAAGTCGCGGCGCGCGAGGACGTGAACCGCTCGCTGTTCGCGGACCCGGAGCAGGAGTACAACGAGGCCGTCCAGTTCTACAAGCATGACGTGGACTGGTCCAACCGGCTGATCCTGGGCGACAGCCTCCAGGTCATGTCGTCGCTCGCGCGCCGCGAGGATCTCGCGGGCAAGGTCCAGATGATCTACATGGATCCACCCTACGGGATCAGGTTTGGCAGCAACTTCCAGCCGGAGATCGGGAAACGCGAGGTCAAGGACAAGGAGGCGGACCTCACGCGCGAGCCGGAGATGGTGAAGGCGTACAGAGACACATGGACGCTCGGTATCCATTCCTATCTCGCATACCTCCGGGACCGGCTCATCGTAGCGCGGGAACTTCTGGCCGACACCGGAAGCATTTTCGTACAGATTAGCGACGAAAACATCCATAGGGTCCGAGCTTTGCTCGATGAGATCTTCGGCGCCGACAATTTCGCGGGCCAGATCACGTTTCGAACAACGTCCAGCCTCGGTGGGCAGCATCTTGGCCCGAGTGCAAACTACATCCTCTGGTACGCACGGGAAAAGGCGAAAGTGAAGTTCCGGACTCTGTTCCGGCCGCGCGGGTTTGAGGATGACATTGGCGGACGCTTCACGCGCGCAATCCTCAAGAACGGCACGCGTCACGTTCTGACTGCTGAGGAACGCGATGATGCTGGAAAGCTGCCCGACGACGCGCGAATCTACCGTCACGACAACCTGACGTCACAGAGCGGCGGCGCGAACTCAGATTTCCCGGTGCAGTTCCAAGGACATACGTTTCGACCGGGGCGAGGATTTTGGAAAACGAATCCCGGGGGAATGGGGCGGCTGGCGGCGGCGGAACGCCTGGCGGCACCATCACCCAATTCGCTGACATACGTCCGCTTCCTCGATGACTTTCCGCTAACTCCTCTCACTGAGGTTTGGAATGACACGCAGACTGGCGCTTTCACCGACGCAAAGGTCTACGTCGTTCAGACAAACACGAAGGTAATTGAGCGGTGCACGCTGATGACGACGGATCCGGGAGATGTCGTCCTTGATCCGACCTGCGGTAGTGGAACGACGGCATTTGTGGCCGAGGAATGGGCGCGCCGCTGGATCACAATTGATACCAGCCGGGTTTCGATAGCACTGGCGCGCCAGAGATTGCTGACGGCGCGCTACGAATACTACCGCCTGTGCGATGAATCCGCAGGGGTCGTATCCGGCCTGCGGTGCAAGGCGGTGCCGCACATCATGCTCCGAACCATCGCACAGAATCTCAATCTCGATCCCATCTTCGCCAAGCATGAGCCGATCCTTGAAGCCAAGCTAGCCGCCGCCAACACTGCGCTGAAGCACGTCTCCGATAAGCTCCGTAACGACCTCCGTTCCAAGCTACTGCTGAAGCAGAGGCACGAAGGCAAGAAGTCCATCACGGACGCCGACCGCCGCCGCTGGGAACTGCCAGCCAAAGGGAGCGGCTGGCAGCACTGGGAAGTCCCGTTCGATACCGATCCGGATTATCCCGCCGACCTGAAGAAAGCCGTCGAGGAGTACCGCGCAGCATGGCGCGCCAAGATGGATGAGGTCAACGCTTGTATCGCCGCGAATGCCGAGCAGGAAGAACTGGTGGACCAGCCCGAGGCTGACCGCAAGATCACGCGGGTCAGCGGTCCCTTCACAGTGGAAGCGGTCCAGCCCCCGGAGATGTCGTTGGGCGATACCATCGAGGTGAAAACCGGCCAGTTCGCGGGCGAACCGGACGACTTGGGCGAAACGTTCGTCATCCGCGAAGTGCAAATGGGCGATTCTCCTCAGAACGTCGAGGCCTACCTCTCCAAAATGGTGGATCTGCTCCGGATGGACGGCGTGCGCTTCCCCGATAACAAGCACATGAAGTTCACCCGCCTCGATCCCATCTACGCCAGTGGCAGCTCGGCAGGCATCCATGCAGAGGGCCGTTGGGTCAACATGGGCGAAACCGATGATGACGCGAACGGCGATGCCACGGTGGGCGTTGTGTTCGGCCCGCAGTACGGCCCGGTCACCGCGAAAATGATCGAGGAAGTGATCCGGCCCGCCTCCCGCCGCTACGATGATCTGGTTTTCGCCGGGTTCAGTTTTGACGGTCCCGCGCAGGCGGTCATAGACGAAGGCCATCCGTCCCTCCGGATGCATCTTGCCCATATCCGCCCGGACGTGAACCCCGGCATGAACGGCCTGCTGAAAGAGCAGCCGGGCAGCCAGCTATTCACCGTGTTCGGACGCCCGCGCACGACCCTTGATGGCCCGGACAGCGAGGGCATGTACCGGCTGACGATGGAAGGCGTCGATATCTACGACCCGGTGACGAACGCCATCGTGGATACCGGCGCGGCCAAGGTCGCCGCATGGTTCCTTGACGGCGACTACGACGGGCGCACCTTCTGCATCACTCAGGCCTTCTTCCCCGACCGGAGCGCGTGGGAGAAGTTGAGCAAGGCCCTCGATGGCGTGGTCGATCCGGATCGCTTTGAAGCTTTCTCCGGCACCGTGTCGCTGCCGTTTCCGGCCGGGCAGCACAGGTGCGCCGCCGTGAAGATCATCGACCCGCGCGGCAACGAGGTCATGCGCGTCCATCCGCTCGTCCCGGAGGCCAAATAGAAATGGCCCGGAAGAACGGGAACGGCGCGGCCGTGGGGCAGCAGGAACTGCCCGTTCAGCCGGTCGATAAGCCAATCATTTGCAACCCCTACGAGGAGCCGCAGGACCATTGGATCTACGACAAGGAAACGGGAGCGGCCAGCCGTGCCGGGAGGCGCCGCGAAGCGAGCTACTGGTATAAGACCGAGCGCACCGGCAGCGCTCAGATGAGCCTGCTCGCCGAGGAAGAGCGCGATGACCTGCCGCTCGTGAACCTGCTACGTGAGGACGTCCGCAGGCTGCGCGACCGCAACTACGCCGCCTGGCCGAAGATCACGCGCGACCTGCTCCAGCATTGGGCGCGTCCTGATCGCGGGCGCCGGTTGTTCTTCTGCCAGCGCGAAGCGGTCGAGACGATCCTATACCTGTTCGAGTTCCGCATTTGGAAAACGAAACGCCTGCCGTTCAAGCCGGCTTTGAGCGACGGCGACCTGGCGCTGCTGCTCGCTGGCGACCGGCCGTCATTCAGTTTTGCCGCACAGGAGTTCTTCCCACGTCTGATCGACCCTTCTGCGGAGGACGGCATGGTTCCGCTCCGGCGCATGGCGGCGAAGATGGCCACCGGCAGCGGCAAGACCGTGGTCATGTCGATGTTGATCGCGTGGGCGTTCTGCAATCGCGGCCAGAACGAGGCGAGCGCGTTTTTCCCGAACGGAGTTCTGATCTGCTGCCCCAACCTGACAGTCAAGGAACGGCTGCAGGTATTGCGGCCGGAGCGTCCGGACAATTACTACGATCAGTTCGACATCGTGCCGGTCAAGTACCGTCCGCTGCTTCAATCCGGCAAGGTGCTGGTGACGAACTGGCATCGGCTAACGGAGGAGTCCGAACACAACGAGGGCGGGAAGAATTACGTCGTGGTAGATAAGGGTCCGGATACACCGGACACGTTCGCGCGCCACGTCCTCGAAGACCTGTACGACCGCCTGCCCATCATGGTGCTGAACGACGAGGGGCACCACTGCTGGCGTCCCGCTCCCGAGCCGGAGGGCCTCACCGGGGAAGAGAAACGCGCGGCGGATGACGAACGGGAGGAGGCGCGAATTTGGTTGAATGGGTTGGACCGCATCAACAACTGCACGCCAGATCCGGCGAAGCAGGCAGGAATTTCGGTTTGCGTGGATATGTCGGCCACGCCGTTCTACATTCAGGGCAGCGGGTATCCGGAAGGCCGTCCGTTCCCTTGGATCGTGAGCGATTTCGGCCTGGTGGACGCTATCGAGTCAGGCATCGTGAAGATACCGCGCCTGCCGGTGCAGGACAACACCGGCCGCCCCGATCCCAAGTACTTCAAGCTCTGGAAAGCCATCAACGAGGACCTCAAGCCGGCCGAGCGGCTGCCAGGCAAAGCGGGGCGGCCCAAGCCCGACGTGGTGTACCGCGAAGCAGAGGGAGCGCTTCGGCAGATTGCATCCCAGTGGAAAGAGCGTTATGAGCAGATCCAGGCGGCCAAACCGGGGCAGGAGCAGGTCCCGCCCGCCCTGATCATTGTCTGCAACGACACGGACGTGGCGGAGGTCTTCTACCGCAAAATCTCCGGCGAAACCGAAGAGGACCTGGTCACTGAAGCGGAGGTGGCTGAGGTTCTGGCCGAGGATGAAAACGGCAGCGAGAGCGGAAACGGCGCGCCAAAGAAGGCCAAGGCCGCGAAGCGCAAGAAGCGCGTCACCTACGGGCAGGGCGCGATCTTCCCCGAACTGTTTTCCAATACGCCGGCCGAGAAGCGCACGATCCGGATAGACACTAAGTTGCTCGCGGAAGCGGAGAGCGACGACCCGAACAAGAAGAAGCAGGATGCCGCCGAGGAATTGCGGAAGGTGGTGGCCACGGTCGGCAAGCGCGGCGAGCCGGGTGAGTACGTGCGCTGCGTAGTGTCCGTTTCGATGCTCACCGAGGGCTGGGACGCCAATAACGTGACCCAGGTCTTGGGCGTGCGCGCGTTCGGCAGTCAATTGCTCTGCGAGCAGGTGGTCGGCCGCGGCCTGCGCCGGATGGATTACGTGCCCGACCCCAAGACCGGCCTGCTTACCGAAGAGTACGTGGACGTCTACGGTATCCCGTTCAGCGTGATCCCGTTCAAGGGCCGCGCGGTAAAGGGGTCCGCGCCGGAGGACAAGCCCAAGAACCACGTCCGCGCGTTGCCCGAGCGCGAGGGAATGGAGATTCGGTTTCCCGTGGTGGAAGGTTACGCATTCGCCCTCCGCAAGAACCTGATCCGCTGTGACGTGGGCCAATTGGACCGTCTGGAGATAGAGCCTGGGCGGGAGCCCACTGCCACGTTCGTGCGCCCCACCGTGGGATACCAGGAGGGCAGTCCCGCCACGCACAGCGCCCCGTTTCCGTTTGTGCAGCAGGACCGCGCGCAGTACTACCGCGAAACGCACCTTCAGACGATCGAGTTCCAGATTGCCCGGTTAATTGTGGACGAGTTGACGGTGGGAGCGAACGGCACGACGGACGTGAGGCGGCGCGTGCTGCGGTTCCAGTCTCGCCACCAGTTGTTCCCGCAGGTGTTTCGGTACGTGGACGAATACGTCCGGCGCAAGGTGAACTTCAACGGGGCGGATCGATGCGAGCTGGGCCTGGAGAAATATGTGAGGCGAATGGTGGAGCGGCTGCGCGACGGCATCGTTCCGGACGACTCCGAGGGCGAACCGCCGCTCATGCCCATTCTCAACCGGTATAAGCCGATGGGCACCACCGCCGAGGTGGATTTCAAAACCACCCGCCCGTGCTACGCCACCAGCAAGAGCCACATCGATCAGATCGTCGCCGACAACCTGTCGTGGGAGGCAATCGCAAGCTTTCGGCTCGAATCGAGCGATGCGGTCGCTTTTTATGCCCGCAATGATCACCTGGGCCTTCTCGTCCCGTACGAGTACAACGACATCGACCACTCGTACGAGCCGGATTTCGTGGTGCGGCTGGCGAACGGGATAACCGTGGTCCTCGAGATCAAAGGCTTCGAGGACGATCAGGACAAGGCCAAGCACACCGCGGCCAAGCGTTGGGTGACCGCCGTCAACAACTGGGGCGAGTTAGGTACGTGGAGGTTTCACGTCTGCCGGAACCCACAACTGCTGGACAAGGAGATGGCGTACCTGCTCCGCACGGTCGGCGCTGCCGCTCCTAGCAGCGGGGCGAGTGATCGGGCCCAAAAATAAACGCCCCGCGTCACCGCGGGGCGTCGGGCCGAGGATCCTATCCTCGGGGCTGTAACAAATCCAGTATACGGTGAGAGATGTCTCAGGTCAAGATGCCAGGGCTGCCTGTTCCAGTGCGGGTGATTGTGTACATCGATGGGTTCAACCTGTATTTCGGCATTCGTTCCAGTGGGTTGGGACGCTACCTCTGGCTGGATCTCTGCGCCTTCGCAAAGAACCTCCTCCAGCCGGGTCAAAATTTGGTCGCTGTCAGGTATTTTACATCCCGCATCTCAGCCCCCGAGAGCAAACGCAAACGCCAATCGGCCTACCTCGACGCTCTCGATACGCTCGATCGCTCGTTGCTTTCCGTAGCCTATGGGAACTACCAACTCGCGCCCTTCAAATGCAATCAATGCGGTCGCGTATCGGATGTTCCGAACGAGAAGCAAACAGATGTGAACATCGCTGTCCGTATGCTCACGGACGCATTCTCCGATCAGTTCGACATCGCTCTCCTCGTGAGTGCCGACAGTGATCTGTGCCCAGCCGTTTCCGCCATTCGAGAGCTGTTCTCAAAGAAGCGAATTGTAGCCTGTTTTCCGCCCGGCAGATCATCGAAGGAGTTGGCGTCTGTAGTATCGGCGTGCTACACGATAGGCCGCGGAAAGCTGAAGGATAGCCAATTCCCCACGGTCATTGAAACGGCTGGGGGATTTAGGCTCTGCAAGCCGCCTTCATGGGATGAGCCTGAATACCAAAAGCCGCATTGAGGTCCCCATCGGCGCAATTGAACGCCTATCGCGCCCTCGCCAGCATCGGCACCCGCCCCCGCTCCCCGTGCAACATCACCGGTATCATATCCCTGATGCCTCAAGGAACAGACAACTCATTCTGCGGACCATTCTCCCTGTGCTGCCGCGTTGCTCTGGCCGTGGCGGCCCTGCTGTGCGCCGCGCCCGCGGGCAGCCCCGATACGGCTCCCGGCGTGATCGTAGTCCATCCTGAAGAAACGGCGGTTCCGCTGCCGAATCCATATATGGGACACGGCATCTGGGCCGGCAGGCACGGCTTCGGAAACAACGAGAAGAGTTACACCGTTGCCGATGACACGAAAGGCTTCGGCGACGGCGCCGCGCTCTTCAACTGGGTCCTGATCGACTGGGATTGGGCCAGTCTGGAGCCGCGCGAGGGCGAGTTCGCCTGGAAGGACTTCGACGCGGTTGTCAGTTACTGGAGGGCGCGCGGCAAGCAGTTCTTCGTGCGCTTCTGGGTGACCGACGACCCGGGATGGAACGGCCGTCCTGGAGCCGACGTGTTGCCGGACTGGCTCTGGGCCAAAGGGCTCAAAGGCCACGATTATACCGGCAACGGCGGCCTCAAAAGGCGCGAGCCGGACTACGCCGGCGCTTCTTACGCCTCCGTATATCTCCCCGCTCTCGAGAAACTCCTCGCATCGTTTGCGCGCAAGTACGACCGGCCCGATACGCCCGTGATGTTCCTGCAAGTGATGGGATACGGCCACTGGGCCGACTGGGCCACGTGGTATTCGAAGTACCGCTTCTCGAGCGTCGCTCAAAAGCACGAGATTCTGTCGCGCATCATGCACACCTACCTGCGGACGTTCAAGTATGTTCCGCTGCTCGAGTTCGCCGGGCCCGATTGGGACACCGATCGATACCGCACGCTGGATGACTTTCTGTACTCAAAGGCGCTCGACGTCGCCGCCGCCCATCGCTTCGGATTCATGTGGACGGGCTTCATCGACGGGATCGGCGGCCTGTACGATCGCGCAACGATGCAGCGGTTCTGGAGGGAGCATCCCATCCTCGCCGAGGGCAACTGGAATTACGACGACATGAAGGACCAGCACACCCACGGCACCATCGACGAGAACATGGACGGTGCGATCGATTTCCACGCGAACTTCGTCCACTTCTACCTGGTGCCCGGGACGTACCAGCGTGCCATGCGCGACGATCGGGCGGCTTTCGAGCGCGCGCTCGGGCCCGGAGGCGTGGGATACCGGCTCGTGCCCGCGTCGCTGAGCTGGAGCGAAGAGGTGCCGGCGGGGAATCTGTTCGTCCTCAGGCAAACCTGGGTCAACCGAAACGCCGGCAGGCTCTACCGGGCGCATCCGCTGAAGTTGTACCTCACGGGCGAGGACGGCAAAGAGGTGTTCAGCGAAGCGATCCCGGGCTTCGACGAGACGCACTGGGTGCGCGGGGAGAGCTACCCGGTGATGAGCGTGTTCCACCTGGCTAAGACGATTCCTCCGGGCGCCTACGATGTGCGCCTCGCGTTGGTGGATGCCGCCGGCAAGCCGGCCATCCGGCTCGGTATTCGGGGCGAGGATGCGCAGTGGAGATACAAGGTGGGGTCGGTCCGGATCCTGCCGCCGGCCCTGTCCGGAGTCTGCGACCAGGCCTTTTGCAAGTGAGGTGGGGTTGGCGGGTTCGGGCCAGGCGCTTTGTAAATGAAGTGAAAACCCTGACTAACAATTTGCCCACAATGTGGCGCATATTCTAGCTTACGCGCTTGTGGCATATACTGCAGTGTGGCTCGCGGCGCACTATAATATCCGGGTCAGCCCATAGGGCCTGAAAAAAGGAGTCCATGTCAAGCGAGGACTGGAAGCCCTCAACGCCAGAGGAACGCCTCTTCGACACGCGTTTCTTCGCGCTGACCTACGACAAAAGCCGCCGCGCCGGCCAGCACCCGTTCCGATGGCAATGGCGCCTCTTCGAACACCTCGCGAGGAGCGACTGGCCGTACCAGATCGACCTGCCGACGGGCCTCGGCAAGACGTCGGTGATCGCGCTCTGGGTCCTCGCGCTGGGGCGCGCTCTCGAAAGAGGTTCATCTCCCCTGCTCATCCCGCGCAGGCTGGCGTATGTCGTCGATCGGCGCGTCGTGGTCGACCAGGCCAGCGAGGAGGCGGAGATGATCGTCGCGCGCTTGGAGGAAGCGCTCGGCGCGACAACCAGCGACGCGCTGCACTCAGTTGCACTGCATTTGCACCAGGCCGGCAGCGACGGCGGAGTATTGGCTCTTTCTGCACTCCGAGGCCAGCGCACTCTGGACACGAACTGGCGCACCGACCCTGCGCGCCCAGCGATCATCATCGGCACAGTCGACATGATAGGCTCTCGCCTTCTCTTCAGCGCGTACGGCCGCGTGGGCCCATGGGGCCGACCATACGAGGCCGGCCTGCTGGCCCAGGACTGCCTGATAGTACTCGACGAGGCGCACCTCAGTCAGCCGTTCGACGACACCCTCGCGGCTCTCGAATCCCACGTGGCGCAGCGACGGATGATCCGTCCCTTTGGTGCGATTCGAATGGGAGCGACCAGCCGGCCCTGCCCGCCGGGCCGCTCGCGTTTCTCCCTCTGTGAATGCGACCGGGAACCCCGCGTGTTGGTGCGCCTTGCGGCGGACAAGCAAGTCGAGCTTGTAGAACCCAAGGAATCCGTGGCCTCCGATCTCGCGCAGTGGGCCGTAGAAGTCGCTCTCCATGAGTCGGGCCACGCTGAGCATCCCGCTATAGGCCTCGTCGTGAACACGGTCCGTGCCGCGCGTAGCGCTCACGCCGAGCTGCGGAAGACACTACGTGAAAGCTCGCTCGAACCGGACGCCGTGCTGGTGATCACGGGAAGTATGCGAGGTATTGAGCGCGACGAAATCGTCAACAAGGACAGCACAACTCGCGAGGCTCTCCTCTATAGGCGGTTTCGGGCTGGCCACGACCGTAACGCAGACGGGACCGCGTTCCTTGTTGCCACGTCGTGCATCGAAGTGGGGGCTGACATTGACCTAGACCATCTCGGCACTGAGGCATGCCCTTTGGACAGTCTTGTGCAGCGGCTCGGCCGAGTGAACCGGCGGGGTGAACGGCCAGCGAGCGCTCCCTCAACCGTGCGTCTGCTCATGGCCGAAGCAGATGCTCCAGGCGTTTCGGCGAATGTCTCTGAGTGGCTGCGCGCGTTGCAGGTATCGCCCGAGCGGCAACCTGGTCTGTTACTCAAAGATGGCGCGTTGGATGGATCACCCCTTGGGTTGCCGCTCCTGGCGGCACAAGACCTCGACGGCTCACACGAGATGCGCACGAAACTCTGCGGCGCGCCTGAGCCCGTTCCTGTGCTGAGCCGAGCCGTGATCGACGACCTCTCTATGACCTCGCTCTCATGGGACGAGGCTGATCGCCCCGATATCGGCCTCTGGCTCCACGGATGCGCGCCCGACGATGAGGGTGCATACGCCGAAATCGGCTGGCGTATGGAACTTGACCGAGTCGATGGCGAGCAGGAAGCAGCATCTCTCATCGACGCATTCCCCCTTTCGCCCCGCGAGACCGCACGGTGTCCTTTGAGGGATGCGGTCAAGCTCCTCCAGCGTCTGCGGTCACAACCTGGGGTCGATGCAGGCCAATGCCTCGTGATCGTTCGCGGTGTTGCCGCCGAGGGTTATCGAATCGCCTCACTTCCGGAAGGCGAGGCCGATGCGTACCGTCTGGCTGCGTGGTCTCAGCTCGTACTCCCATGTAGCGCCGGCGGGTACGAAAACCACTTCGTGGATCCAGAGGCGTTAAGTACCGTAGAAGATGTCGCAGACCGTGCCATTCCAGAAACCTGGGCTCGTCGCCAGCGACTGTGGATACGAGAAGGATTCATCGGAACCGGCGCGGAGCCCGACAGCAACGACGTGGAGGTCGAGGACATTTGGCTCGCCGACGATACGGATCAGTTGCGCGCCATCTGCGAGCCGGCCGTCCGGAACCTGCTCGGCAAGGAGTGGGACGCTACCGCCGCTGCCGGCTCGGCAGAGCGGGGTGTTCTCGTAGCGCGTCGCCGACGCACACGAGCAATCGAGAACGCTGACCAGGACCGCGCTTCCGTGGGTTACGGAAAGCCAGTATCTCTCAGCGATCACCTCGATGATGCGGCACGCTGGGCCAGAGTCCTGTGCGATCGGCTCCACCTTGACGAACACCGCGCCGCGATCACGGAGGCCGCCCAGTCTCACGATCTGGGGAAGAACCGCACATGGTGGCAGAGCGCTATCGGAGCGGCGCCGCCCCCCCCACTCCCGCACGCAAAATCGGGACGGAGCGGGTTCGATTACACCGAGAATGCAGGTTATCGGCACGAGTTCGGCTCGCTGCTGGACCTCTTCCTGAACGGGCGGACCCCCGCTGATCTCGTCGCCCATCTCGTTGCTGGCCATCACGGCCACGCCCGCCCGGCTTTCGGCATTGAGGCGGCTGGTCCTGGGCACGGAGTAGGCGCTGGGCGCGTCATCGCGGAGGTTGCGCTCCGGTTTGCCCGGCTTCACCAGGATCTCGGCGCGTGGCAGCTCGCATATCTGGAGGCGCTGGTTAAGGCAGCGGATGCGCTCGCGTCTCAGGAAGTGGGCGCATGAGGGCTCCCATCGTTGTTCCGATAGAGGTGCGCAACCCCGGTGCATACCTCGCCGCGTGCGGGGTTGTGGAGATCGCCGGTGCTTTTGACTCCAGGTCAACCTCGCATTGGGAGCGTCGGCCCGTACTGTTGGGCACGGCGCAGATGGATGCGACCGCGTGCATCATTCAGACGACGATACCAGAAGCCGAACTCGCCGCGGCATTGTTTGAAGCGCTCTCGTGCCGGAACCGATGGGAGGCCGTCACATTGGATGGGCGTCGCGCCCCGCTCCACGAAGTCGGCAATGACGAACCACTGACTGCGGTGCGCGTATGCGTTCACCTACGCGAGCGACTGGAGCATTTCCCAATTGACTATTGGTACCATCTGCTCGGCCGCGCCGATGATGCGAAGCTCAAGGACAAGCTGAAAGAGGGAAAGAGCGTATGGAAGTTTTGGAGCGGTCGCATGTCGGTTCAGAAGACGCTTCTCGGCGAGAACAGGAAGCCCGGCCTCATCTCCTCGCTCTCCGGCCCCGATGGCCAACCCGTGCAGGATTTTGCCGGTCTGTTGTCGGTGGAACGACAGACAGGGAGTAGTCTCAACCTGGACGCCGCCGCTCGGAGAGGCGCCCTGGACCGCGGCATCGCGGCCAACGAGGCGAAGCGTGCCGAGGGCGACGTGGCGGCGGTTCGGCCTGCGCTTGAACTACTCGCCGCGATCGGCCTGTCTGCTTTCTTCCCACCGCGCAGGCTCGGAGCCACGCGAGAGAACGGTATCCACAGCACCGTGGGTTCCGACGGTCAGCACCTGCGCTATTCTGCTTGGGCTACCGAATCTCCCCTCGCACTTGCCCGACTGCTCGCCCGCGGCCAGCAGGTGGAGGGGACCACAAACCTTGAGAGCATGGAAGCCCGCCGGGTAAACGCAGGAGGCAAGATCTATAGGTTTGACTATTCAAGAGGGATCGGCTTCGTGCCGCCACGACTGACGAAATCCAAGGAGGAAGATGATGTCGGAGCAGATACAGACGCAGGCTGAACTGAAGGCAGATGCCTGGGACAAGTTGTTGGACGAAGAAACAGGGCCGGCCGCGATCGTGATCCGTGAACGCCTCCGGCCCGCAGCGGGTCAGGGCACGCCCGTCGCGCCGCCGACGTTCGCCGGGCGCCCGAGTGACTATCACTACGACGGTGAAGATCCACAGAAGTGGCAGGCTGTTCTTGAAGCCGTCGCCCAGAAACGCGTAGCTAACCGCTGTACGCTGGATTCAATCCCGTCGCAGGCAAACCGCATGGAGAGCCATCTAAAGCGGTTCGAAGGCAAGTTTATCCCTAAGGTTACGCTCACCGGCGTCAAGCAGGAATCACTGAGCCTCCTCGACGTTGGCCATCGCGTCGCGGACGCGGCACTCTGGTCGGCAGACAACTACCAGGAGTTTCAGCAGGGGCTTGAGGCATACGTACAGGGCGACGCGTTGAAGCTGGCTAAGCTGGCGCCTACGTCGCTCGTCTTTGGGTATTGGGACAGCCGGGGAACGACGGGGGGGAAAGCGCGGCGGCTTGTCCGCAGCGAAATCTACGCGGAGAATGTCCTCAAACTGACCCGAAAGAGCCAGTACTGGGCGAGCGTAGATCCCGAGGCGAGCGAGGACCTGAAGAGGGCCCTCGATGAGGCCAAGGCCAAAGCGAAGGACGACAGAGAGAAGGACGCCGGCTCGCAACTCGGTTTCCGGGATGCGCCGGCGAGCGGGCTGGGGGGCGTCGTCGTCAAGGGGGAGATCCTCCGACTGACGATCCTCTCGCTAACCGGCCTGCGGAATCTTTCGGCGCGCGCGGACGGCAACGAGGTTTCGGATGCAACGAAGCAGCTGCGCAGGTATCTGTTTGCGCTAATGCTTGCCGCCGCCTCGACATCGAGGGCTGGCTGGGATTTGCGTGAGGGGTGTTTGCTCGTTCAGGAGCGGAATCCGAAAGACGGCGAGAAGGAGGGCGCTCCTATCACCTGGACCAAGGTGTACCACGACGGGCGGGAAGAACCCTGCACGCCGGTACCCGCCGAGGGGGGCGTAAGGGCGTTCTTGTGCGCGACCGCGAAAGAGTTCTTCGAACCAGGACTACCCGCCGAGCGCAAGCTGCCCTTCAATCCCAGCAAGGCGGCGGAAGAGGTGCGCAAGAAGCTCGCGGGGAAGGACGAGGCGAAGAGCACAGTTGCAGCGGGAGCGCCCAAGGCCGGGCACAAGAAGAGGCAATGATGTTCTTCATCGTGCGATCGCGGTTTCTTGCCGACTACCAGGGGCGGGAGTGGCCTCCGAGCCCAGCGCGCCTCTTCAAGGCATTCGTTGCGGTGAGCCGTCACGGAGTCCCCGGCGCCAGGATTGCCGATGTTGATGCCGCGCTCCGTTGGCTTGAAGCGCAGGACGCGCCGATCCTCCTCGCTGCGGGCGCATCGGAGTCATGGCCACGCCTCCGACGTTTCGTCCCAAACAACTCGGCGATTGACCCCAAGACCGGCGAGCCCGAGTGGCCCACCAGGCGCGCTTCGAAGGAGGGGGAATTCATTCGTGGCTGGCGAGTCGAGCCTCCCTGCGAGGTGGCATACGCATGGCTGGTGGACGAACATCGTCGCGAGATCAACGTGCTTCAATCCATCGCACGGCGCGTACCCAGCCTCGGCAAGGGGGAAGATTTCATCGTCGCACGGGCTGAGTGCACGGACGACCTACCGGCAGGTCTCATACGCTACGAGCCCGCCGTGCGCAGCAGCACCTTCACTCTCGAGGTGCCGCAAAGCGGGTGTTTAACCGTATGCGAAGAGATGTTCCGCCAGCGCGCCGCTGACCCGGGGTGGAATCGAATTCACGAACTGCCAACCATGGGCACACGCCTGGAGCCGTACGCCGTGCACCTGGAACGGCCCGAGAGCGTTCGACCGCCGATCGCAATCTTCGGGCTCTGGGCTGGCGGAAGGAGGCGACCCTTCGACGCTCGCCTTCTACGCGTTCCCGTCGGCCAATGTCGGCATCTTCTCTCGGTCGCACTGGGCGATGCGGTCTCCGAGATGAGCAGCGATGCCATTGAGCGCGAAGGACTCCTCCGCACCGGCCAAGGTCTTATTTGCGGTCACGCTCCAAACGGGGGAAAGATCGAGGGGCCACACGTCGCAGTGGCAGCACTTCCCAGCGTCCTGGGACCCTATCCCGACGGCCGCGTGCGGCGCTTGGCGCTCATCGGATTCGGGTGCATGGACCCGACAGGATTTCGACTCTTCGAGACTGTCGTTGCCCATTTACACGATCGGGAGCTTATTGATGACGGCAAGAGAACCGGGATCGTGCTCCGTCGCGAAACGGACCCAGGATGGCTTTCCCTCCTCACCAGCGCTGCCACGGAATGGGAGTCGGTTTCGCCGGTGGTTCTGGATCGCCCGGAATTCATGCGAAAGGACTGGAAAGAATTGGGGTACGCTAGCCGGCGTCGGGCTGCGCTTGGCGGTGACCCAACGGCGGCATCCGAACTTGGGCGCTCGCTTGCGGCACGACGTGAGAATCTTATCCGCGAAGCGCTGGACCGTCTTGGACTAGGGCACGTGTTGGACATCCAGTGGACCCGCGCCCCGTGGCGGACCGGGCTTTACCCAGCGGACCAATACAGGACAAACAGCTACCTACGGGCCAGTCCGCGCCTCCATATCAGAGTGACCCTGCCAAGCCCGGTGGCCGGGCCACTGCTGGTCGGGCGTGGAAGGTACGTCGGTCTGGGATTGCTCCGACCGACCCCGCAGCCCTAGCTCCTCCATCGACTGATCCCATGCGCACCTCCTACCTCGTCTGCTACGACATCTCCGACGACAAGCGCCTCCGCCGCGTCTTCCAAACCATGCGCAATTACGGCGACCACCTCCAGTTCTCCGTCTTCGAATGCCAGCTCACGGCCATGGATCTGGCCCGCTGCCGGGCCGGCCTCGCCGAAATCATCAACCACCAGGAGGACCAGGTCTTGTTCGTCAACCTCGGTCCCGCCGAGGGCCGCGGCGATCGAGTCATCACCGCGCTGGGGCGGCCTTACAGCGCCGTCGACGCCCCCTGCGTAGTGGTCTGAGCCATGAGCGCCATACCCCTTCCGATCGAGCGGGCCGAGGACCGGAGTCTGCCCGACTACCTTCCCGCCCGCATGGTCAACGAGTTCGTCTACTGCCCCCGGCTTTACTTCTATGAGTGGGTCGAAGGCGTCTTCCACGAAAGTGCCGACACAGTCGAGGGCAAATTCCAACACCGCCGCGTCGACCAAGGCTCGGGCGCCCTGCCCGATCCCGCCGCGGCCGCATCCGACCTGCAATGCCGATCCGTGACGCTGTCCAGCGATCGCCTCCGCATCATCGCCAAAATGGACCTCCTGGAAGTCGAGGCCGGCGCGGTCACTCCCGTCGACTACAAGCACGGCGCCCCGCGGGAGGGCAAGGACGGCCTCGAACTCTGGCCCGCCGACCGCATGCAGCTCGCCGTGCAGGGCCTCATCCTTCGGGAAAACGGATACCAGTCGGAAGAGGGCATCGTCTACTACGTCAAGACCCGCCAGCGCGTCCGCGTCCAGTTCGACGCCGCCTTGCTCGACGAGACCGAGACAACCATTCAGCAGGCCTGGCAACTGGCGCGCTCGGGAACCATCCCGCCGCCGCTTGAGGACTCTCCCAAATGCCCCGGCTGCTCGCTCGTCGGAATCTGCCTGCCGGACGAAAGCTGGGTAGCTCGCTGGCGCAGCAACGGCGCGCCGGTCCAGCTCGATCTCTTCACGCAGGCGGAAGCGCCCAGGAAGCCGGTGGCCGGCGAGGTCCGCCAGATGGTCACCCCGCGCAACGAATCCCGGCCGCTCTACCTGAACACGCAGGGCATGCGCGTCGGTAAGTCCGGCGAGGTCCTCCAGGTTCGCGAGAAGGAGACGCTCCGCCAGGAGGTCCGCCTGGGAGAAACCTGCCAGGTGAACCTGATGGGCAACGTGCAGATCTCCACACAGGCCGTGCAGGCCGCTTGCGAGGCCGGAATTCCCATCTGCTACTTCTCTCAGGGCGGCTGGTTCTACGGCATCACCACCGGGCTCAACACCAAGAACGTGTTCACCCGCCGCGCCCAGTTCCGGCTCGCCGAGCAGGAGTGGTTTGCGACGGCGTTCGCCAGGAAACTGGTCGCCGGCAAGATCCGCAACCAGCGCACCATGCTCCAGCGGAACCACATTGAACCGGAGGGCGCGGCCTTGGCCGGGCTGAAGCGCATGGCCGAAGCGGCCGAGCAAGCGCAAAACACGGACCAACTGCTCGGCATCGAGGGCGCCGCGGCGCGCATCTACTTCGGTGCGTTCGACGGAATGATCAAGGCGGAGGGCGTCAGCGCGGACGGCTTCGGTTTCGACTTCAACGGCCGCAACCGCAGGCCGCCGCGCGATGGTGTCAACGCCTTGCTGTCTCTCGCTTACAGCCTGCTCGCCAAGGACCTCACCGTAACGTGCTATGCGGTCGGCTTCGACCCCTATATAGGCTTCTACCACCAGCCCCGATTCGGTCGCCCCGCACTCGCGCTGGACCTCATGGAACCCTTCCGGCCGTTGATCGCCGACTCGGCTGTGCTCTCGGCCATCAACACCCGCATGGTGACGCCAGCGGACATAGTCAAGGCGGGACCGGCAGTGGCTCTGTCGCCGCAAGGACGAAAGGGATTCTTCCGCGCCTACGAATTGCGAATGGATTCGCTGGTGACGCATCCGATTTTTGAATACCGCGTGAGTTATCGGCGGTTGCTCGAAATCCAAGCGAGGCTGCTCGCGCGCTACCTCGATGGGGAGATTCCGGAGTACCCGGTATTTGTGACGCGATGATGAGCGCGAGCGGTGCGGTGCCAATCGGACCCCAGCCACCGCTCGATCTCTGCAAACGCATCAGCGTAGGCGAGTTCCAAGCAATATCGTGTCCGGGCCGCGTGCGAGCCCTCCGGATTGTCCGGACCGCTCGCAACCACGGCCGTAGCTCTTTGATAATCTGAGGGATGCAACCGAGCTAATTCCGTGATCGCGCGATCACGGCCCCATTGAAGCGAGAACACCGCCGTAACTGCCGACTGTTGCCGCAATTAATT
>Ga0326727_10001951_pt1 | contig 73440 bp, 66 predicted proteins | sample MB2enrmetagenome_FD_207643 | JGI IMG/M metagenome (GOLD analysis project Ga0326727, IMG submission 207643) | Lab enriched peat soil microbial communities from McLean, Ithaca, NY, United States - MB29MY | ecosystem: Environmental > Terrestrial > Soil > Wetlands > Peat | place: USA: New York... | reverse complement strand
GTGTCCGTATCACAACAGCCGGACCTGCTTTGAAGTGATGGAACGGCTGGATAAGTTGGCCAGGAAGCGCAAGGTTTGAGGAATGCAGGTGCCGAAACCGCACGACGGGGAAGAGGAATGATCGAATCGGCGCGTGACCGGCAACTAAGGAAGCGGCATCGGCGCGGTTGCCTCTCGCTTACGGACCATGCAGATGCCGGCGACCAAGATCCAGAGAATCACTGGGAAGGTGCCAACGATGATGGGGCCCCATCCGAGAGCATTATAGAAACGAGTGGGGTCGAGGGTGCCTCCGTACATGGCAGGAATGCATGCAGCACAGAGCGCGGCACCGACATAGGCCAGCCAAGCGGTCCACCTGGGCAAGGCTCCCGTGGCCCAACTGGCGTAACCCGCCGCGCCGAGGAAAAGCCCGGTCGTGACGAAAGCGATGGGACCGTTGTAGATGAGAAGTGCGCCTTCGACCAAGGCTCTGATCGCCGTGGGATCGGCCTTGCCGCCGAGCGTATCCAGGGCCGCGCCGCCCTCCAGCGAGTCGGCCACGAGCGTGACTGCCCACCAGACCACACCGGATCCAAAGACCAGCGTGGCAGCCCACTCATACTCATCCCGCGTTCGCCGGATCAGATGGCGGAACCCGGCAAAGAAGATCATGCAGCTGACGTAGATGCACATGTCGAGCAACACGCGGGTGAGAGCTATGTCCTTGATCTTCGCAATGTATTGGCTGTGAGCTACGGTGTCGTTGAAGGGAGGGGCGCTGCCTACCATCCAGAGCGGGAACTCCATCAGGACCAGAACGAAGACCGCTATCCCAAAAGCACCCGTCCAGTGAAACACCTTCAGATCGTTCATGAGCAACTCCTTGGTAATAGTTGAAGCACTTAACCCACCCGAGCACCAGGTTGGGTCACGGGCAACCCGGAAGTCATGAACGCGACGAACGAACTCGCCAATTACTTAGGCCGTTACTCGCGCCGACCAAGGGTCGTCACTTGGATGCTCAGCGCAGCATCGCTTTAACGGCCACGGTTTTAGTGCCCGGCGGGGGCAACGGCACGAGGTTGCCCCGCACGGGTGCGCCATTCACTTCGAGAGAAACCTGGTTGCCGTCCCCCGCGCGCTGCACTTCAATGTCATAGGTGACGCCGCGAAATTTGCGTGTAGCCTTGAAGCCGCGCCATCTCTTCGGAATGACCGGCGCGACCAGCAGGCCATCGTAGGATGTGCGAATGCCAAGAATCCACTGTGTGATCGCGTAGTAGTTCCAGGCGGCCGTGCCTGTGAGCCAGGAGTTCTTGGCTTCCCCAAACGTGGGAGCGTCGCGCCCGGCGATCATTTGGGCGTAAACGTAGGGCTCGCAGCGGTGGACGTCGCTGATCTCCTCGCGAGCGGAAGGATTAATCCGCGTGTAATAGTCGTGGGCGCCGTCTCCATTACCGACGCGCGTTTCGCCGATGATGACCCATGGGTTGTTGTGACAGAAGATGCCGGCGTTTTCCTTGTAGCCCGGCGGGTAAGAGGAGATCTCGCCGAGTTCGAGGTAATACTTCGAGTAAGCAGGCTGCTGCAAAACGATGCCATGTTTGGTGGCGAGCAACTGGCGCGTGGATTCGAGGGCTCGCATGGCGAGTCCATCCTCGATGCCGATGCCGGCGAGGGTGCAGAACCCCTGCGTTTCAATGAAGATCTTGCCCTCGGCATTTTCCTTGGAGCCGACCTTGCGGCCGAAATCGTCGTAGGCGCGGACAAACCACTCGCCATCCCATCCATGCTGGCGGATCGTGGCTTCCATCTTGGCTACCTCCGCCAGGTATAAGGCAGCCTCGGTCGCGAAGCCGCGATGCTGCGCGATATCCGCGAGTTCGCGGCCGGCGAGCATAAACAGGGCGGCGATGAAAACGGATTCGGCAACCCTGCCTTCTTTGTTGGTGGTGGTCTGGAAGGACTGCCCGGGCGTGTCGGAGAAGCAGTTCAAGTTGAGGCAATCGTTCCAATCAGCGCGCCCGATGAGCGGCAGGCCATGGGGACCGAGACGATCGAGCGTGTAGCGGAAGCTGCGTTGCAGATGCTCGAAGAGCGGCGCTTCGGAGCCGGGCGCATTGTCGTAGGGTACAGGCTCATCCAGGATGCTCCAGTCTCCAGTCTCTTTGATATAGGCGCCGACTCCGATAATGAGCCAGTGAGGATCATCGTTAAAGCCGCTGCCGACATCGTTATTGCCGCGCTTGGTGAGCGGCTGATACTGGTGATACGCGCCGCCCGTGGGCAGTTGCGTGGCGGCGAGGTCGAGGATGCGTTCACGGGCGCGGCCCGGAACCATGTGCACAAAGCCGAACAGATCCTGGTTCGAATCGCGGAAGCCGAGGCCGCGGCCGATACCCGATTCATAAAAGGATGCCGAGCGCGACATATTGAAGGTCGCCATGCACTGATAGGCGTTCCAGATGTTCACCATGCGATTGGTGTGCACGTCGGGCGTGTCCACTTGGCAACGGCCAAGCAGTTCCTTCCAATAAACACGAAGCTTCTCAAATGCACAGTCGGCATTCGCTGCAACAAGGTACTTGGCGAGAACGGCTTTTGCCGCTTTTTTGTTTATGATTTGCGAATCGGGCGGATCGAACTTCTGCTCCCGTGGGTTCTCCTGATAGCCAAGAACAAAGACGACCTGGCGGCTTTCACCGGGCTTGAGCGAGAGCTTGACGTGGTGCGAGCCGATCGGAGCCCAGCCGTGGGCGACGGAATCAAAACAGCGTCCGCGTTCGACGGCGGCAGGATTGTCCCAGCCTCGATAGGGGCCCAGGAAAACATCGCGTTGCGTGTCGCAGCCGGCGATTGTTTCCGAGCAAGCGAAGAACGCGAAGTGGTCGCGGCGCTCGCGGTATTCCGTCTTGTGGTAGATCACGCCATCCTCGACTTCGACTTCTCCGATGCTGAAGTTGCGCTGGAAGTTGGTGGAATCGTCTTGAGCATCCCACAAGCAGAATTCGATGACGGAGAATATGGAGAGGTCGGCAGCATGGGGGCGACGATTCGTAACTGTCAGTTGCCAGATTTCGAGATTCTCGTCGAGGGGCACGAAGTAGCGGGTGCTCGCTTCAATGCCGCTGTATTCCGAGCCGATCGTCGTGTAGCCCATGCCGTGACGGCAGGAATACTGCTCCAGTTTGTGCCGCGTGGGTTGCCAGGAAGGAGACCAGAATTCACCCGAGGCATCGTCGCGAAGATAAATATAGCGTCCGCCAAAATCGAAGGGAGCGTTGTTGTAGCGGTAGCGCGTGATGCGGCGCAACCGCGCGTCGCGGTAGAACGAATAACCTCCCGCCGTATTTGAGATGATGCCGAAATAGGCCTGGCAGCCGAGGTAGTTGATCCACGGCAAAGGCGTATTGGGCTGAGTGATTACGTATTCCCGGTTATGATCGTCGAAGTACCCATACTTCATGATGGAGGCCTCCTGAGCGGAACGCTCCGGACGGGCGAGAACATTTAGTATAACGATTTTTTACTGGCGTTGAACAACTTTGAGGTGTAGACATGAAGCGACACCCTCACCAGAAGCAGGGGCGCTCGTCTCAGGGCAGTGTGTTTCACAGCACGCCTTAATGTGAGGGGAATCACTGGCGGATGGCGCGACAGGTCGCGCCCATCAGAGGTATACCGTGCATCTGCATCCGGTTGATATTGCAATCATCATTGCCTACCTGGCGCTATCGGTCCTGATAGGCTACTGGGTCTCCCATCGCGCGTCGCGCGATATGAGGGCGTACTTCCTGGGCGGCAACGTCATGCCCTGGTACATCCTGGGGATCTCCAATGCTTCGGGGATGTTCGATATCAGCGGCACCATGCTGCTGGTCTATTGGATGTTTGTGTACGGGGTCAAGAGCGTCTGGATCCCTTGGCTCTGGCCGACCTTCAACCAGGTCATCCTGATGGTGTATATGTCCACGTGGCTGCGGCGATCGAATGTGATGACCGGTGCGGAGTGGATTCAGACACGATTCGGCAAGGGCCGCGGCGCGCAACTTTCCCACATCATCGTTGTGATTTACGCCTTTATCAGTATCATCGGATTCTTCACCTACGGCTTCAAGGGCATCGGCAAATTCGCCGCCACCTTCCTGCCCTGGCACCTCAGCGTGAATCAGTATGCCCTCCTGCTTATCGCCATCACCGCGATTTACGTGATCAAGGGCGGGATGTTCAGCGTGGTGATCACGGAAGTGTTGCAGTTCTGCATTCTTTCAATTGCATCATTCGCGGTAGGGACCATCGCCATGATGAAGGTCGCGCCCGGGATGCTGCAGCGCTTCACTCCCGCTGGTTGGGGCAATATCTTCTTTGGGTGGCACTTGAATCTGGACTGGTCCAGCCTGATACCGTCGGCCAATGCGCGAATCGCGCAGGACGGCTACGGGCTGTTCGGATTCTTCGTGATGATGCTGCTCTTTAAAGGCATCCTGATCAGCGCAGCCGGCCCCGCGCCCAACTACGACATGCAGCGCGTTCTTTCCTGCAAGAACCCGCGCGAAGCCTCCATGATGAGCGGGTGGGTGAACGTTGTCCTGACCTTCCCGCGGTACTTCCTGATCACCGGGCTCACTGTGCTGGCGTTGGTGTTCTTCGGCGACCAGATCCGGAGCATGGGCACGAACATGGATTTTGAGCGGGTTCTTCCATTTGCGCTGGCGAAGTTTGTGCCCGCCGGTCTGCTCGGCGTGCTGATCGCGGGCTTGCTGGCCGCATATATGTCCAACTTCGCCGCCACCGTGAACGCCGCGCCGCCCTACTTCGTGAACGATATTTACAAACGCTTCATCAATCCCAATGCCAGCCCGAAGACCTACGTGCGGCTGAGCTATCTCAGTTCGTTCGCGGTGGTCCTTCTCGGCATTCTGCTCGGCTGGTATGTGACCAGCGTGAACAATGTGGTGATCTGGATTGTGACCTCACTGTGGGGCGGCTACACGGCTTCGAACGTGCTCAAGTGGTATTGGTGGCGCTTCAATGGCTATGGTTATTTCTGGGGCATGGTGGCGGGAATTTCTTCCGCTCTGACCATTCCGGCGTTGCTGACAAAAATCGAGCCCTTGCAGAATTTCGCCCATGCCCATTCGCTGAATTTGGAAGTCTCGGTGGGCTTTGGCGTTGTGTTCCTGCTATCGCTCATCGGCTGCTTCGCGGGTACATGGCTGACTGCGCCGGAAGATGAAGCGGTGCTGAAGGAATTTTACCGGCGAGTGCGGCCCTGGGGTTTCTGGGGACCGATCCAGAAGAAAGTGCAGCAGGAAGATCCGTCTTTTCAAAAGAACAAAGATTTCTTCCGCGACATGTTCAACATCGCCGTGGGGATGGTCTGGCAGATCGCCCTGGTGGCGCTGCCGATCTACATCGTGACGTGGAGGCTGCGGACCGCGGCGATCGCGTTTGGCGTTATCGCGATTACTTCGATCACCCTGAAGTTCACCTGGTACAACCATCTCAAGGAACTCGAACACATCAACCAGTACAGTGGCCCGGCCAATGCCGAGCCAGAAACAATGCCGGCGACGGTCTAGAGTGTGTTGCATATTTCGCCTCTCCGTTTCATCGCACGAGGTCAATGAAATTGAAAACGCCTGGAAGATTTTTCTTAACCGCGGTCCTCCTTCTTGCCCTGATGGCGCTGCTTGCGGGTGGGGCAGCGAGACGTGAGTCCGTAACCGTTGATGAAATCGCCCACACCGGCGCGGGTGTGAGCTATCTCCAGAAATTGGACATGCGAATGAACGAAGAGCATCCCCCGCTGGCGAAAGTGGTGGCCGCATTGCCGCTGGTTCTGCGAGGAGCGCATGCCGACTATTCGCATCTCTCCTGGACGCTCAGCAACAACGTGTTCTACCAGTTTTTGGGCGAGTGGGTCTTCGGTGACTGGTTCCTCATGCGGTGGAACGATCCTTATTCCACGATTCTTTGGGCGCGCGCGCCCATGTTGTTGATGACCTTACTATTGGGTCTCATTCTTTATGTTTATGGCTCGCGGCTAGGCAGTGCCTGGGGAGGCTTGCTGTGTCTCTCCGCCTTCGTGACCACGCCGGCCTTTATCGCATTTGGCCCGCTCGTGATTACCGACATCGCGGTCACACTGTTCTGGTTGCTGACGGTTTGGCAACTCCCGAACATGTGGCGTTCTCCCGCGCGTGGAACCGTGGTGAAGTTTGGTCTGGCGCTGGCCGGCGCTTTGCTTTCGAAGTTTTCCTCGGGACTTTTGTTCTTCGTGTTCGTTGCTCTCGCACTGAGTTTGCGATGCAAGCCTCTACCGGAGCAACCGGTTGAGAAAACCGAACTGCGCCGCTGGCGCCGGCGGGCATGGGTCAATCTCGCAAAAGGTACGCTCTGGGCCGCGTTGTTCGTTTACATCGTGTATTTGGTCCTCTCCTGGAACCAACCAACCGATTCGTTTCAGATCATCCCGCATTTTCCCGCTTCGCTGGTCCTGCGGCGGCTGCTTATGCCGCTGTGGCTCTACCTGCGCGGTCTGGTTCTATTTGCATTCAGTGCAGGGATCCGGCGCACTTACATCCTCGGCCATCCTTATCCGCACGGAGTCTGGTTCTATTTCCCCGCGCTCTTCCTTTTGAAATCGCAGTTGGCGTTCCTCTTGCTCCTCCTTCTTGCCGCCGCGACGGCCTTGATTGGGAAGCGGCGTTCACCTGCGCGTTCGGCGATACCCGCCGGCATGGCCCTGCACTGGCGGAGCGTCTGGGTTTCCCTGGTGGTTTTTGTTGCTGCCTGCATGCTGAATCGATTGGACATCAGCATTCGCCATTTCTCGGTCGCGCTGGCGCTTATTGTCTTGCTGCTCGCCCCCCTCCCGCGCTCGCTCGGACTGCTGCGCGAGTCGATGCCGCAAGCAGCACGCATCGGAAACTGCCTGACTATTGCACTCGTGCTGGTTTCCCTTTTCAATGCAATCCACGCCTATCCGAACTATTTTCCTTACCTGAACAGTCTCAGCATGGGACGGCCGGGCTACACCTTGGTCAACGACTCGAATCTCGACTGGAACCACGCTCTTCCCCAAGTGGAGAGTTTCGTGCGCCAGCGCGGTCTGAAGCAGGTCCTGCTCGATGAGTATGGATTCTCAGAGCCCGAGCCTTACGTTCCCCAGGCGCTGCTTTGGGATTGCCAGCAACCTGCAGCGCATGACGGCGGCCAATGGGCGGTAGTCTCCGCCAACTTTATGGTGGATGCGGGAAACTGTGTTTGGCTCATGCAGTATCCGCACCAGGTTCTCGCCGGTGGCAGTATGTACGCGGTCCAACTTCCAGAGATCATTCCTGCGGCAGGCCAGCCGGGCGGCCCGCCAACGCCCGCAGCTTACCGGTATTTCGGAGGCATAGGAGACTTCGACCCACGTTCAACATTCTTGAATTGCACTCGCGATCCGAAGCAAATACAGCCGACCATGGACGGCTTTCAGGCGATGATGCAAAACTCCCGTAAGAAGAAATGAGCAACGTCGCGGTAGTGGGCGTCTAGGGACCGCCGATTGGAATCTTGCGCCTTCATAAATCCGGCGGAACCAGGGAGCTGGCTTACGGCCACATTCAATGCAAGCGAATGACGCCGCGCAACAGCTGACCCACCAGGGGGGCAGCGGCATGGGTGAAGCCGGACTCCGAAATCGTTGAGGTGATCGGGCATAGATAAGCGACAGACCGGCAATTCAGTGTGGTTCGGCAAGCACCGCAACGCCATAGACCGGGAGATTCACCAATGGTTTGGAGCCGCCTTCGAGGACATCGATCATCACGCTCGGTAGACGGATGGTTTGCGCCTGCTTCGAAAAATTGACGAGGATATAGACTGTCCCGTGCATACCTTGCCGAACAGATGCCTCCACGCCGGCCGGAACATTGGGAAGAGGGGTGTTCACGCCGCTGATCATTGCCATCCACTTGGCGGCGCTCTCCATGGTTTTAGGGTCAAGCCAGGCACCAATGTAAGTGATGCGGCCTCTGCCGACTTTGCGCGTGATCGCCGCTGGCTGGCCATCGAGCCAACCATTGCTTTTGCCGTAGCGCATCAAAACCTCAGTGTCCTTATCCCTTGTGCTCAGTAACTCAGCCCAGAACGGTGATTCGCCATTGCCCCATTGCCCTTCGATGGGGACAGGATCAGTCAGGGCATAATACTGCTCCACGCGGCCACCGAGAAGCTCCCCAAGCGGGCCGGGCTGTCGACCTGGCTGGAGGCTGTTGTCGTCGTCTTTCATCCCCGAGCGCTGCCCGAGAACCAGATGGCCACCGGCGCGAACGTACGCGGCAAGATTTCTTGCGGCAGCATTGGAGAGTACGTTCAGACCCGGAGCCACGACCAGTTTGTAGGAAGAAAGAGTGGCCGTCGCTGGAACGACATCGACAGACTGCGCAATCGGCCGGAGCGCCGCGTAGTAGCTTTCTAATTCAGCGTTGGGATCGTAATTCTTGTTATGACGCTGCCAATTGATAGCCCACCGGCTGCCGTACGAATGGAGAATCGCAACTTCGGACTTCACCGACGTGCCAGCCAGTACCGGACCTGCCTTCTCGAACTCCCTGCCGACTTGTGCGATCTCAGCGTAAAGCGGCACCGGCGTGCCGTCCGGCCCGAGCAGCGTTCCGTGATATTCCTCCTGACCGTTCAGAGCGCTGCGCCACTGCCAATAACTGACCGTGTCCGCACCGTGACCCACGTCGTGCCACGCCATGCCACGAACTTCTCCTTTATCGAGTGCGTTGTTGACTTCCGCCCAATTCACAGAGCCGGGCTGCGTTTCCATCACCCAGAAATTTTTCTGCTTGAAGCCGCGCGTCAGGTCGTGCGCAAAACCGTTCTTCACGAGGTCGAGCTGGCCTTCGCCAACGTAGTCATCCCAGGCCGCCAGATCGAGATCCTGTTCCACCGTGTAATGGTCGTAGCCATCAAACCAACCCATGGTGTTGGTGGTGATAAATTTCAGGGGGTCCGAATTGGCGCGAAGGACTTCAAGTTGATTTTTCTGGTAACTGCGCCAGGTATCACTAACGAAGCGCATCCAACTCAGCAGCAGACCGGGATTGCCGTATCCTGTTTGAATCGGGATCTGATCCCACGCGGTGTAACTTTCGCTCCAGTAAGCGGTCGTCCAGCGAGCGTTGAGGTTGTCCAGCGTGCCGTACCGGGCCTTGAGCCACTGCTGAAACTGCGCCTTCGTTTCAGGATCGTAGGAAGCCATTTCATATTCGTTGTCGATTTGCCATCCCAGCACATGAGGATTGTGGCCGAATCGCTTCGCGAGTTGTTCGGCGATTTTGCGAGCCAATTCGCGATATTTCGGATTGGCAAAGTTGTACTGCTCGCGGTTGCCGTGCTGATCGCGGCGTCCATCTTCGTTCATGCGCAGAGTTTCCGGGTACCTTTGCGTAAGCCAGGCTGGCGGCGCAGCCGTAGGCGTACCGATAACCGTATAAATGTTGTGCTTGGCAGCGGCCGTGATAGCGCGGTCAAGCCAATCCAAGTCGTACTTCCCTTCTTCGGGTTCCATGCGGCTCCAGGAAAATTCGGCAACACGAACCATGTGAACACCCGATTGCTGCATGAGAGTGAGATCGGCGTCCCAGCGTGATTCCGGCCACTGCTCCGGGTACCACGCGGTGCCCAGAAGAAGAGGCGGTGTGGAAGGAGGCGTTTCTTGAGAAAAGCTGCGGGGAGCAAGGGACAAAAGTGACAGAAAAATCAAAATAGCAGTGGGGACGCAGGCGCTGCAATTGCGCGTGGAATGAGTCACGATGGTTCCTCCAGAACAGGACCGGAGAGAATCTTAGCCTGCTTGACTTGAAGAGTCGACAACCGGCTTCGCGTTCGATTCCTAAGCTCCGGCTCCCGCTACGCCGAAGTGGTGCGCTCTGCTTCTTGTACCTGAACGGTACAATGGCACGGTCGGCTACATGACTCCGGTGTCCGCAGGGGCGCTGAAACAAAAACGGTGAAAAAATGACAGCACCAAGCCCGCAGTCGCAGGGCGTCTCGGTATCTTCCGCTTCCAGGGACTACCGCCGCCCGTTGGCAGTCGTGACTACCCTGTTTTTCATGTGGGGCTTTCTAACCTGCTTGAACGACATTCTGGTTCCACACCTGAAGTCCATCTTCGAACTGACCTACGCGAAAGTGATGCTGATTCAGTTCGCCTTCTTTTCGGCCTACTTTTTCTTCTCGATCCCGTCGGCAAAGATCGTGGACTGGATCGGCTACCAACGGACCATGGTACTGGGCCTGCTCGTCATGGGTGCAGGCGCATTCCTGTTTGTGCCGGCAGCGCTCGTTCCTTCGTACCCGCTTTTCCTGACCGCGCTCATCATCCTGGCTGCGGGAATCACCGCCTTGCAGGTGGCGGCCAATCCTTACGTTATTGTGTTTGGCAAGCCTGAGACCGCTTCCAGTCGCCTGAACTTGACGCAGGCATTCAATTCGCTGGGCACGACCATCGCTCCCAAGATCGGCGGCCTGCTCATTCTGAGCGCAGCTCCGCTTGCCATGGAGGAAGTCCGCAAGCTCTCGCCCGCCGCCCTTCAGGCCTACCGCATTCAGGAGGCGGCTTCGGTCAAGGTGCCATACATCATCATCGGAGTGGCCCTTGTGCTTCTGGCCATCGTGATCGGCGTCTCCAAGCTGCCGAAAATCGAGTCGGCCCAGCACCACCTCGGAGAGAAAGTCAGCGACTCGATTTGGAAACACCCCAACCTCTATCTGGGCGCCGTTGGCATCTTCACTTACGTCGGAGCCGAAGTCTCGATCGGCAGCTTTCTGGTGAACTACTTCAGTCAGCCCGAAATCGCCGGCCTGGCGCCGAAGGTCGCGGCCGGATATGTCTCTTTCTATTGGGGCGGCGCGATGGTGGGCCGGTTCATCGGATCAGCGCTGTTGCAGAAGATCCGCACCGGCCATCTGCTTGGCATCTGCGCGCTCGGCACCGCCAGCCTGGTTACAATCTCCATGCTCACCGGTGGCCACGTCGCCATGTGGAGCATGATCGCGGTCGGGTTCTTCAACTCCATCATGTTCCCCTGCATTTTCACGCTGGGCGTGGCGGAACTGGGCCCGCTGACCGGCGACGGCTCCGGGCTTCTGAACATGGCCATTGTCGGCGGAGCGGTTGTTCCAGTCCTGCAAGGCCTGATCGCCGATCGCATCGGCATTCACCATGCGTTTTTCCTGCCCGTGATCTGCTATCTCTACATCCTTTATTACGCGCTGGCCGGCTCCAGGCCGAACAGCGAACGCGCTTCCCTGCGCTAGCGACGGAGAAGAAAGCCGAGGAAACGACACTGCTAACGGAACTGCGGGCAACACGCCTGCGCTTGCGGGCAAGGATGTGGAGTTGCAGGCACGGATCACCTTCTGAGGTCTCCGTGTGCGAGAGCCGTGGAACACCGCATTTTTGGGACGGGCATGGAACCGCTGCCGCATAATAAATAAAATGTCGCTAACCATGAATCTCAGATCGAGATCTCTTAACTTTCTCGCTTGCGTAAGTCTGTCCGTTTCGATCTCCTCGTTGGTTGCGTCCGCGACCGCGGATGCCCAAGTTGATTCGAATACGGCTGTTGTCATCGACGCCTCCGCTCCTGCTCATCCTTTTCCCCACTTCTGGGAGAAAATGTTTGGCTCCGGACGCGCCATCCTGACGTTGCGCGAGAGCTATCGCAACGATCTCCGCGATGTAAAGAAGATTACCGGCTTCGAATACGTGCGCTTCCATGCCATCTTCCATGATGAGGTCGGCATCTACGACGAGGATGCCCAAGGGCATCCTTTATATAACTTTTCCTACGTGGATCAAATCTATGATGGATTGCTGGACAACGGCGTGCGTCCGTTCATCGAATTGAGCTTCATGCCGAAGAAGCTCGCCGCGGACAAGAACGCGTTTCACCCGTTCTGGTACAAGCAGAACGTTTCTCCGCCGAAAGACTGGGACAAGTGGGACGATCTGATCACCCAGTTCACCAAGCACCTGGTGGACCGCTACGGCATCGACGAAGTTTCGCAGTGGTACTTTGAAGTCTGGAACGAGCCAAACCTCGATTTCTGGGCGGGCGAGCCGAGACAAGCTACCTATTGGCAGCTTTACGATCACACCGCGCGCTCCATCAAGCAAGTAAGCCCGCGCCTGCATGTGGGTGGACCCGCCACGGCGCAGGCGGCATGGGCCGACGCCTTTATCCGGCACTGCGCCGAGAATAAGGTTCCCGTGGACTTCGTCTCGTCGCATGCGTACGGAAACGACAAGTCCGAAGACGTTTTTGGCACGCAGGAAGCGATTCCGCGCGACCAGATGCTGTGTCGCGCCGTGAAGAAGGTTCACGACCGAATCAGCGCCTCGCCCATGCCGGGCCTGCCTTTGTTCTGGACCGAATTCAATGCCAGCTACATGTTTGAACCGGAAGTGACTGACTCAGCATACATGGGTCCGTGGTTGGCCGACACCATCCGGCAGTGCGACGGCTTGGCGAACATGATGTCCTACTGGACCTTCTCCGATGTATTTGAGGAGCAGGGTGTGGTGAAGCAGCCGTTCTACGGTGGCTTTGGCCTGATCGCAACGGGAGGAATTCCGAAGCCCGCCTACAACGCCTTCCATCTTCTCCACCAACTCGGAGACGAACGCCTGGCGCTTGCTTCCGACTCCGTTTTAGCAACACGGCGGAGGGACGGATCCCTGGTGGTTGCGGCCTGGAACCTCGCTCCACCTGGCGCTGCTGGCAGCGACAAGGAGCTAAAGTTAACTTTCCGAAAGACGGGTGCGTCCCAGGTGAAGCTATCGCGAGTCGATCCCGAACATGGGGACGTGCACAAAGCGTACCAAGCTATGGGATCCCCGCGTTATCCAACCGAAGCACAAATCCGGCGACTGCGCAGCGCCGCCGAACTTTCCCCGCCCGAGATACGCGAGCTAAAGGATGAGTCGGTCACCATCAGGATACCGGCGCACGGACTCGTGTTGCTTGAATTGAATCGCGCTCATTAAGGTTGTGCATGAATGGGCCATGGCACGGCTGAATGAAAGCGAGCACCGCGAAGTCACTCTCTGCTAAACTACGCGGCCATGAAAATATTTTCCGTTCGAACCCTCTGCGCTGTGGTGTTCCTGGCGACACTCTCCGCCGCCCAGGATGTCATTCCCCTCTACTCCGCCACGCCGCCTGGCTCGACCCAGGAGAGCTATGCGGAGAAAGAGTACTTCTCGAAACTCTGGAACACGGAAGTCGTTACCAACGTGACCAAGCCGAGCCTGACAGTTTTCAAGCCTGATCCGGAGTTGAAAAACGGCACCGCTCTGGTGATCTGCCCGGGCGGAGGTTTTATGGCTCTCTCCATCAACAGCGAGGGCAACGATGTCGCCAAGTACGTGGCCGCGAGAGGCGTGACCGCCTTTGTGTTGAAATACCGCCTCGCGCACACAGGCGACGACGCTCCGCAGGAATTGAACGCGATGCAAGCAGACCGGCAGAAATTTGAGGAGATGTGGGGCAAGATCGTTCCCCTGGCTGTCGCCGATGGCTTAGCGGCAGTCACCTACGTTCGGCAGCACGCTTCGGAATGGGGAGTTTCCCCCGACCGCGTCGGCATTATCGGATTCTCCGCCGGTGGAGCGGTCGCCGCCGGAGTTGCCTTCCATTACGCGCCGGAAGGCCGGCCCGCCTTCGTAGCCACGCTCTATGCGGGCGGCGAAGGGTTTAAGGATGCCTCCGTTCCAGCAGACGCACCGCCCATGTTTATCGCGGCCGCGACCGATGATCAACTCGGACTCGTGCCGACAAGCATCGCCCTTTACGAGAAGTGGACCGCCGCTCAAAAATCGGCCGAGCTGCACCTGTACGCCAAGGGCGGCCACGGCTTCGGAATGCGCAAGCAGAACGTCCCCACGGATCATTGGATTGACAGGTTCGCCGATTGGTTGGAGTTACAAGGGTGGTTGAAGAAGTGACTGCGGCGACTGGTGCCGATTGGTGGAGTTCCAGTGCCTTCTTCGCCCCAATTGGACTGGGATCACACCTATCGCAGTGACTGGTTCCAGCGTCGCTTCTACGGCCGCACCGTCACCATCACCACCCCGTGAGACGCGACCTTCGCGCCGAAGTTCCCGGTGGTTTGAACCAGGTCTTTGTGCTGCCACACGTCGCGGACAGCCGCTCTCAGATGAGCCGGATAACCGATCTCTTCCCAGGTCACCGTCATGTTCTGCTCACTGGGGCCGGGGTTGAAAAGGATTACGGCACGGCTGCCGTCCTTGAGTTGTTTTGCCCAGACTTCCAGGTCGCCTTCCTTCCGCACACGTTGGCCCTGTTTGCCGAGCGGGTCCTGGTTGACGGCAATCACTTCCTGGTTCGTCAGGATGTCCCGAATTTCGGGCCGCATGTCTCTGAGATCGTTGCCCGCGATCAGCGGAGCTGCCAGGATCGCCCACAAGCTGAAGTGCGAGCGATACTCAATATCCGTCATACCGCCATTGCCCACCTCGAGCATGTCCGGATCATTCCAGTGCCCCGGCCCGGCATACGAATAGAGCCCGGCTTCGAGGTCAACGATATCGACCATGCCGTACGAGCAACAATCGCCCGGCTTCCACTCAAGCTTGCCGGCCCATCGGTCCTGGATGTCACCAGTAGTACGCCATAAGTTGCCACCGACCTCCGCTGCCCACAGCCACGGCTTCGCTGTTCCCCACTCACAGATGCTCAGCACAATCGGACGTCCCGCAGCATCCAGAGCAGCGCGGATTGTGGCATAGGACGCCTTGGCATCCTGGGTGGTCGTGTTGCACCAGTCATACTTCAGATAGTCAACGCCCCAAGCCGCGTATTGCAGTGCATCCTGGTATTCATGGCCAAGGCCGCCCGGACGCCCTTGGCACGTCTTCGAACCCGCATCGGAATAAATTCCGAACTTAAGCCCGAGAGCATGAACGTAGTCCGCGAGCGCTTTGATGCCCGAAGGAAACCGCTGCGCATCCGCCACGATGTTGCCTCTGGCATCGCGACTCACTTGCCAGCAGTCATCGATGACTACGTACTGGTATCCTGCTTCCTTCATACCCGACTTCACCATCGCGTCCGCCATTTGCTTGATCGTGTCTTCGCTCACATTGCAGGCGAACTTGTTCCAGCTGTTCCACCCCATCGGCGGAGTTGCAGCGAGAGGGGCAGTCTCTGCGGATACCATCGCGCACAATGCAACCATCGCCACAATCAGAAACCTTAAGAAACCAATTCGCCTCATGATCATCTCCAAGAGCTATGTGTACCCATTTCTACCAGAGCCCGGGTCCACTGGAGAAGCCCACTCTCTTCGCACAATGCGCGAAAATGGGGCACCCGGCACGAAGCGGAGAGGGCCCCGCAAGCGTCTGGTCGGTTACGCGAGGCACTCTTTCCTGGTTCTCAGCTTTGCGGCTTGGGCTCAATCACCTTGCCGGCAGCAGGTCGTCCTTGGCCAGGACGTAGGTAGTCAGCTTATCAATCTTGATATTGGAACGGTTGGAAGTCAGAGTAACACCTCCGTCGTTGTTGCGCCCGGAGTCGACATTCTTCATTAAGACACGGTGTTTCGAAGTAATCGATGAGGGCGAGGGTAAGCTGAGGCCGTCCTTGCCCGTGTCAGGGCCGGGAAATCGCGGCGTAGACGCGGGGTCCTTCTTGTCGGGATATTGGCCCATGCCGTTCCAATTCTTAATGCTGTTGGCGGCGTCTGGCGGCTCGTACGAGAGATCCGGACCAGGCATCGCCTCCGCAGGGTAATACCAAGCGGTCAGGTTAAGCTTGATGGGCGCCGATCCATTCTTCCACTGGGCGGAGTCCATGCGAATGGCAAGACGCGATGCTTCGGTTTTAGTTTTCGCCACCGACTCGGTAACTTCTCCCGACAAGACAGCGCCGCGCGGGATTACTACGCTATCGACCAGGGTGGCGACCACGAGATTGGCCTGGACCTTGGTTCCGGCGGGGGTTTTGCCGGCAGCGACGCTTTGCCGCATGACGACCGGCAGTTCAAGCCCTAGCGAGGAACCGGGCGCCGCGGGCGTCTGTTGACTGAGCAAGGCGGTGGAACTGAAAACGACGGTGAATGCCACATAACTGACTGCGATTGCTTTGCTGAACATATTGTCCACCTTGCTGGTTAGATGACGGGCCGGCGCTCTGGATTGCAGGATTATACCTTAGGGGAGGCGGGTGGGAGTCTGGTTGCTACATCCTGTTCACGGCAGCAAGTGATTCTGGTCACTGCATCCACTTTGGCATTCGATAAGCTCGACTCGTCGATTATGGATGACCGTCGCCTGGAGGAACATTGAAGCCGGCAAGTGAAAATGAGCAGGATGGAGTTACTGATAGCGAGTCCGGCGCTTCCGATTGGAGCGGGTTGTGCTGGACCGGTGGAATCGCTGCCTTGATTCTGATCGTCTATTCCCTCGCGACTATGGTTCAGCTCATGGTACTGGGCGGCCAGCCGGCGACAGCCGCCGAGGCGTTCCGCGTGCTGCAGAACAACAGAGTTCTGGGACTGTTGCGCCTCGATCTGCCTACCGTCGTCGCGATGCCCCTGTACTACTTCGTATTCCTCGGTTTGTTTGCGGCTCTAAGGCGAGTTGACCGGGCGAATACCATTCTCTCCACCGCTCTCGCCTTCGTTGGCGTGACGCTCTTGCTCGCAACGCCCATGGCCCTCTCAATGATGTCGCTCAGTGGAAAGTATGCAGCCGCGACCACAGATGCGACGAGAACTCAGCTCCTGGCCGCCGGAGAGGCGATATTGGCCACGGATATGTGGCACGGAACGGGCGCCATCATGGGTGGAATCCTCCTGCAAAGCGGCGCTGTGCTGATATCCGTCGTGATGCTCCGTAGCAGCGTCTTTGGCAAGGCAACCGCTTACTTGGGCATCCTGATGCATGGGGCTGATCTGGCGCACATCGTGTTCGGGCTCTTCCTGCCAGGCGTCGGAATCATCCTCATGGCAATTGCTGGACCTCTGTATCCGATCTGGTTTTTTCTGGTGAGTCGAAGGCTCCTACAGCTAGCGGCGAAAGGTCCAAGCCGCAGCAGTTGACGTAATATCGTCTTACTTCCAAGCAGCCCGTATTTCAGGAGCCATGAAAAGTATGCTATTTGGACGCGGCTGCGGCCTTCACGACTGCATTCTGGTCGAATGCATCGACCAGTGACATCACCTTCAACCCAGCGCGTAACGCGTCTTCGCTCACGGCTGTGTTGATCGCGATCTCCATGCTCTCACCGGGCAGCAGGTCAAAGTAGTTGTCGGAGGCCTCAGCGCCAACTTCGCCGAAGCTGACGTAAACGCTTCGGGCCAGTACGGGCGATGACACTTTTAGACGATAGGAGTCGCCACTCTTGGTCAGTTCCGTCTTGAGTGGTGCGGGAGGCAAATGAATCTCGACGGAAGGCGCCAGGTAGATAAGATTGGACGAAACCACACTACCCGCCGCCACCAGGTCCGTTGCTACCACAACTTTTGTAGGGTCAATTCCTTTCGCGATCAGCGACTCCTCGATTGGCAGCTGCAAATAGATCTTGCTCGACAACGCCGCGACCTGCACGTTCTCTTTTTTCCCGATCAACACGGTGCCATCGAAGGTCATCACCCGCAGGTGCAGCTCGCCGTCGATCGGTCCAGTTTTGTCGGAAACGACATACACTGCCAATCCGCCGTTTTCCTGATGCGGTGACACGAGAACATCATTGAAGAAGCGGCGCGCATAATACTGCAGCGCCTTCCATCGGCCGTAGTAATCGATGCTCGACCACGAGGCCACGGGCCAGCAGTCGTTCAACTGCCAGTAGATCGCCCCCATCGTGCGCGGGCGATTGCGGCGCAGGTGCTCAGTTCCAATCTTGATCCCTTCCGCCTGGAGTACCTGGCTCACGTAGAGGAATGAAGCGAAGTCCTTCGGCTCCGGGTAATCGCGCAGCATGTAGTCGTGAATAATGGCGTTGCCCGAAGTGTTCTTCTGGTGCGCCAGCATCACCGGCGTGAGAATTCCGGTGCGATCTTCCGGTAGGGTAAACGATTCCACGGTAGGCATTTCGGGGAACGACTGGAATCCGTATTCGGTCATAAACCGCGGGATCGATTTTTCGTAATCGCGGAAGGGAAGCATGCCGTGCCAGACGCTCCAGTTGTGCATGTCGCCCGATTGGTGGTCCTCGGAAATGTCTTCGTAATCGGCGCTCGGTGAACTGGGCCAGTAGGGAGTCTCCGGGGCGAATCGTTCAACGGCGCCGGCCAAAACGCCGCTGAAAAGCGTCAGGTAGTCCTGCCACATCCGCCGCGCGACGTCCGTGCTGAGCCTGCTGGTGATGTCGAGATGCCATTCCCATGAGGCTTCGGTTTCGTTGTTGCCGCACCAGACCACGATGCTCGGGTGCTCCCGCAGCCGTTTGATCTGGTATTCGGCCTCTTGCGCCACATTCTGCTTGAAGTCGTAGGTGCCGGGTTGCCAGTCGTTGCCGAACATGAAGTCTTGCCAAACCATGATGCCGAGTTCGTCGCAGAGCGCATAGAACTCATCGGTCTCGTAATAGCCGCCGCCCCAGTGCCGAATCATGTTCATGTTGGCAGCTTTCGCCGACTCCAGGACCCGCCGATACTGCGCGGTGGTGACGCGGGTTGGAAAACTGTCGAACGGAATGACATCCGCTCCTTTGGCGAAGACCGGAATGCCGTTCACGACCAACTCGAAGGAGCGCCCCCACTGGTCGCGATCACGACGCAAAACAATCGAGCGGAGTCCAGTGTGGACCGTCTGATCATCCTGTACGCGCCCGCCGGCTTTCAGTTGCACGTGAAAGGTGTACAGCGCCTGGCGGCCGTACCCGTTCGGATACCACAGATCGGGATGTGCGATGTCGATGGGCAGGTCAATGTGATTGATGCCTGAATTCAGTTCAACGTCGCGCGACGTGCTCGCCTCCTGGCCACCATACTCGTAGTCGACAGCAACTTTCGCCGCGCTCTTCTGGGCGGAGATAATCTCGGTTTCCGCCACGGTATGGGCGATCTCGGAGTTGATGTCGAGTTGACGAATATGTAAGTTCGAAATCTTGGCGTCATCCCAAACATCAAGCTTCACCGGACGCCATATCCCACTGAGGACGAACCGCGGCCCCCAATCCCATCCATACTCGTAGGCCGCTTTGCGCAGATAGGACTTCTCAGGCGTTTGGGTCTGTTGCCGCCAGAAATCCCCGGCCGCAACTTTCCTCGCCTCGGTGATGGGTGATGGGAAGACGACGAGCAACTGATTCGGCCCGGCTTTCAATTGCGACTTAACCTCAACCCGCCACTCCCGAAACATGTTGTTGGCGGTGAGGATCAACTTGTCATTGAGATAAACCTCGGCGGGACCATCCAGGCCTTCGAACACCAGGTCGACATGGCTGTGTTTCAGCACCTCGGGCGGCGCTTGAAATGTGCTTCGATATTCCCAACTGGCATTTTCGATCCACTGCAACGTGGATTCGTTCGAGCGGAAGAATGGATCGGGTATGAGCTTGTTGCGCAGCAGGTCAATGTGAACCACGCCCGGCACTTCGGCTGGATGCCATTGCCCTTGGATGGCATCGGCTCCACCCATGCGCTGTCGGAATTCCCAGCCGTCATTGAGAGACACACTCCTGTGCTCTGCCTTGGCCGCTTGCGCAAGACACGTGATGCAGATCGCGATCAGGAATGCCCCACGAAAACACGCCGTGAAACCACACGCACCGGAATACATGAATGCACTCCTGCAGCAAGATTTACCAACGACCTTGAACCCTGATGAGCATCGGAAAGGTGGAACGTGTCAATATCACACGAATGAGCGCATCATTTCAACGAAAGGGGTCACAGCACCAAGAGGCAAGCCTTCAAAGTCCGCCCAGACGGATAGTTGGCGCAAAATCGCCTCTTCGAGAACCGGTAGGAGCAAAGTTGAAGATAAGCCTCGCAGCATGCTGGCGTCCTTTGCATGCACAATGGCATGTTTTGCATAGGGTGATGTCCGGCGAGCATCTAGAGCAAGTAGATATACAATGCAAGAGCTTATTCCGCTGCCAGTGCGGGTGATTCGTAAGGAGAAGCAATGAAAAAACGCAAACTTGGAAAAAGCAACCTGGAAGTGTCCACAATCGGCCTTGGCTGCATGGGAATGAGTTTTTCCTACGGCCCACCCAAAGACAAGCAGGAGATGACATCTCTTCTCCGTGCCGCCGTAGAACGTGGCATTACCTTCTTTGACACGGCCGAAGTCTACGGCCCGTACTTGAACGAAGAGCTTGTGGGCGAGGCCCTCGCTCCTTTCCGCGGCAAGGTGGTGATTGCCACTAAGTTCGGGTTCGACCTGAGTGGCAGCGATCATCGGCCGGGAGCAGCGGGTCTGAATAGCCGGCCGGAGCACATCAAGCAAGCCGTCGAAGGCTCGCTCAAGCGGCTCAAGGTCGAGACCATCGACCTGCTCTATCAGCACCGGGTTGACCCGAACGTGCCGATCGAAGACGTTGCCGGCGCGGTGAAGAAATTGATTCAAGCAGGCAAGGTGAAGCACTTCGGACTTTCCGAGGCTGGCGCAAAGACAATTCGCCGCGCCCACGCGGTCCAGCCGATCACTGCTCTCCAGAGCGAATATTCGCTTTGGACAAGAACGCCCGCGAAGGAAGTGATACCGACCATTGAGGAACTCGGGATTGGCTTCGTGCCGTATAGTCCTCTCGGCAAGGGCTTCCTGACGGGAGCGATCAAAGAAAGCACGACATTCGACAGCTCCGATTTCCGCAGCACTCTCCCTCGCTTTACGCCGGAGGCGCTCAAGGCGAACCAGGCGCTGATTGACCTGCTGGGCAGCATTGGGAAGCGGAAGAAAGCGACTCCTGCTCAGATCGCACTGGCTTGGCTGCTGGCTCAAAAGCCGTGGATTGTTCCGATCCCGGGCACGACGAAACTAAATCGCCTCGAAGAAAACATTGGCGCAGTGGCAGTCGAACTGACGCCCGACGACCTCCGCGACATCGATGCCGCCGCTTCCAAGATAAAGGTGGAAGGAGCTCGGTATCCGGAAAAACTCGAGCGAATGACCGGTCTGTGAGGGGCAAGAGGTAACGAAACGCTCGAGAGCAGCAATGCGCATAGGCATCTTGGGTTCGGGGTTGGCCTGCAGCCGGGAAACGCTGCAACAGCATTTCTTAGAGGACGAATCTTTCGTTAATGGCCAGGAAAGGAAATGAAGAAACTGTCACCATTCTTGGACTGGCGGAGAGGGAGGGATTCGAACCCCCGATACCCTTTCGGGTATGCCGGTTTTCAAGACCGGAGCCATCAACCACTCGGCCACCTCTCCCGCTACTACAGTTTTACTACAGTCGCCTGGGGTCCCGGAATGGATGTCACGGTTACTTCACTCCGTTTGAATCAACATCGAGGATCGAAGGGTCACTTGCCAACCCCGCCGGCTTGTAAGCCTTCGGTGGGACCACTTTGTAATCTTCGGATTTGCCGCGCGGAATGCTGAGCGTTTGCCATTCGGAAGACCGCAGGTGCTTGGCAAGAAAGACGATTTGTCCAATGTGCTGGGCGTAGTGGGCGAGCGCGCGGTTGAGCGCCTGCATAACCGTGTGCGGCTCCTGGCGTATGGTCACCGTGCGCTGCAGATCTTCGGGCTTCAGCGAGTCGAGCGCGGAAAACACATGCGACCACGCCTGCTCCCACCAGCGCAAAACTTCTTCGCGCGTCGTTTTCGCCGAGACTTCAAATTCCTGATCGCGAAAACGGTCCGGCTTCTCACCATCGCTGGTGAGGAAGTCGGTAAAGCGCGAGCGCGCATTGCCGGCGATGTGCTTGACCAGGGCGGCGACGGAGTTCGATTCCGGATCAAGCGCGACAAAGAAATCCTTCTCCTCAAGCTGATTCATGGCGGCTTCGCCCATGCGCTTGTGGCCGTGGAACTGGCGCTTGATCTCTTCGAGGTAGTGGGAGGCTAGGTCAGGCATAGCGACCATTCATTCCTTCGGATGCGAAAGTCAAAAGTCAGAAGTCAAATTGCAGAAGTTAGCCAGTCCGGACTTGATTTTACTTCTTCAATCCGACTTCTGACTTTTGACTTTATCTGTCGCACGCGACTCTGAATCCGTAGTCCGCGTACTTGAACTCCAGAGGGATGCTGGACCGCACCGCACCGCGCAGCGCGACATCTTGGTATGGTGACGCCGGGAGCTGCTTGTGATCGGGAGAGCAGTTCCGCATCCATGGGACTAGAGCGCCCGCAGCGCGCGGACGACATCTTCGATTTTATTCTCCTGAAACAAGCGAATGCCAGCGACTCCAGCGGCTCCAACTTCCAGGCACGATGCCGCGTTTTCGATCGTGACGCCGCCGAGAGCGAGGACGGGAATCCTTACCCGGCAGGCCTCCCGTAAAGCAGCAAGGCCGGCGGGGGGCGTTACGGCAGCGCCTCTTTTGCCGAATACCGGAGCGAAGACGGCAAAGTCGGCGTTTTCCGATTCGGCTCGGAGGACACCGGCGGCAGTGTGGCACGAGGCTGCGACCAGGAAGTGGTCCGGGGCGAGTGGCCGGTGACTAGAAAGTTCCAGCACCCGGCGCACCTCGGGGGGTGCGACATCGTCTGCCCGGAGATGAACGCCATCGGCTTCCACAGCCAGCGCAATGTCCGTGCGGGAATTAATCAGGGAACGAGTTCTCAGTTCTCGGTTCTCAGTTCTCAGCGGAGCGCTGTTGTGCACGGCTGCCAGGGCATCTCTTGCCAGCATTTCCAGCTCCCGGGCGCTCAGATCTTTCTCGCGGAGCTGGATATAGTCGACGCCCGCACTGGCGGCTTCAGCCACTTTGGCGAGCAGCGCGCGGCGGCGGGCGCCTTCGTCGCCGCGGAACTGGCTTCGGTCGGTGATGTAATACAGCAGACAGCGGTAGGCCATCAGCTCTCAGCGTACTACGAGAGCGCGCTCACTTCTTATCAACAACGGCGGCAGGTGCGCCTGCTGACCCTCCTCCACTGGGCTGCTGACCCATGAACAACTTCAGATTCTCCGCCTTCCAGCGCATCGCCGCATAAATGCGATTTCGTCCGCTGGGGTGATCGAAAAAGATCCACTCCTCGATGGGGCCGGGACTCATCTTGCGATATTCGCCGAGATGGATCGCCGCCTGGGCAAAGCCGTCGGGCTGACGGGCCGCGTTCAATCCGTACATGTCGGCTTCATGCTCCTGGGTGCGGGTGAAGGTGTTGTCGATGGGAGTGAATATGAAACCAAAGATCAAGACCAGCAGCACCACGAGTGGAAGCACAGCCGTGTCGCCCACGCCGCGAATCTGCCACTTCTCGCCCCAGCGCTGGAGCGCCCAGCCGAGTCCCCAGTACAAATAGACAAAGGTCAGCACCGTCTCAATCAAGTTGAACATAATGCCTTTGTAGACATGGTTCATGACGTAGTGCCCCATCTCGTGTCCCATGACCGCCTGAATTTCTTCTGGAGAGCCGCGGCGCAAAAGATTGTCATTGAGGGTGATGCGCATCGTATGGCCAAAGCCGCTGACGTTGGCGCTCATCCGGGTGGACTGCCGCGAAGCATCGATCTCGTAAACATCCTTAGCGGGGATTCCGTTGGCCCGCGCCATGCTTAAGATAGGATCGACAATCTTCGGATCGTTAAGGCGTGTGACGTTATTAAAGATTGGAAAGATATAGACAGGGGCGATGAGCGCCACAAAGATCAGGAACAGGGTGGTCACGACCGCACCCCAGATCCACCAGGTTCGCGGGAGGCGGCGGACAACGCCGAACAGCAGCATCGCCAGCAGGCCGCCCAGCACCAGGTTTACCCCAAGGCCCTTCATCTGATCTCCCATCCAGGGGCCAAAGGTTTGGGTAGCGAGTCCGTACTTGTGTTCGCGGAAATAACCTTCGTAAACGGTAAGCGGCAAAACGAGGATGGTGGTAAGAACAAGATATTGCACCCAGTACACAAAGGTGTGCACCGGTTTGAAGCGAGTCACCCGCTCCGCCAGATCCCGCATGCGGGCAGACCACCGCAGATTCAGCAACAGCAGCGCGATTGCGGCTCCATAGAGAAAGTCCCAAAGAATCAGCCAATATCCGCCTTCGAAATAGGCGTCGGAACGGGCCGTCTTTTCGGCGGGAATCTGCGCCAGATAAGCGTTGGTGGCAGCCGTGACATCAAAGTGCGGCGAGGGCTGGGCCTCGGCGGGAACCTGGATCACGGATGGCATCTGGTTCGCAGTTGGCGGTTGAGCGAGCGCGGGAGTTGTGCAGAAAGCTGCGCAGAAGAAGATCAGGCAACTGAGGGTTGTCGCCAAGCCGGTTCGTAAGGGCATCTTGTTGTTCTCCTTAAACACCGATCCGTACGAGTGTATACGGAGACAGGTTGCCAAGAGTTCAGACCGTAGAGACGGGGCTTGCCCCTTCTTGTTTGGAGTAGGGAGAATGTGGCGGGATACAAGGCCGAGACGCGGCAAGCCGCGTCTCTACAGGGAAGCAAAGAACCGGGCTCAATCGGCCTAGGGTCGCGTCTTGGCGATTTCGGGGACGGCCGCTTCGCCTTTGCGCTTGGGTTCCTGTGGGCCGAGATGGTACTTGGTCAGTCCCTCTTTCAGGAACTCGAAGCTTTCGTCGGGCGAATCGGACATCTTGAACAGATCGAGGTCTGCCGGCGCGATCATTCCAGCATCGGCCATGGCTTCAAAATTGACAATCTTCTTCCAGTAAGCGCTGCCATACATGACGATGACAATTTTCTTCGCCAGCTTCTCCGTCTGGGCGAGGGTGACGATCTCAAAGAATTCGTCGAGCGTGCCGAAGCCGCCGGGAAAAATTACCAGCCCTTTGGCCAAATACGCGAACCAGAACTTGCGCATGAAAAAGTAATGGAACTCGAAGTTGAGTGAAGGCGTGATGTACGGGTTCGGATATTGCTCGAAGGGCAGGTTGATGTTGAGCCCGATGGTTTTTCCGCCAGCTTCGTGAGCGCCAAGATTGGCGGCTTCCATGATGCCGGGGCCGCCGCCGGTAGTGACGACAAAGCGGTGGCGCTTGGCGGGAATCTGGGTGGACCATTCGGTCAAAAGGCGGGCCAGGCGGCGCGCGTCTTCGTAGTAGCGAGCCATGTCAACGGCGGCCTCGGCGCGCTTCACATCCTCGGCCTGCTGCCCGGCGGACACTTGAGCGCGGACTTCGGTAAGACGGCTACTGGCATTGGCGCCGCTGTGAATGCGGGCGGAGCCAAAGAAGACGACCGTGTCCTGAATCTGCTCGCGGCGGAAACGCGAGAGCGGCTCGCTGTACTCCGACAGCAGGCGCAAGATTCTGCCGTCAGGACTGTTGAGAAATGGTTCGTTCTGATAGGCGAGCGGAGCGGGCTTGAGTTTTTGAGTAGTCATAAGTCAGTCGCTGGTCGTTCGTCGTTGGGCGTTAGCCATTCTTCGTTGACGCAACTGGCAGCAGCCGCAGGCAGTTGTTCGCCAACTACCATCGACCAACGACGGTTAATCATCCTTCTTCCTGATATTGAATCGCCTCCCAAAATCCGATCCACACATTAAGCACGCCCAAGCCGGTCAAGACGCCGCGGGCGAAGCCGCTGGCGGCCACGGTGCGCAGCGTGGGATACGGGAGGAGCAGAGGGTTGTCAGCCCACTCGGGACGCCAGGGCAAAATCATGAGCATCACCCCCAGCGTCGCGCACAAGAACACGAACAGCAGCACTCCGACGCGCCGCATCCACAGATGCGCGACCGAGGGCGAGGGTCTAGAAACCGAAACAGGAGCCAGCGGAACCGATGTCTCCTCGGGAGACTTGAGCTCCCCGACACTGGTGGCGTTGCTGGCAAACGGTAGCTTAGGGTCGGAAATCTTGGGATCGGAGATCATGCACGCGTCGCTGATTAGTAAGGCCGTGGGATGGGCGCGGGATCGGATTGCACCCCAGCGCAGATTTCGAACCCACTGGGTGCATTCTACGACTTCAGAGCCTGAATGCGCTCGGCCACGTCGCGATAATCGATATTGGAACCGTAGACGGCCGTGAAATGACGCAGTGCCGCGGATTTGTCCTGAGCCGTTTCGCAGGCTGACCCTAGCTCGTAGTTGATGGCAAGGCGCGCCTCTTGATCGAGTCCGGGAATGCCAAGCGCCTTTTCATACCAGCGGATAGCGGCGTCAGGAACTCCTTTATCGAGGAAGCACTGGGCCAGCCAGGTATAGGTCTGGACAGGCTGCGAAAACGGCTTGCCGCGATCGATGGCGGTACAGACTTTCTGCAACTCGGCAATGGCTTCGTCGAGCAAACCCATCTCGCGGAAGGCAACGCCGAGATTGTAATGGGTTTCCGGATCGTCGTCGCCGGCAGCAACGTCCTCTTCAAGCTCCTGTTTCAACTCGCCGAACATCTCCGAAAGATCGACGCTGTCGGAGGCATGCATGGCCTGGGCGCCGGCTCCCAGGGGGCGTACCGGCGTAGGGCTGTAGCTCATGGTAGTAGCGGGCGCGGCGGCGGCGCCTCCCGCCGAGGCAGTGGTCACGCGCGCGGCGGCGGGGATTTCGATGTGTGCCGGGGGTTCGGGCTTTCGGGCCGCTGGCGCCGCCGGCCAGCCCGGCAAGGGCTGGGCGTCGGGAAGCGGAGCTGCGGGCGGCTGCGCTTGCGGGAAAGAATCGCCGAGCGAAGCTTCCAGATCGGCCACCAGCGCGGTCAGGTCGCTGGGCTCCGCGTGCACAGCTTCCGCGTGTGCCGGTTCCGGCGCGATTTCCACCGGAGCCTGCTCTTGTATCTGTTGGTACCCGGCCAGCAGAGGATCGGGCGCGGCGGCGACCTCGGGGTTGCCTGCGGTCTCCATTTCAACTTCAAAATCCGCGGGTTCGTCGGCGTTGATCTCGGTGATTTCCGGCTCGGGCTCGGCCTGCGGTTCGGCGCCGGATTCGATGGCGGCGCGCAACGGATCGAGAATTCGGGTATCGCTGGTCATGGATTCGAGCTTCTCCATGCTGGCCCGCGCCTGGTCGGTCATGTAGTGCTCGAGATAGAAACGGATTTCTTCGACTGTCTCGGCGATCTCGGGGTTGCTGGAAGCATCGGCTTCAACTGCAGCCGGCAGTTCTGCAGCCGGGGCGGGATCGTCGACGGTAAGGGATTGCTCCCACTCGGAGGATAGATCCGCGGAAGGGTCGTGTTCGTCGGGGTGCGCATGCACCGTCAATTCCTGGATGGCGAATTCCGGAGGCGCGACCGCGGCATTGTCATGATCATGATCAGAAGCCGCCGGGGCGGCTACGGGCCAGGGCTCAGGCGAAGCCGCAGCGGCAGCAAGGGGCGCGGGCGGAACGGCGTCCGGGGAAGCGACGGTGGGCGCAGCCATCGCCGAGGAAGCGGCAGCCGGTAAAACGGCAGCCGATAGAGTGTCAATCGAGGGCTCCGCTTCCGCGCTCCGCTCATAGCGCGCGGCCAATTCTCCATAGCGCACGGCTTCATCCGGGTAGCCCGCATCGTGGTACACGCTTTCCAGGGTGCGGCAGCAGACAGCGGCTTCGGTAAAGCGCTGGAAGCGCGTATGCAACGCGGCCAGGCGCTGGTTCAGGCGCGCGTCGCGCGGGGCCTGCGGCAGAGCGCCCAGCAGGGGCACGATCGCTTTGTCCGGCAGATTGTAAGAAAGGAACAGGTCGGCATCGGTGACCGCCGAGCGTACCGCAAGGGCGATGGGATCGGGGTAAGACTGATCGATAACCGGCGCGGTCGCTTCCAACTCCTCGACGATGACCGCGCCCTCTTCAGCGGTGATCCCGTTGGCGGGCGCCGCTCCCCCGCCCTCCATGCGCTCCACTACCTGCTCGTAGTTCTGCATGTGCACGGGGTTCTGGGGTTCAGAGGTGGCCAGCATCTGGTACAGATCGCGCGCCCGGGCCAGATTTCCGTCCTGGACCGAGGCGTGGGCCAAGAGCTCGGATGCTTCGTTGACGTGCGTGCTGTCGCCGGCTTTGTTGAGCAGATGCAATAGCTCTTCGAGCGAGCCCGAATCGTCGCGCACCCGAGCGATCATGGCATGCAGGCTGGCCAGCATTTTGGCCGAATCGGTCGCCAGCAGGCGATCGGCGTGCCGGGTATAAACCTCAAGCGCCTGGGGACACTGCCCGAGGCGGACCGAACCTTCCGCCAGCAGAAACAGCCCCTCCGGATCGTTGTGCACCGTGAGCAGCTTTTCGGCGATCGGAGCGGCCTTGGTCAAGTCTCCGGTTTGCAGGTACGCTTTCAGCAGGTCGCGCAAGCCTTCGGGATGAGAATCCAGGTCGGAGGTCTTCTCCAGGTAGGCGATGGCGTTCTTGGGATCGTCGGCTTCAAGCGCTGCCTTCCCACGCAGCAGCAGAACGTAGCCGTTGCCCGGATCGAGCGCCATCATCCGCTTCAGAACGTCTTCGGCGGCGGCCAGCGATCCACGTGAGCGCAACGATTCCGCGGCCGCGCTGAAAATCTCCCACGCATCTTTCTTCTTTCCCAGGCGGACATAAACTTCGGCGAGCTTGACCCGCATGGGCACATTTTCCGGGTCCATCTCGAGGACCTTCTGGAAAAGGCGCACCGCTTGTTCGAGATCGCCATGCTTCATGAAGTCTTCGGCGACTTGCAGGTACTGGGCGCGGGCGTCGTTGAACAGCCCCTGCTGGGTGTAGAGTTCCGCCAGTTTCAGAGATGCATCCATGCTCGGCTGGAGCTTGGTGATCTTCTTGTACATGGCGATGCCCTTGACGGTGAAGCCCTGCGCCGCATAGGCGTCGCCCACCGTCTTGAAGCACTCGATGGCCTTCGCGTTGTCGCCGAGACGTGCGTAGAGATCGCCGATGGTGTTGTTGACGGTCAGGTCCTTGGCATCGTGCTGCAGGACCTTCTCGTACTCAGCAATGGCGTTCTGCAGCTTGCCCTGCTGGACAAACTTCTCCGCGGCGCTAAGAACCTTCTGCTTGTTGAAGCCGAAACCAAACGCCATAGAGTGCGGACTCCAGCCTTCTGCCCGTCGCCCGCCCGCGCTTTCGTCGAGCAATGCTGAACGGGTTCGAACCTCGCCGAGGGATTTCCCGGCGAAACCCCGCCTACCATGCAACTAATATGGCGGAGTAACTTTATTGTAAGGCTGGGGGGTACCAATCCGATGGTTACCGACGATTACCAGGGGTCACCGAAAGGGCGTGTACGTCCGGTTTTCGGAAAAACCCCGGTCTCGGCTGCCGGAGTGGGAGCAATTACGCGGCGCCCAGATGCCACGCCGTCCGACTGCCGACGGTTCCGTCGCTCATCCAATCCAGACCTGTGCATGCTGATCTGGGCTCGCCGCGTTCGACTTCCCCCAGGGGGGATGGTCCCCCCTGGTTACTTCGAAACAGACTTCACCGCTTCTCAATCGGCACGAATGCCCTCGTGTCGTGGCCGATCCAGACCTGGCGAGGACGCGCGATCTTCTGCTCGGGGTCATTCAGCATCTCCTGCCATTGCGCGAGCCAGCCAGAGGTGCGCGGAATCGCGAACAGGACGGTGAACATCTCCGGTTTGAAGCCCATCGCCTGGTACATGATGCCGGAGTAGAAGTCCACGTTCGGATAGAGCTTGCGCTGCACGAAGTAGTCGTCTTCGAGCGCGATGCGCTCCAGTTCCAGAGCAATCTCAAGTTTGGCGTTGCGTCCGGTTACCTGGAACACCTGGTCGGCAGTCCGCTTGATGATCTTGGCCCGCGGATCGTAGTTCTTGTAAACGCGGTGCCCGAAGCCCATCAGCTTGCCTTTGCCTTCCTTGATCTTCTTGATGTAGGCCGGGACGTTATCCTTGGAACCGATCTCGTCCAGCATTTTCAGCACTTCTTCGTTCGCCCCGCCGTGCAGCGGGCCGGAAAGAGCGGCGGCCGCGGCGGCCGTGGACAGGTAGGGGTCAGCCTGCGAGCTGCCCACAGCTCGCATGGCATTGGCGCTGCAATTCTGCTCGTGGTCGGCGTGCAGGATAAAAAGAATGTCGAGCGCCCGGGCAATCACCGGGTTGGCGGAATACTTTGGCTCGACCATCCTCCACAGCATGTTCATGAAGTTGGCAGGATAGCTGAGGTCGTTATCCGGATAGATGTAGGGGAATCCCACATTGTGGCGATAGGACATGGCCGCAATCGACGGCATCTTGCCGATCAGGCGCTTGATCTGCAGCAGCCGGTTTGCGGGGTCGTGGATGTTCTTCGCATCCGGATACACCGTCGACAGGGCTGCTACCGTGCTCACCAGCATCGCCATGGGATGCGCATTAAAGCGGAAGCCTTCCATGAACTTCTTGGTGGTTTCATGAAGCATGGTGTGGTGCGTGATTTCATCCACCCAGGTCTTCAATTGACTCGCGTTGGGCAGTTCGCCGAACAGAAGCAGGTAGGCAACTTCGAGATAAGTACAGTGTTCGGCGAGAACGTCGATAGGATAACCGCGATACCGCAGGATTCCCTTATCGCCGTCGATGTAGGTGATCGCGCTCCGGCAGGACGCGGTATTCATGAAGGCAGGGTCATAGGTCATCAAGCCGAAATCTTCGGCGCCGGTTTTGATCTTGCGCAGATCCATCGCGCGGATGGTTCCATTTTCGACGGGAAGGGTATAGCTCTGCCCGGTACGGTTGTCAGTGATGGTCAAGGTCTCCTGCGGCATCCAAGTCCTCCTGGAAATAATGGCAATCGAAACAATATAACTCGGGACGAAGCCCGTGTGAGCAGCCAACAGTATCCGTGCCCGACTCACGGGGCGCAGTGAGCTACGTCACAGGAGATTGTTTTTTTTCGCAGTCTCGGGGGCAGCCCAATTCAGGCGGTTCCGGACACATTAATCGAGAAATATGGCCTCAGATGGGGCGCACACGGTTTACACGCCTAACGGGTGGCGAGTGCTTCCGGCGAGCGTAGCGAAGCAGCGCGCTCCCGGGCATTCTGCAGGGCGCGCTTGACGTGACGAGGCGCGGTACCCCCGGGGACGTCGTGCAGTCCGAGCACCTCGGTAAGGCCGAGGCAGGAGGGAAAAGCGGCGTCAAAACTGGCGTGGATCGCTTGCAGGTCGGCGAGGGGCAGCTTCTGTAATTCGCATCCACGTTCCACGGCCAACTGGACGGCCTTGCCGACCGCTTCGTGAGCAAGGCGCGAAGGCACTCCGCGCTCGACGAGGTATGCGGCTGCGGCCCAGGCGTTCATGTAGCCCGATTGCGCCGACTGATTCATCCTGGCTTCGTTGAATTCGACGGTATTCATAAACCCGGTCACCAGCGGCAGCATGCCGATAACCGTGTCAGAGGCGTCAAACACCGGCTCCTGCGTTTCCTGCAGATCTTTGTTGTAGGCGAGGGGCAGGCCCTTTACTAAGGTTTGCAGCGTGGTGGCGCATCCCATGACGCGTGCCGCTTTGCCGCGCACCAGCTCCAGCAAATCGGGATTCTTCTTCTGCGGCATGGCGCTGCTGCCGGTCGAGTAAGGCTCGGGCAACTCGACGAAGCCGTACGCGGGCGTAGAGAACAAGATCATCTCTTCGCCCCAGCGGCTGAGGTGGAGCGCGAGCAACGAGAGCGCGTTGACAAATTCGATAGCAAAATCGCGGTCGCTGGTCGCGTCGATGCTGTTCGCCGTGGGGCCGTCAAACCCCAATTCCTTCGCCATGGCTTGCCGATTGATGGTGAGCGTGGCTCCAGCAACGGCACCCGAGCCCAGCGGACATAAATTAGCGCGCTTGCGGCAGTCCGCGAGGCGAGCGGCATCGCGGAGAAACATTTCGACATACGCCAGCAGCCAATGTGCAACCAAGACGGGTTCGGCCGGCTGCAGGTGCGTGTACGCGGGCACAGCCGCAACGCCTGAGGTGTCGGCACGAGAAAGAATTGCCTCGACCCAATCGGCCAGCAGGTTTTGCAGGGTATCGATGCTCTGGCGCACGAAGAGGCGGAGGTCGGTCGCAATCTGCTCGTTGCGGCTGCGTCCAGTATGCAGCTTATAGCCGGTCGCGCCAATCAGCGCGGCCAGCTGCTTTTCTACGAAATGGTGAACGTCTTCGGATTCCGGGTCGTTGAGAAATTCCGGTTCGGATTCGGCGTGCTGACCGATTTCTCCCAGAGCTTTCACAATTTCCGAAAGCTCTTCGGACGAAAGCACTCCGGCGTGTTCGAGGGCGTTGGCGTGGGCGCGGCTGCCAGCCAGTTCGAAGGGCAGCAGTCGCTGATCGTAAGGAAACGACCGCTGCCACTTTTCAAATTCGGGATCTAGCGGCTCTCGGAAGCGGCCGGACCACATCTTCATTACGCGACCTCTACCTTCACTCTTGCCTGCGTCTGGGCGCGGCAACGCGAGGGCAATCCCAGGATGCGGATAAAACCTTCGGCGTCCTTCTGATCATAACTTGCCCCCATGGTGAATGAGGAGAGGTCGGTGCGATACAGCGAGTACTCCGATTTGCGGCTGACCACGCTGACGTTGCCCTTATATAGAGACAACGTGGCTGAGCCGGTGATGTTCTGTTGCGTGGTTTCGACGAATGCGTCCAGCGCTTCGCGCAGCGGCGTGAACCACTGGCCGAAATAGACCAGTTCGGCATACTTGAGCGCGATGTGCTGCTTGAAATGCAGCAGGTCGCGGTCGAGGCAGAGGGCTTCGAGTTCGCCGTGCGCGGTTAGGAGCAACGTGCCTCCGGGAGTCTCATAACAGCCTCGCGACTTGATGCCGACGAAGCGGTTCTCGACCAGGTCGATGCGTCCCACCGCGTTGCGCCCGCCGATTTCGTTCAGCAGTTCGACCAGCGATACGGGGTCGAGATTCATCCCGTTCACGGAGACGGGTACGCCTTTTTCGAATCCAATTTCGACTTGTTCTTCCTGATCGGGAGCCTCTTGTGGCGACTTCGTCATTTGCCAGGTACTCGCCAACGGCGCGTTGGCGGCGTCTTCGAGCTCTCCACCCTCGTGGCTGACGTGCCAGAGATTGCGATCGCGGCTGTGGATTTTCTCACGGCTAGCGGCGACGGAAATACCCCGCTTCTCGGCGTAGTCGAGACAGTCTTCGCGCGATTTCAGATCCCATTCGCGCCATGGCGCCACGACTTTCAGTTCGGGAGCGAGCGCCTGGTAAGCCATCTCGAAGCGTACCTGGTCGTTGCCTTTGCCGGTGCATCCATGGCCCACGACCGAAGCGCCTTCGCGCAGCGCCACTTCGACTTGATGTTTTGCGATCACCGGGCGGGCGAGCGAGGTGCCGAGCAGATACTTGTTCTCGTATACCGCGCCCGCTTTCAGCGCGGGCCAGACGTAGCCGGTCAGGAATTCCTCCCGCAGATCCTCGACCACCACCTTGCTGGCTCCGGTTTTGTAGGCCTTGTTGACGACCGCCTCGACGTCGTCTCCCTGGCCTACGTCGGCGACCATGGCGATCACTTCATAGTCGTAGTTTCCCTTGAGCCAGGGAATAATGATCGAGGTGTCGAGCCCCCCGGAGTAGGCGAGAACAATTTTCTCTTGCATAGGCATGTGCGCTCCTTGCACTAGGTCTCAGGTCTTAGAACTTGGTTTTCCTAAGACCTGAGACCTAAGACCTGATACCTAATTCTTGAATCCTCCGGGCCAGCGCATGCGCTTTCTTCTTGTCGGCGGCAACAACCAGCACGGTATCGTCGCCGGCCAGCGTGCCAACGACCTCAGGCCAGTGGGACGCGTCGAGTGCGGCGGCGACCGGCTGCGCGCTGCCCACCGTGGTCTTCACCACCAGCAGGTTCTGGGCCTGGCGGACTTCGACCACAAACTCGTGGACCAGATGCATCACCGAGGGCAAAACGCCTTCCGCGTTCAGGCTCTCGTCCGCGCGCTGATAGCCTTCGGGGCCTTTCACCAGTTTCAGCTCGTGGATATCGCGAGAAAGGGTCGCCTGGCCTACCTCGAAGCCCTTGTGTTCAAGCCGGTGCTGGAGCAAGTCCTGGCTTTCGACGGGGCCTTGGTCGAGCAGATCGAGGATCGCTTTGTGGCGCGCCGTTTTTGACATGAATAAAAATGCACTCGTATGCATAAGTATCCATTCAGCGGGGCGCAGTGTCAAGCGGGAAATAGCAGGAGTTCAGCCGCGAAGCAGCGCAAGCATATCGCCTATGGCGCAAGCCGTGGGCGGCCGGCGGGAATTGAGCTGCCCCGATCGCGAATCGGCGCGTCCGGCGGTTGGTCAAAATCATCTACATAATGAATGGCCCAGTTCAAAACATTCGACGCACGCGTGCTTCGATCTGTCCCGCTCTCCGAGTTTACCAAGCACATCGAACTCGAAGTGAACGGCGTAACCCGCTTCGGCTTCGTTCCCGGACAATGGCTCTCGGTCAAGGCCACGACTCCCGAGGGCGAGGAAATGACACGCGCTTATTCCATTGCATCCCCTCCCTCCGAGAACGGACACTTCGCCTTCTGCCTGAATCGCGTGCAGGATGGATTCATGTCGAACTATCTCTGCAATCTCGACGAAGGCGCAAAAATTGCGTTTCAGGGACCGTTCGGTGATTTCATCCTGCGCCCGCCCCTGCGTGACACCGTCTTCATCGCCACGGGAACCGGGATTGCGCCCTTCCGCTCCATGTTGCACTGGTTGCTGGCCGAAGACGATCGCCATCACGGATACCAGTTCTGGCTGTTGTTCGGCGCGCGCCGCGAGCAGGACATTTATTATCGCGAAGAGTTTGAACGACTTGCCTCCGAACACGCCAACTTCCATTTTCTGCCCACGTTGAGTCGCGCTGAAGCAGGCTGGAATGGGCTGCGGGGATACGTGCAGGAACATCTTGCCGAAATCGTCGGAACTCGCACCGACATGCACGCCTACATCTGTGGCCTCGACAAGATGGTCAAGGCGAACCGCGAACTGCTGAAGAGTCTGGGTTGGGATCGAACCTCAATCCGTTACGAAAAATACGACTGAACTCGTAGAATGGATGCCGATCTAGGAAACTCGCAGCGCAAGAAAGTTCGTACCAGGGCATGCCTTCGGGCATGCCGGAAGTTCTGCTTGATGAGTGCGGCTTTAGCCGCTGAGGAGGGCCATCTTGTACGTCGCCAATGACAAGCGTTACGACTCCATGCAATATCGCCGCTCGGGACGCAGCGGCATCCAGCTTCCCGCCGTCTCGCTCGGACTGTGGCACAACTTCGGGGGCGTGGATAACTTTGAAAATTCTCGCGCCATGTTGCGTCGCGCCTTCGATCTCGGCATTACCCATTTTGATCTCGCCAACAACTACGGCCCTCCCTACGGATCGGCGGAAGAAACGTTCGGGCAGATCCTGAAGAAAGATTTCCTTCCCTACCGCGACGAGCTGATCATCTCGACCAAGGCGGGCTGGGACATGTGGCCGGGGCCTTACGGAGATCGAGGCTCGCGCAAATATATGCTGGCCAGCCTCGATCAGAGCCTGAAGCGCATGGGTCTTGAATATGTCGACATCTTCTATCATCACCGGCCTGATCCCGACACGCCAATGGAAGAGTCTCTTGGCGCGCTCGACACCGCGGTCCGCTCCGGCCGAGCGCTCTATGCCGGCATTTCCGCCTACAACGCCAAGCAGACGACGGAGGCGGTGAAAATTCTGCGCGCTTTGGGAACTCCCTGCCTGATTCATCAGCCGAAGTATTCCATGTTCGTGCGCGATCCCGAGCAGGGATTGCTCGACGTGCTGGAGAAAGAAGGCGTGGGTTGCATAGTCTTCAGCCCGCTGGCGCAAGGGTTGCTGTCGGATCGCTATCTGCACGGAATACCCAGCGACTCCCGCGCCGCACGCAATTTCTTTCTGAAGAAGAAGGACATCGGCGAAGACAAGCTCGCAAAGATCCGCGCGCTGAATGAAATCGCCAAGCAGCGCGGGCAGACGCTGGCGGAGATGGCGGTAGCGTGGGTGCTGCGCGATCCGCGCGTCACCAGCGCTCTGGTTGGCACGAGCAAAGTGTCGCAGGTGGACGACAACGTAGCCGCCCTGAAGAATCTGAAGTTCTCAGCTGAGGAGTTGCGCAAGATTGACGGTGTTCTCGCCGGCAAGAAAGCGGCGTGAAGCTTGAGCTCGAAAGATGAAGACACCGGGGAAGAATGCCGTCCGCTGCGCATGGGCAAGCAACGATCTCGCGATCCTCTATCACGACCGCGAATGGGGCGTCCCGCAGCACGACGACCGGGTGCTATTCGAATTTCTGATTCTGGAGGGTGCGCAAGCCGGGCTCAGCTGGGACACGATTCTGCGGAAGCGCGAAAACTATCGCGCAGCCTTTAGCGACTTCGACCCGAAAAAAGTCGCGCGCTACGACCGGCGCAAGACGCAGCGACTCCTGCGCTATGAAGGAATCGTCCGCAACCGGCTGAAGATCGCGTCGGCGATACAGAACGCCAGGGCGTTTCTTGCGGTGCAGGAGGAGTACGGCTCGTTCGATCGTTACATCTGGCAGTTTGTCGGAGGCAAAACGCGAGTGAACGCCTGGCGGTTGGGAGGGAAGGTTCCGGCACGCACTCCTGAATCCGACGCGATGAGCAAAGATCTGAAGAAACACGGCTTCAGCTTCGTCGGCTCAACTATCTGCTACGCCTTCATGCAGGCCACCGGAATGGTCAACGACCACGCGGTGGAGTGTTTTCGCTATCGGCAGGTATCGGCTTGAGACCATTGCGAAAACCGCTAACCTCCGGCATAATAATGGTTTGTCTTTACCTCGCCGGACTCTTCCGGGCAAAGGATACTGAAGTCTGTGTTAATGATCCGATTGGCGCGCTTTGGGGCGCGCAAACAACCGTATTACCGCGTGGTGGTGATTGAGAAGGAGCGAGCTCGCAATGGCCGCCCGGTGGAAGTGGTGGGCACGTACAATCCGCGCACCAATCCGGCCACTTTTGACCTGAAACGGGAGCGCATTGAGCACTGGGTTTCAAAAGGCGCCCAATGTTCGGACCGGGTCAGGAAACTGCTTGCTTCTCCCGCGCCGGCTGCGGCCGCTACGGTTGCCTAGCCGCCACTGCACTCGCCAACTCAGGAGCCGTACATGATTGAACCGAGCGCCAGCCCACGCGCCATGATCGAGTACATCGCCAAGGCGATCGTCGACGCCAAGGGTGAGGTTTTTGTTGACGAGTACGAAGACGGGGATGAAACCGTCATCGAACTCGAAGTCGCCGAGGCCGACTTGGGCAAGGTCATTGGCCGCTCCGGCCGCGTCGCCCGCGCCTTGCGCAACGTGCTGAGCGCGGCAGGTTCGAAGATGGATAAGCGCTACGCGCTGGAGATCATCGAATAGCAGAGCCGCTAAGGCGAGCAAAGCATGGCAGCACCAGACGCAAGCGGCGAATGGATCACCCTGGCGGTCGTCATCAAGACGCAGGGACGCCGCGGAGAAGTAGCGGTCGAGCTGCACACCGATGTTCCGGACCGCTTTCAGCAAGACATGCAATTGTGGGCGCTCGGGAAAGACGGCGAGCGCCGCGAAGTAAAGGTCGAGGATCTCTGGCCGCATAAGAATTTTCTGGTACTGAAGTTTCAGGGCATCGAGACGATCTCCGATGCCGAGCCGCTGGTGGGAGCCGAACTTCAGCTTCCACGCGGTGAGCGCGCCCAGTTGGAGCCGGGCTGGACGTACCTGAGCGACCTGATCGGTTGCACCGTGTTCGACGGCCAGCGCGAGATCGGCGAGATTGAAGACGTGCAGTTCGGCGCAGGAGAAGCGCCGCTGCTGGTGGTTCGAAGTAAAGAGCAGCCGGGAGCGAAGCTGCCCTACGAGATTCCCTTCGCAGAGGCGTATCTGGAGAAGTTGGATCCGGAGCGGAAGCAAGTCCGGATGAAGTTGCCGGAAGGCATGCTGGAAGTAAATGCGCCGCTGGCAAAAGACGAGAAGGAAGAAGGTCGTTAGTCGCTGGTCGATGGTCGTTCGGAACCTAGGATTTGACTAACGACCAACGACGAACGGCCAGCGACTGGTTCCCGCAAATGAAGATCGACATTCTCACGATCTTTCCCGACTTCTTTCGCGGGCCGCTGGATTATGGAATTGTGCGCCGGGCGCGGGAAACGGGCCTGGTGGAAATCAGCATTCACGATTTGCGGGCGTTCACGAAAGACAAGCACCGCACCGTGGATGACCGCCCGTTTGGCGGCGGCGAGGGCATGGTCCTGAAGCCGGAACCGATCTTTGAATGTTTGGAGTCGTTCGGCGACGTGGCTTCGCGTGAAGCGCGTTTGAGCCCGGGCGCGAAGCAGTCGGTGATTCTGCTTTCGGCGCAGGGCCGCAGGCTCGACCAGGCGCTGGCGGCGGAACTTTCCGCGCTCGACCGGATCGTGCTGATCTGCGGACGCTACGAGGGAGTGGACGAACGCATCAGCGAGTACCTGGCGGATCGCGAAGTTTCGATCGGCGACTACGTGCTGAGCGGTGGTGAACTGGGTGCGGCGGTAATTGTGGATACGATTACGCGGCTGATCCCGGGCGCGGTCGGCAACCAGAATTCGACGCGGCAGGAATCGTTCACGGAGCATGCGGAGTTGACGGACGACGGACCAAGTTCGACCTGCGTTTCCGGCGGATTGCTCGATTATCCGCATTACACGCGGCCCGCGGACTTTCGCGGCATGGCGGTGCCGGAAGTGCTGGTGAACGGCAACCACGATCAGATTCGCAGCTGGCGCCGCAAAACGGCTTTAGCAAAAACGTTGCGCAACCGTCCCGACTTATTGGAGCACGTGGCGCTGACGGCGGAAGACAAGGAATTGCTGGCCCAGATTAAGGGCAAGAGTTAGGAAGGAAACGTTATGCGCAATCCGATTATCGAAAAACTGTTGGCGAAATCGCGCCGCACCGACATCCCGAAGTTTGGTCCCGGCGACACCATCAAGGTGCAGGTCAAGATCCGCGAAGGCGAAAAAGAACGCCTGCAGGCGTTCGAAGGCGTCGTCATTTCCCGTTCACGAGGCGCCCAGCCGAGCTTTACCGTCCGCAAGGTCAGCTTTGGCCAGGGTGTGGAGCGTATTTTCCCCATCGACTCCAAGGTCATCGACAAGATTGAGGTGGTACGGTCCGCCAAAGTGCGCCGCGCCAAGCTTTACTACCTGCGCGGGCTCAAGGGCAAGGCCGCGCGGCTGAAAGAAGTCGAACAGCAGTAGCAACTGCTTGGTGGAGAGCCGGGCGTCCCCGCCCGGCTGAACGGGCGAGACGCCCGTTCCTCCACGGTATGCATTAACATGCGGTCGCGGCGCTAGTCTCCTCTTGCTTCCAACTCCTTCTTCGGCGAAGATGCTGATCAGGTTCCGTGTCCAAATCTGCGTCCACATCGAAAGATGGCATTTCTGCTGCCGCCCTCAAGCTGCGCCTGCTGAAGAAACTGCGCTGCACGCTGAATTTTGAAAAGCGGGCGTGGGCCGCGGGCGCCGGGCACGTTGCCGGAGTCGATGAAGTCGGCCGCGGATCGCTATTCGGTCCGGTCGTAGCCGCCGCCGTCATTCTCGACCCGCAATATCGCATTCGCGGCCTGCGCGATTCCAAGCTCCTCCTCGCCGAGCGCCGCGAAGAACTCGCGCTCCTGATTCGTCAGCGCTGCATCGCCTGGGCCATCGCCGCCGTCGATTCCGCCCGCATCGATCAAATCAATATCTACCAGGCCTCGCGCCTTGCCATGCTGCATGCCGTTCAGCAATTGGCGCCGGCGGCGAGCTATCTTCTGGTCGATGCGGTGAAAGTCGATTGCGACCTTCCGCAACAGGCGATCATTCACGGCGACGCACTCTCGGCCTCGATTGCCGCCGCGTCCATTATCGCGAAGGTCGAGCGGGACCGCATGATCTCGGCCTGGGACCCGGTTTTTCCCATGTACGGCCTGGCATCGAATAAGGGATACTGCACTCCGCGCCACCTTGCGGCCTTGCGCGAGCACGGCCCCTCGCCACTGCATCGGCAGTCGTTTTCGCCGGTGTGGAAAGCGCCGGTTCCGCAGGAAGTTTTGGGCTTTATGCTGGACTCCACTTCCGAAGAATTTCCCGGGGACGAAGAGCAGGTGGCAGCAGTTTCCGGGAGTTAAAGTTCACGCAGCCTTGGCGCGAGCGTCCATTTCGGTGGTCCGCTGCCAGGTGTAGAGGACGCGGTGGATCACGGTGATGGTCGAAAGTACGCCGATCACCCAGAGCACCGGCGCCATCACATTGAACAAGGCGCCGATGATCAGCAGCACCAAGCGTTCGGGTCGTTCCATGAAGCCGACGCGGCAGGTGCCGATGAGCGACTCGGCGCGGGCGCGGGCATAACTGACCATGATGGCGCTGATCATGGCCAGTGCGGTCAGCACGACGTAGAAGAATCGGTTGCCACGGGCGTAGAAAACCAGCAAGCCGAAGAAGAGCGACGCATCGCTGTAGCGGTCAACAATGGAATCGAAAAAACCTCCAAAGCGGGTGACCTGGTTCGAGGCGCGGGCAACGCGGCCATCCACCAGATCGAAGAATCCCGATCCAATAATGACCAGGCCGGCATAGAAGAACCGGCGGCCTTGATTGTCGCCGTTGGCATAGCCAAACAGAAACGCGGCGTAAGTATTGACCAACAGGCCCATGAGCGTCAGAACGTTCGGATTAATGCGCGAGAGCGCCAGCAGGCGCACGATGGCGTCGAGCAGAACCCCGCAGGCCCGTCCGACTCCGCTGGTCCAGCTCATTTAGGGCCTCTCGTAAGCTCGCAGTTCATTCTGCTTCCCGTTCCGGCTCCGGCAGCGCTTCCAATTCCGCTTCCAGCTTGGCTTCGGCGATGTCGTGCATGGTGGAGAGTTTCAGGATTTCCATCTCGCGGCTGCCGCCAGGCGTAACGACCATGGCGGTGTCGCCAACTTTTTTGTTCAGCAGGGCGCGCCCGATCGGCGAGGTGGTCGAGATTTTGCCGGCGGCCACATCGGACTCTTCGCTGGTCACCAGCTGGTATTCCATTTCTTCATTCTTGGTGCCGTCGAAGATCGTCACGGTCGAGCCGAGGCCAACTTTATCCTTGGGAATATTGTTCATGTTGATCAGCGACAGGTCGGCGAGACGCTTGCCCAATTGGCGGACGCGCGCCTTCAGGTATTCCTGGCGCTGCTTCGCCATGTGATACTCGGCATTCTCGCTGAGGTCGCCCATGGCGACGGCCTTTTTCAGCTCTCTGGGGATGTCGTGGGCCAGTTCATGCTCGAGCGTGTTCAGCTCGTCCCTAAGCTTCTTTTTGATCTGTTCCGTCATTTTCTTCTTGGGCATTATAACTCTCAGCCATTCACAACCGTTACTGAGGACCGCATTCACGACCAAAGACATCGGTCCAAGCCACTCAATTGAAATGACTTAGTCCGCGACCGGCGAAAACTCGCAAGAGATACATGAGCCGTATAGGCCGTCCAGCGCCGATTCTTCTTCATTGCCTTGGGCGTGGCGCTCGACTAGACTGGAGATGTATTCTCCCTCGGGCGAGGGCCCTCCATGAGCGGCGATCGCGTTTTCCACATTGGCGAGAAGGTCGTTTACCCCAATCACGGCGTAGGAATCATTGAACAAATCAGCAGCCGGACCATGGGAACCACTGTGGAAAAATTCTACCTGCTGAAAATCGCAACCAGCAGCTTGAAAGTGATGGTGCCATTCGCCAACGTTGACAGCGTCGGGATGCGTCCAGTGGTGCGCAATGGCGAGGTGCAAAAGATTGTGGATTACCTCTCCTCGGGCGAATGCATCAACGCGGCCGATTGGAAAGACCGGTTTAAGGAGAATTCTGACCGCATGCGCACGGGGGCGCTCGCGGATGTGGCTGTGGTACTGAAGAGCCTGTTGATCCTCGGGCAGGACAAGTCCCTTTCCTACCGCGAAAAGAAGATGCTGGAGCGCGCCCGCTACTTACTGGTCAGCGAAATAGCCATCTCGCGGAACTGCGAGGAGAGCCTGATTGAGCAGGCGCTCACCAAGGCCCTGCTGAAGTGTAATCTGCGCTTCCCGGAGATTACCGAACTTGCTTCTTGACCGCCCTTGGTGCGCAGCGTCTTGGGTGGCGCAGCGCCGGGGTCCCCAGCACGCCCGGTTTTGGCGTGATGGGGTGGAGGGCTTCAGCGCTGCGATATTGGCCCGCCCTAGCGATCGGCTTTAGCCGCTGAGGCCAACTGCCGCGGAGGCATCACTCATTGGCAACCCGCCGATGCGATTTCACCGCCAGGCAACGGGCGAAGATGGCCGACACCTGCGGAATCTCTTCTTCATTCAAGCGAATCGCGCTGCCCAGTTTCTTCAACGCCGCATTCAACGGGGCAGGCTGTGTTCCCGTCAGTTCCACGACTTGCTGCCACTCCCGCGCCACCGGAATACGCTCATCGGTTTCAGCGTCTTCGCAAAATTGATCGGCCGCTTCCGGAGGAGTCCCGTACTCGTCGGCGACATCCTCATGGAAGTAGCCCCGCAGGAACGTATGCAGCGCGGGAAAGTTGGCGGCAGTGATTTCCGGTTTCGGGTTCATTCAGCGGCACTCCGGATACGAAGTCAAAACGTAGTACTGGTTGGGCCCGGAGTATTTTAGTACGACCAGGGCGTGCGCGCACGCACGCGACTGGCTTTCTCCTCGATTCATGGTGCGGCCAATCGGAGCTTCACCATCATAGTCCAGCACCAGGTTAGGATGTCCACCGGACCGGTTGAGCCAGCGCTCGATTCGGTCTTGCGATTGTGCGATGGCTGCGCCCACGGCGTGTTCGGCCGTCGGGCGGTCGGTATAGGTCGACGCGCCGGTAATGCGAGGTTCCTGCTCCAGGCGCTCGCGCAGCTGATCATCGGTCTGTCCCACATGCTTGCGCAGAATGTGCCCGCCAGCGGCCTCGTCCTGGCTGAGGTCGCGCACGGGGAGATTCGTCACCCGCATTTCAATCCGTCCGCCCGGGGAAGACGCCGAACTAGCGTCTTTCGTGGAGGCCGGCGGCTGGCACGAGATCAAGCCGCATGTCGCAAGTGCGAAAACGATGCGAACCCAAACGCCGCGAATTCCAACCGATCTGGTCATTGAGCCCCAGTCATTCCCGTCAGTCCTACCCGTACAGTTTCCGTTCTGTAACAGTTACAACCTGTAAAGTTCTGGGAATTGTGCTACTAAACAAGGTGTGCGGGCAAGTGTGCTGGATTCGCTGGACGATTTCGAGCGTTGGAACGACGATTGCACGTACGTGTTTCCCCGAGGATACCGGCGCGAACGTTGGAGCTACCGGCGCGTCGCCGAAGTGGCGTACCAGTTTGCCCACGAACTGGAAGCCCGAAACATCACCAAGAGCGAGGCGGTGCTGCTGTGGAGTCCGAACTGTGCCGAGTGGGTAGCGGCGTTCCTCGGATGCACGCTTTGCGGGGTCATTGCTGTTCCCGTGGACGATGCTGCCAGCCCCGATTTTGCACGGCGCATCAGCGCGCAGGTGCGGACCCGGCTGGTGTTATGTCCGCGCGAGCGATTTTCGTTGTTCGAGCAAGTCGAGGGAATCGCAACCATCGATCCCGCCGATCTTTCGGCCGCAGTCGCAAAACGTCCAAGCGAACGTTTCCGGCCAACTCAGATCCAGCCTTCCGATCCCCTCGAAATCGTTTTCACTTCCGGCACCACGGCCGAACCCAAGGGAGTCGTGCTCACCCACAGCAATGTGGTCGGCAACCTCGTCCCCATCGAAACCGAGATCAGGAAATATCTGAAGTACGAGCGGCTGGTGCATCCCATTCGCTTCCTCAACCTGTTGCCCCTGAGCCACGTCTTCGGCCAATTCCTGGGAATTTTTCTTCCTCCGCTGCTTGGGGGTACCGTCGTATTCGAAAACACATTCAACCCCACGGAGGTCATGGCGACGATACGCCGTGAGCGCGTCTCGGTGCTGGTGGCCGTCCCGCGCATGATCGACTCGCTGAAGCAGAAGATCGAACGTGATCTCGAGGACGCGGGTGCCCGCGAAAACTTTGCCGCGCGCTTCGCCGCCGCCAAGGGCCAGCACTTCCTGCGCCGGTGGTGGGCCTTCCGCGACTTGCGCCGCCAGTTCGGATGGAAGTTTTGGGCCATCATAAGCGGCGGCGCCGCCCTCGATCGCGAGACCGAAGAATTCTGGCATCGCCTGGGATACGCCGTGGTGCAGGGATACGGATTGACTGAAACGACTTCGCTGATCAGCTTGAACCATCCCTTTCACACCAGCCGCGGCTCCATCGGCAAGGTCTTGCCCGGACGCGAAATCAGGCTGGCCGACGACGGCGAAATTCTTGTGCGCGGCAGCGGCGTCGCCAGCGGCTACTGGAACGGACGCGAACTGCAACCCGTTGCTGGAGATGAAGGCTGGTACCGTACCGGCGACCTGGGCGTGCTCGATCAGCAAGGCAATCTCTTCTTCAAGGGCCGCAAAAAAGAAGTGATCGTCACGCCCGCCGGCATGAACATCTATCCCGAGGACCTCGAAGCTGCATTGCGAAGTCAGAAAGAAGTGCGGGATTGTGTGGTGGTTGGGCTCGAGCGCGGGGGAAATGCTGAGCCCTGCGCCGTGTTGATTCTCGGCGACCGCGACGCCCAGACGGCCGATGTGAAGACAATCGTGGAGCGCGCCAACGAAACGCTAGCCGAATATCAGCGCATGCGCACCTGGTTTGTCTGGCCTGACGAAGATTTCCCGCGCAGTGCCACGCAAAAGCCGCGCTACAACGTGATTCGCGATGCTGTCGAGGCGGCCCTTCGCGGACAATCGCCAGCGAACGCCGCCAGCCCGCTCGCCGAACTGCTGACGCGAATCACCGGCCACGCCGCACAGAACCCGATGCCGGAGGCAACTTTGGAGAGCGGGTTGGGTCTAAACTCTCTCGAGCGAGTCGAACTGCTGAGCGCGCTTGAAGACCGTTACCAGATCGACCTGAACGAAACGGATTTCGCGAATGTGACGACGGTCAGCGATCTGGAAAAACTGTTGCAGGACGAACGAGGCGCTCGCCGTCAGCTTCACTATCCACTTTTTCACTATCCACGATGGACTCTTCGCTGGCCGACTACGTGGCTGCGCGTGGCAGCGCAATATCTGCTGGCGCGTCCGGCCGTGCTTCTTCTGGGATGGCCCCGCGTGACCGGAGGTGAGAACCTGCGCGGGGTTCGCGGGCCGCTGCTCGTCATCTCCAACCACATCTCCGATGTCGATGTCGGCTTAGTCCAGTTCGCGCTTCCCGCCCGCATCCGGCACAAACTGGCGACAGCAACCCGCGGCGAAGCGCTCGAAATGTTACGCTCGCCCGCTCCGGATCGCATCTGGTTCAAGCGAATCTACGACCGCTTGCAGTGGACCCTGGGTGTCGCTCTGCTGAACCTGTTCCCGTTGCCGCGCCAGTCCGGCTTCCGCAAGAGCTTCGCCTACGCCGGAGAGGCCGTCGATCACGGCTACAGCGTGTTGGTATTCCCGGAGGGAAAGCACACCGCCGACGGCAAGGTCAGCAAGTTTCGTACTGGAATCGGATTGCTCGCCAACAATCTGCTCATCCCTGTCCTTCCGATGCGGATTGATGGCTTGTTTGAACTCAAGAACGCGGGGAAGAAGTTTGCCGCGCCCGGAAAGATTCAAGTGCGCATCGGCCAGTCGGTGCAGTTCGCGCCAGAAACCGACCCCGAGGAAATCGCGCGAGAGCTGCAAAAGGCGGTTGAGGAGCTCTAGTTGTCCGCTGAGAAACTCAGGCTTCGGGCTCTCCGGCCAAAGGACTCTCCCCGAAATCCAAAAGGCCGGGCAGTTGGCCCGGCGCTTCGTACTGAGAAACTGTCAATCGCTGAGTTGAGCTAGATCAGTTTCCCGTTAACCTCGTTTTACCTATGTATTAAGCTTGCCGAAACCTCACATCACCAGCGCGAGCCCTTCCAGTTCGCGCTCCAGCACCGGTAGAGAGCAACCCGCCATTTCCACCCGGCCGGCGGCATCGATGGCTGCGGCCGGCGAAACGCCATAGCCGCGCCCCATCAAGAAAACCTGCAGCAGTTCCGCGGCTTCGCGGGAATCCACCATGCCGCCCTGGATCAGGTCGTTTCGCAAGGCGCACAGTTCCGTCACTGTAAACCTTTCTTTCATGGCCATTCTCACCTGCGACCTCCCTGCCGGTTGCTCGCATTAGATTCATCGGCAACCTACCTCGTTCTAGCAATCGTAATGCCGGAACGTTGGTACACCATCAAAGCCGGTTTCCTGGAACCTCTAATCCTTAGAACCCAAGATTTTACAAAAGGTTGCGAGGAAATCTGCGGTAGGGGAGCGGAATACCCGAAAACGCCATCCGTTGCCAAAATGACACAAAATGTCGATTCGTGACGGGAGGGTGTCGGCCCTGGGTTTCAGGCGGGGTCAGGCGTCAATCTTGGCGGCGTCTACCAGCATGATCGGGATGTCGTCCTGGATGGGGTATACACGACGGCATTCGCCGCATTTCAGGCTTTTCCCGTCCGCATCCAGGACTACCGGCTTCTTGCAAACCGGGCAGACCAGCATGTCCAGCAGATCCTGAGAGATCATAGCGGCTCCATTGTAGCGTGAAGTAGCCACAAAGCGGTGGAACAGGATAGCCCGGCACGGCAGTGCCGGGTAAGTGGAAGGGGATAGATCGAGTCCCGCCAGGGACGGCACCCACCGCGGAGTTCGCAATGCGATAGAATCGCCTTTCAATTCACTGCACGCGGCAGCGAGGTGCGATGGTAGCCAGGATTCTTGACGGTACCAAAATAGCCGCTGAGATTCGCGGGGAGGTTACCGCCCAGGCGAAAGCCCTGGCATTATCGGGCGTGCGTCCCGGGCTCGCCGTCGTGCTGGTCGGGCACAATCCCGCATCGGAGGTTTATGTTCGCGGCAAGGTCAAGAGCTCGGAAGAAGTCGGCCTTTACAGCGAACAACACACGCCCCCTGAAAGCGCGACCACTGAAGAACTGCTCGCCCTGATCGCCGACCTGAACCGCCGCGACGAAATCGACGGCATTCTGGTGCAGTTGCCGCTGCCTGCGCATGTCGATGCCAAGAAGGTACTTCTGGCGGTCGATCCCGCGAAAGACGTGGATGGCTTCCATCCCATGAACGTGGGCTATCTTTCCACGCAGCGCCCCGGCCTGGTGCCCTGCACCCCGGCCGGGGTCATGGAAATTCTAAAGCGCAGCGCGATTCCGGTTGCCGGGCAGGAAGCCGTTGTCATCGGACGCAGCGACATTGTCGGCAAGCCCGTAGCCATGCTGCTGCTCAATCAGAATGCCACCGTCACCGTCTGCCACTCGAAGACGCGCGATCTGCCCGCAGTTTGCCGTCGCGCCGACATCCTGGTGGCGGCGATTGGCCGCCCTGGCATGGTCACTCGCGACTACGTGAAGCCCGGAGCCACCGTAATCGACGTCGGCATCAACCGGATCACCGAACGAAGAGATTTCGACCGCTTCTTTGCCGGGAACAAAAAGCGCGAAGAGGCGTTCTTGAGCAAAGGTTCAACCCTGGTGGGCGACGTCCACCCCGAGGTAGCCGAAATCGCCGGAGCCATCACGCCTGTTCCCGGAGGTGTCGGCCCATTGACCATCGCCATGCTGATGGCCAACACGGTGAAGGCCGCTATGATGCGCCGCGGGATCGGACAACCCGAGTTGAGCCGGGCGTAGGGCGAATTGCGAACGACCAGCGACTAACGACCAACGACAGATTTACCGTGAGCACCCTTTGCTAAAACTCGGCCTCACTGGTGGCATCGCGAGCGGTAAATCCGTTGTCGGCGAGATGTTTGTCAAGCGCGGCGCGCACCTCATCCTTGCCGATGCCGTCGCGCACTGGCTCATGGATCCCGGCCGCGCCGTCTATAACGAAGTCGTCCGCCGCTTCGGCCGCGAAATCCTGAATCCCGACGGAACCATAGACCGTCCCCGGTTGGCCGAAGTCGCATTCGGCAAGCCCGGCGGTGCTCCCCCGCGCGTGCAGGAACTGAACGAAATTGTTCATCCCGCTGTGATCGCACACGAAAATGAATGGATGGAAGAAATCGGCCGCCGCGATCCGAACGCCATCGCCATCGTCGAAGCTGCGCTGATCCTCGAAGCGGGCGCGGCCAGCCGTTTCGACCGTTTAATCGTCGTGACCTGCCATCCCCAACAGCGCATTCTGCGTTTCGCGCACCGCCTGGGAATTTCCGAAGATGCTGCCCGCGCCGAAGTAACTCGCCGTATGGCGGCGCAAATGCCTGACGAAGAAAAAATCAAAGCCGCCGATTTCGTAATCGATAATTCCGGGTCGCTCGATGAAACCGAGCAGCAAGTCGAACAGGTCTTCGCCGCGTTGCGTCCGGGAACGGAAAAGCTTTCTTAGTTGTTTCTGGGTTTCGGCATGAGCAGCCACATCAATAGCGAACTCACGATGCTCAGCAAGATGGCGCCCAGAAGAGCCGCCTTGAAGTCTCGCACATGGAACCCCGGCACCAGCGCCGCCGCCAGTTCCAGCATGAGCGCGTTGATCACAAACCAGAACAGGCCGAACGTTAGGATCGCCAGCGGGAAGGTGATGATCTTGAGGAGCAATCCGATGGTTGCGTTGACCAAGCCGATGACCAGGGCCGCGATCAGTGCGGCCACTGGGCCACTTACGCTAATGCCCGGCACCACGCGGGCAACGATCCACACGGCTACAGCCATTAGTATCCAATGGACGAGAACGCGCACGATAAGTCTCCTTTAAAAGGATGATTGGAACTATACAACGTGAAACCCGCTCAGAAAACAGGGGCTCAGAAAACTAACGCCGCGCGGCTGCTCGATCAGATGGGAATCCACTACGAACTGCGCGAGTACGAGGTGGATCCCGACGACCTGGCCGCGGAAACGGTTGCGGCCAAAATCGGTTTGCCGCCGGAGCAGGTTTTCAAAACGCTAGTGGCGCGCGGCGATCGCAATGGAGTGTGCATGGCGGTAATCCCCGGCGATCAGGAACTCAACCTGAAGGCGCTGGCGGCCGCGGCAGGAGAGCGAAAGATTCAGCTCGTGCCGGTAAAGGAACTGCAAGCGCTCACCGGCTACATTCGCGGCGGAGTGACCGCGCTCGCGGCCAAGCGCGATTTCCCCGTGCACGTGGACGAGACCATCGAACTGTTCGACGTGGTTTCCATTTCGGCGGGTATTCGCGGCCTGCAGATTCTGATCAAGCCCGCCGACTACCTGCGCGCAACCAAGGGCCAGCTAGCTGCACTCGGACAGCCCAAGGCCGGATAGCGAAAAGTGAGAGTAAACTGTAAGTCTTCGACAGTGTTCAAAGTTGATCCGAGGTAACCCATGCCCACTGCCACGCGCATCAATCCGCTGTCCTTCCTGACCGATCAACTCGACGAACTCAAGGCCAAAGGCACGCACTTCAAGCTGCGCGTCCTCGACGACGAGCAGGCGCCAGTCTGCACCTTCGACGGCAAGCGCGTCATCAATCTCGCCTCGAACAATTACCTCGGCTTCACAACCCATCCCAAACTGCGCGAAGCGGTGCTCGAGGCCACACGCAAGTATGGCGTTGGATCAGGCGCCGTGCGCACCATCGCCGGCACCATGAAAATCCATATGGAGCTGGAAGAAAAGATCGCGCGCTTCAAGAACGTCGAGGCCTGCGTGGTGTTTCAGTCGGGATTCACAGCGAATTCCGGAACCGTATCGGCATTTCTGGGCAAAGACGACTACATCATCTCCGACGAACTGAATCACGCTTCGATCATCGACGGCTGCCGTCTTTCACGGGCGAAGATTCTCGTCTTCCGCCACAAAGACGTCGCTCACGCCGAAGAGCAACTCGCCAACGTAAAGAACGAGCCCGGCAAAAAGCTGCTGATCACGGACGGCGTGTTCTCGATGGACGGCGACATCGGCCCGCTGCCCGGCCTGTGCGAGGTAGCTGAAAAATATGGCGCGATCATGATGGTGGACGACGCCCACGCATCCGGGGTGCTCGGCCGCCACGGACGAGGCACCATCGATCATTTCAAAATGCACGGGCGCGTCGACATTCAGGTTGGAACCTTGTCGAAAGCGATCGGCGCTTTAGGCGGCTACGTCTGCGGCACGCGCGATTTGATCGATTTTCTCTATCACCGCGCGCGCCCCTTCCTGTTTTCGACGTCGCATCCGCCGTCGGTTGCGGCGACTTGCATTGCGGCATTCGATGTTCTCGAAACCGAGCCGCAGTGGATGGAGCAGCTCTGGGCCAACACCCGCTTCTGGAAAAAAGAACTAGGCCTGCTCGGTTTCAACATTGGAGGCCAGACCACTCCGGCGAGCGAAACGCCGATCACGCCGATCATCATTGGCGACGGACGCTTGACCATGGATTTTTCCCGCGAACTGTTCAAAGAAGGCGTGCTCGGAACCGGCATTGCATTCCCCACCGTCCCCGAAGGCAAAGCGCGGGTGCGCACCATCATGACCGCCACGCACACGAAAGAAGAATTGGAGCAGGCGCTCGAAGTACTGGAGCGCGTCGGGAAGAGGATGGGAATTCTCGGATGAATCCTCCAGCCGCTGGGTAGGCCTCCGACGCTAGATATGCTGGCTGACGGAAAGTACATTGCCGTCGGGGTCTTTGAACCAAGCAACTTTGTCGCCATTGGGTGTGGTCCAGATTCCAAGTTCTTTATCCTGGACGAAGGGATACTTCTCAAACGCGACGTCCCTCTTCTGAAGCCAGGCAACGATTTCCTCGATATTAGAAACTTCCCAGCCGAGCACCGTATATGGCGCAGGAGTGAAGTCCTTCGCCTTGGCAACACGGATCATGGTTTCGCCGGCTCTCACGACCAGGGCAAACATGTCATCGCTGACGAACTGAAACCCCAGTTTGCCTTCATAGAAGCTTCTTGCTTTCGCGGAGTCTTTGGTCGGAACGAAGCCAATGATCTTACTGGAAGCCAGCATTTGCAGCCCTCCATGAGTTTCTTGTCCGGGAAGGATACCACTTGCAGCCAGGGAAAGAACAAGGCTCGTCCCCCTGCTCCCTGCTATCTAATGTCCCGTCGGCAACGCATTCGTGGATTGCAGCACCCGGAAAAAATGGGCTCGTTCTAGAATAGCGGCAACATGCGGGCAATTTTTCAGTGGAACCTGGGCGCTCGAGTCCTGGAGTTGGGGCGGCGCACTCTGATCATGGGCGTCGTGAATGTAACTCCCGATTCGTTCTCCGACGGCGGACTCTACGTTGACGCCGGGAAGGCCGTGGCCCGGGCCGAGCAGCTACTGGACGAAGGAGCGAGCGTCATTGATGTAGGTGGGGAGTCGACTCGGCCAGGCGCGACGGAACCGGTATCCGAAGAAGAAGAGAGCAGGCGCGTGCTGCCCGTGATCCGGGATTTGAAGCGGCGACGGCCGAATGCGGTGGTAAGCGTCGATACCTACAAGGCGAGCGTGGCGCGGGCGGCCGTGGATCTCGGCGCGGAAGTTGTGAACGACGTCAGCGGGTTCCGCTGGGATTCAAAGATGGCGAAAACACTGGCTGAACTCAAAGTGGGAGCGGTGCTGATGCACACGCGCGGGCGTCCGGACGAGTGGCGGTCGCTGCCGCCGATTGGCGATCCCGTGCTGATGGTGAAGCGGGATTTGCGGCAATGGTCCGAGGCGGCGACTCTGGCCGGGATTAAGCGCGATCGCCTGGTACTGGATCCCGGATTTGGATTCGGAAAGCGCTTCGAAGAGAATTATCCGCTGCTGGCGCATTTTGCCGAGTTGCAGCAGATGGGATTTCCGCTGCTGGCAGGAGTGTCGCGCAAGTCATTCATTGGGCGAACCCTGGCGCACGATGGCAAGGACGCTGAGGTTAGCGAACGGCTTTACGGGACGCTGGCTGCCGAAACAAGTTTGATATTGAAAGGGGCGCGCATCCTGCGGACGCACGATGTGCGATCTGCGGTGGAGGCAGCCCGAGTGGCGGATACGATCGTGGCAAGTGGCGGATAGTGCAGAGACGATGAAATTGGTCAGACGCGCGCCGCTTCGGCAAGCGGCGCGTTGACTTTGAGTGCGGGCAGCCGGATTTCAAATACGGCGCCGCCTTCGGGCCGGTTGTAGCACGTGATCTGTCCCCTGTGGTCCTGAATTACCCCGTAAGTGGCGCTGAGTCCCAGACCAGTACCTTTGCCGACCGGCTTTGTGGTGTAGAAAGGATCGAACACGCGCTCGGGATCGCGCAGACCGGGGCCGGAGTCGGCGAACTGCACGACCACTTCATCGTCCTCGCGCCACAGGCATACCTGGAGACGCCCGCCGCCGGTTTCCTGTAATGCGTCCACGGCGTTTTCGACAATCTGAAGAAAACCCTGCAAGAGTTGGTTGGGGTTCCCGAGAACGCGAGGCAGCGGATCCTTGCTTTCCACGCTCAGGCTGATCCGCTTGTTTTCAAGCTTGAATCCTTCCATCTGAACCGCTCGCTGCAAGAGAGGCTTCAGATCGACAGGGCTTTTTTCTCCCGGGGTCATCTTGGCGAAGCTGAGCAGATCGCCGACAAGTTCGCGAGTGCGCCGGGCTTGCTGGCCGATTTTCTGCGCGTGGGAAAGTTGCTCGCGGCTGAGGTTGCTGCTGGCCAGATGTTCGGAGCTGGACAGGATGGCCAGCAGCGGGAACTCCAGTTCGCTGGCCGCGAGTGCGACCAGTTCTCCCAGCGAAGCCAGCTTGGCTTGCTGGATCACTCTTCCCTGCAGCCGCTGGAGGTTGTCGAAGCTCCGGTGCGAATGCTCGAGCAGCCGCAGAAGCCGCCGGTCCAGCAGGTGTTGTCTGAGAAAAACGCCAAAGGCCAGCAGGGCAACCCCGCTCATGGCCACCCCAAAACGGATTTGGCGAAGATAGGGCGGGTCGTGGCTCAAGAACAATGCCCAATATCCCATAAGCGGAAGAGAGAACAGAGCTAGCATCGCCAGCAGAGGAGCCACCAGACGGCGGGCACGCGTAATCGTCGGCGCCTGGGTAGCGCGCAGGCGGCGGCGCCCGTCGATGGCGACCCAGAGAAAGCCCAGCAGCGCAGCGAGAAACGGAAGGTCGTAGATTCCGCCTGTCTGGTAAACGCCGCGCTCGATGGCGGCATCCATGGCTTCCGAAGAGAATGCATAGAGAATGCTGGCGCAAACCATGTTGCGATAGATTCCGCGCCATGCTCCCGAACTGGTGAAAAATGCCGTTGCGGACGCGATAATCAGGATCACGTTTTCGGCAAGATACAGCGCATCCCAACGCGGGTTCGACACCGCGGCATTGGCGACAATGTATTCTTCCGGAAACACGAAGAAGGCGTACACCACCACCCACCACACCAGCACCATGAAGACATTCAGCGCGCTCGGCAACATCCCCTCGCGCTCTTCCGCTTGATGCGGAAAGATGGCCACGGCCGCCATGATGGGCACTACGTGCAGAAATAACACGACATCTCCCGGGAAGGGGTCAGGCAACGGCTTGCGGATCACAACTTCATACCACGCCCACATAGTCTGGTTGAGAGCCCACATGACCATGCCCGCCGTCATGAGGCTCCAGAACAAGCGGGTATGCCCACGGCTGTCGAAGGCATTCCTGGCGCAGGAGATACCGGCAACTGTGATTACCAGCAATGGAACCAGATCACCCATTGCCAGGCGAAAGAAGGGGCTCGGAAACACTGCGGGAGCCAGAGCAAAGACCGGCAGCAGACCAACTCCCCAGAGGAGCGGCGGGATGGGGCGCAAAGACACCACTTTCCATCATATGACGTTTTGTCACGTGATGTTTAGATCACGGATTGGTTACCGGGGTCACCACGGTAACGGTTTCACCGAAATGCGATATAAGTGGTGGCGGAATGCTGGAGCCGTGCGCGCTGCGGGCGGCGGCTGCTAGAATTGCCTGTTATGGCATTCCCCGCTAACCGCATGCGTCGTTTGCGGCGCACCGAAACCCTGCGTGCCCTGGTCCGCGAGACCCGGCTTACCCCTGAAACTCTGGTGTATCCACTGTTCATTTGCTCCGGAACGGGAATCCGGAAAGAAGTGCGCTCCATGCCCGGCGTCTTCAACCTCTCGGTGGATGAGGCGGTAAAGGAGGTCCGCGAGACGCGCGCTCTGGGAGTGCCCTCCGTCATCTTGTTCGGCCTGCCGGAGAAGAAGGATGAAGTTGCCACCGGCGCCTGGGCCGAGGATGGCATCGTGCAGCGGGCGGCGCGCGCCATCAAGCGTGAGGTGCGCGACGTGCTGGTGATGGGCGACGTTTGCCTGTGCGAATACATGTCGCACGGACACTGCGGCATCGTGGCGCAAGCAGGCAGGCCGAAATCGCTGGGGGCGGCGGCAAGAGACGTAAGCAAGTCGATGGCAATCGCGGTCAAGGGTCCCAAGGAAAAACAAAAAGTGATCGAACAGATGGCTGCGGCTGCGGCCCGCGCAGCGGCACAACCTGAGTACGAGATCGTGAACGACGCGAGCCTGGAGTTGCTGGCGCGCACTTCGGTTTCGCTGGCGCGCTCGGGCGTGGACATCATTGCGCCATCCGACATGATGGATGGCCGGGTTGGGGCGATTCGCGCGGCGCTGGATAAAGCGGGCTTCGAAAATACTCCGATTCTTTCCTATGCGGCAAAGTTCGCTTCCGGTTTCTATGGGCCGTTCCGCGAGGCGGTGGATTCTGCGCCGCAGTTCGGGGACCGCCGTTCTTACCAGATGGATCCGGCCAATATTCGCGAGGCCATGCGCGAGATCGAGTTGGACGTTGACGAGGGCGCCGACATGATCATGGTGAAGCCGGCCATGCCCTACCTGGATGTGATTGCCGCGGCTCGCGACCGCTTCGACCTGCCGCTGGCGGCCTATCAGGTATCGGGCGAGTACGCGATGATCGAGGCTGCGGCCCGCAACCAGTGGATCGATCGCGAGCGCGTGATGATGGAATCGCTCGTCTGCATCCGCCGCGCCGGGGCGAGCATAATTCTGACTTACTACGCCAAGGAAGCGGCGAAACTGCTGGCTTAGTTTTTCCAGCAAGTCTTTTCTGCGGCCCACAGTCTCAGGCGAAGTGGTAAGTCCGCCAATCGATCAGACAGGTAGTGTCTCAGTTTCCCTTTAGTTGCCAGTCAGTTGCCAACCGTTCCGGAAATCGTAACAAGGCCACAGATCTTTCAAGACAGTAACAAGACTCTTGTAAAATTTTGCCCTTGCCCGGGGTGGGCCTTTGGCACGCTACGCGAAGTTCTCGTCGACAGAATTGGTAAGAGCTTGCGCTGGCTCCAAAGACGGGGGAGCGTGGACCGAGTTTATCCGGCGATTTCACCCGGTGATCGCCGCCGCGGTCCTGAGGACCGCCCGCCTCTGGGGTGAACCATCGCGCTCTCAACTGGACGACTTGATCCAGGATGCCTATCTGAAGCTATACGAAAACAATGGGCGTTTATTGCGGTCGTTCCAGCCGCGGCACGAAGATTCCATTTATGGGTTCTTGAAGGTGGTTGCAGCGAATGTCGTTCACGACCATTTCAAGTCGGCGCTGGCCGCAAAGCGCGGAGCGAGTCAAACCGCAGCGCTCACGGACCCTGTCCAGATGGACCCGAAAACCTCCGCCTCCAGCAGCTTTGATGTAGTAGGCCAGCGCCTTCAGCTCGCGCAAGTGGACAAGATCCTGAACCAGCTTACGGCGGGGAAGGATCAGGAAAGAAAGCGCATGATTTTTTGGCTTCGCCACCGCCAAGGCCTGACCGCCAGTGAGATTGCCGCCATCCCCTCGATCGGACTGACCACAGAAGGAGTGGAAAGCGTGCTCATGCGCCTGGCGGCTATGATTCGTGGTCACATTATCAATTCGAGGCGGCAGTGAATAACTTGTTTCCGCCTCGCCCTTTCCGTTCTCTAGGTACCGACCAGTAAACAAATCTCAGCCTTCCATCGGATAGGCCAAGCGAATCAGAGTTCTCTCCGAAAAAGGCACGTAAAGCAAAGCCGCGGTCGCGGCGAACGCCAAGCCCACGCCGATCTGCGGCAGCAGGAGGAACGGCGCGATGGCCCAGAGCTGATCCAGCGCCAGCACGAATGGGAAGAGTCGCCCAAATGTCCACCCCAGCTTGCGGAAATCGAAGCCGACCGCGGACAGCAAATAGAACCGCAGTGGGATTCCCACCGCTCCCGTCACCAACACTGCGCCTACGATGACGAGCGCTCTCCAGCCCGGCAGAAAGCTGCTGGCGACCCGGTCCGCATCACGCAGGTGGGCGAGTCCGCTCACATAGAAAATGAGATACATCACCTGAATCAGCGCGAAAAGCGCGCGCACCCATCCGCGCCGGGGAACGGGCACGTGCAGTTCAGGGTGCAGACTGTGTGGCGTGGACCTGCCCTGAGCGGAAGTCGAAGGGGCGCTCGCCCGCGTGCCCTTGTTCTCCGCTGCGGCCGATTCTGCCGCGGCGACGCTCTCAACGGGAGCAATGAAGCGGTATCCGCGGCGGGCCACGGTTTCGACGAAGCGCGGGCTCGACGCGGAATCGCCCAGCGCCTCGCGAACCTTGTTCACTGCGGTGTTCATGCTGTGATCGAAATCGACGAAGGTATCGGCGGGCCAGATTTTTTCGCGCAGGTCATCGCGAGTGACAACTTGACCGGCGTTTTCGAGCAGCGCAGCGAGAACTTGAAACGGCTGTTCCTGCAGCCGGATACGAGCGCCATTCTTGCGCAGCTCTCCGCTTGCCAGGTCGACTTCAAAAACGCCGAATCGCAAGAGCGTGGCTTCGCGGTTGGAACGAGAGTTGGAATGAGGAATCGGCATGACGGCGCGCCCGTAGTGTACCGCGAGGCTGTCGTTGGTCGTTAGTCGTCAGTCGCTCGCGATGAATCGTTTGCCAACAACCAACGACTAACGACGATCGACCGAAAAGGCTACAATATCCGCGTGAACGTCCCGACTCCGCCCAAGCCGGTCGCTGACAACAGGCATCAGCACCACCATTCCATCTACGCCGCCGAGGCCACAGGATTGCTTCTGATGGCGGTTCTTCTGCTGATTCTCACCATCATCCGCTACTGGCGGTACATCCCGTGGAGTGCGCGCTGAAGTTGTCGAAGGTGGCGAAGTTGCCGAGGTTCGGGAAGTGACAGACCGCGAGCCGCTCGTCGTCGTCGTGCTGGGTCCCACGGCGAGCGGGAAGACCGCTCTGGCGCTCGCCATAGCGCGGCGTTTTGGCGGCGAAATCGTCAACTGCGACTCGGTTGCGATGTACCGCGAATTTGAAATCGGTACGGCCAAGCCCAAAGCCGCGGAGCGCGCCGAAATTCCCCATCACCTCCTGGATTGTGCGGATCCCCTCGCCGACGTCACCGCCGGAGAATATGCTCGCCAGGCGCGGCAGGTTCTGCGCGAAATTGCCGAGCGCAGGCACTTGCCCATCGTCAGCGGAGGAACCGGACTCTATCTCCGCGCCCTTATCGAAGGACTCTTCTCTGGTCCGCAGCGGTCTGAAGATCTGCGCAACCAACTGCGCGCCCGCGCCGAGGAGCACGGGGCTGAGTACCTGCACCGCATCCTGCGCCGGCTTGACCCGGCGGCGGCGAATCGCATTCACCGCAACGACGTTCCCAAGGTGATCCGGGCAATCGAGGTGTGCCTGACCTCGCGCCGCCCCTTCCGCCGAACCTCTCGCCTAAATATGACCGAACTTTGGCAGCAGGGACGCGAACCGCTGCGCGGCTTTCGCATTTTGCGTCTGGGACTCAATCCGGAGCGCGATGCTCTTTATGCCCGCATCAACCAGCGGGCCGAGAAAATGTTTGACGAAGGGCTAATCGCCGAGACGGAACGGCTTCTCGCGAAATATGGCGAACAGGCCCGCCCGCTCGCGTCGTTGGGATACAAGCAGGCGGTCCAGTTCTTGCGCCGCGAATTGGATCGGGAATCGGCGCTCGCCGCCGCGCAGCAGGCGCATCGCAACTACGCCAAGCGCCAGCTGACATGGTTCCGGCGAGAACCGGATGTGCATTGGCTGGCCGGGTTCGGCGACGACCCCGCCATCCAGGCCGAAGCCATTGCAACTATCGAGCCGCAAATTTGAGAGAGGTCGTCAGACGGCTGCAGGACGTTCCCCATCCACTTTTGCTATTGTCAATTGCATGATCCGAAATCTTCTTCTTATCGCGCTCCTGCTAGCCACCATGCTCTCCTTTGCCAGAGACAAGAGCAAGGAAAGATTTCTGCAGCCCGGTCCCATCCATCTCGACAAAGGCGGGCGGAAGTGGGCCGACAAGACGTTGCGCAAGATGTCGCCCGAAGAGAAAGTCGGCCAACTCTTCGCCATCTGGGTGCGAGCGCAATTCCTGAATGACGCCGACCCCATCTTTGTTCGCCTGCGCGACAACCTGCACAAGTATCACATCGGATCGCTGGTCATGAGTGTCCCGGTGGATGGCCCGGTTCTGATCAAGAGCCAGCCCGAGGTTGCCGCCGAGTTGCTTAATCGGCTGCAAAAGTCATCCAAGCTGCCCCTGATAGTCTCGGCCGATTTCGAGCGCGGTGTATCCATGCGTCTGAATGGCACCACCGTTTTCCCCCATGCCATGGCTTTTGGAGCGACCGACAAGACGGAAAATGCCGAAGCCTTTGGCCGCATCACCGCGCTCGAGGCGAGGGCCGTCGGAGTGCATTGGAATTTCTTTCCTGACGCCGACGTGAATTCCAACCCCGCGAATCCCATCATCAACACGCGCTCCTTCGGAGAAGATCCGAAACAGGTGGGCGATTTCGTGGCGGCGTACATCCGGGGCGCTCACGAGGGCGGCATGCTGGTCACGGCCAAACACTTTCCCGGACACGGCGACACCGCTACCGATTCTCATCTTGGCATAGCTCAGGTCACCGGCAACCGCGCGCGGCTCGATGCGGTTGAGTTGCCGCCGTTCCGGCGCGCGATCGAGGCAGGGGTGGATGCCGTGATGGTGGCGCACGTTACCGTTCCCGCGCTCGACTCTGAGCCCAACCGCGTGGCCACAACTTCCAAGCCGATTGTGAGCGGACTGCTCAAAGAGGAAATGGGATTCAAAGGGATCGTCGTGACCGACGCCCTCGACATGGCGGGGTTGACGCGCCTGTACGCGAAGGATGTCGGCCGGGCCGCGGTCGAATCCTTCCAGGCCGGCAATGACATGCTGGTTATTCCGGCCGATCTCGACGCCAGCTACCGCGCCGTGCTGCAAGCGGTGCGCAACGGCGAAATCGACCGCCAGCGGCTCGATCAATCCGTACGCAAGATCCTGGAACTAAAGGCTTCTCTCGGCCTGAATAAGGCGAGGCTGGTGGACCCCAATCAACTTTCCAGCGAGGTTGCAAAGCCGGAGAATCTGGCCGTCGGCCAGCGCATTGCCGACGAAGCCATTACGCTCGTCCGCGACAATGGCAAAGTGATTCCGCTGCAGGCTGTTGCACCTCCTGCGGGAACCGCGGAGGCCGCGCTTCCGTATCAATCATTGACAGCGGTGAGCAACCGTCTGGTGGTGGTGATTTTCTCCGACGACCTGCGCACCGACTCTGGACGTATGCTCGAACGCGAGATTCTAGACCGTGTGCCTGACGCCCGTGTGATCTATCTCGATGCCCGCTCGGCCGCCGGCATGAAGGCTCCCGTTGTCGAAGCCGTGGAAGCGGCCGAACATGTGATCGCTGCGCTGTATGTGGTTCCGGTTGCGGGCAAGGCCATGCGTGCCGCCGGAGGAGGTTTGATGAATACCGTGGCCATGGACGACGCCACAGGAACCTTACTCACCGCGATCCTCGATCGCGCCGCCGATCGTACCGTCGTACTCGCCATGGGCAATCCGTATGTGGTGCAGGATTTTCCCGCGATCCAGAATTATTTGTGCGCGTTCTCCAATGCCACCGTGTCGGAAACAGCGGCCGTGAAGGCGATTTTCGGCGAGATTCCGATCGGCGGCCATCTGCCGGTTACGATTCCAGGTATCGCATCCCGAGGCGAGGGGATCGAGCGCCCCCCCCGGCCAATCCCGGCTCAACCCAGCTCAGGAGGTTCCTCCCATGTTCAACCATAAAATGTCCGGCCATAAAGTGTTCAACCACAAAACGACCAGCCGTAGCGTTATCGCAAAACTTTCCCTCGGTGCGCTCTTGGCCGCTCTCTGTGTTCTTCCCTCTTGCAGCATCAATACGAACGACAAGAGCCAGGATGGCGAGAAGCACGTGGATATCAAGTCCCCTCTAGGCGATTTGCATGTCGGTGAGAAAGTCGATATCCGCGACGCCGGACTGTCGATCTATCCCGGCGCCAAGCCTGCTCCGAAAGACACCAGTGACGAGGAGAAGAGCGCTAACGTGAATCTTTCGATCCTGGGATTCTCCTTGAGAGTGGTAGCCGCGGAGTTCATCTCCGACGACGCTCCCGAGAAAATCACCGCCTACTACGACAAAGAGCTGCAGAAATATGGCAAACCCATCCAGTGTCACGGCGCCTGGGTCGGCGATCACTTTACGGCCAAAGGCGGCAAGGATGATCTCTCCAAACCCGTCTCGTGCGAGACCAGCGGCAGCGGAAATTCGCTGGAGATGAAGGTCGGAACCGAGGGGAACCAGCACGTCGTTGCCATTAAGCCTAACAACCCCGGAACCCGCTTCGCTCTGGTTTATGTGCGCACGCACTCAGGCTCGGACAACACGATCTAAAGGCATCGGGTGGTCGAGCCCTCTGAAACCCCTGACTTTTCGAGCACCCGATGGACAGATCACCCGATGCCGCCTTGCTCTCCGGGTTCGTTGTGCGCTAGCTTCAAAGAGGTGGAGCACTCTTGCCAGCAATGTGGAACAGCGGTCGAAGACGGCCGTCCGTTTTGTCCGCAATGCCGTGCTCCTCAAATCCACGTTCAGATTGCGGTTCCGGACACCGCTGTTGCGGAAGGCTTGAATCCGGAAGTTCCCATTGAGACGGATCTGGCCTCGCCTCAGACGCGGCCAGCCACGTTCGGCAGCACGATGGACCGGAGCGTTGCGGTTCGTGCCGCGCTCAAGGCTGGCGTGCTCGGCGCGCTCCTCGCGGTGTTTATCCCATTGCTCGGCGTCGTGCTGGCCGGGACCCTGGCTGTCTTTTTCTACCGCCGCGAAAATCGATTCGTTCTTCCTGTCGCGCTCGGGTTGCGTCTGGGGGGAGCAGCAGGGGTCGTCGCCTTCGCAATCTACTCTATATTTGTCACCAGTTTGATTTTTGTCACTCATTCCCAGCAAAAATACATTGATGACGTGACCACCATGGTCAGGAGGTTCGGCGCTAACCCGGCTGACCCCGACCTTCAAGCCAGCCTCCACACCCTGTTCACTCCGGCGGGCCTGGTGCTTGCCTTTTTCTTTGGCATGATCTTTGCCATGGTGCTCGCTTCCGTGGGCGGTGCACTGGCTTCGCTATTTCTGCGGCCCCGCAACCCCCACCTATAGTCTTGATGACCATCGGCGCGGGTTTCAGCCTCGCCCTTGCTCTGATCTTTCCGCACGCGTATGATGCAGCGTTTATGAGTTCACACCCGCCAGAACGCCCCGTTGAGATCCACCAAAAAGCGCAGCTGATGTCTGCCTCCGAGGTGGAGCGCACCTTGATCCGCCTGGCGCATGAAATTCTCGAGAAAAATAATGGAGCCGAGGATCTGGCTCTGGTCGGCATCCGGCGCCGGGGAGTTCCGCTGGCGGAGCGGCTGGCGAAAATTATCCAGCGCATCGAAAAGAAACCGGTGCTGCTCGGCACGCTCGACATTACCCTTTATCGCGACGATCTTTCCACCCTGGACACCAAACCCGTGGTGCAGAAAACCGAGTTGGAGATTCCTATCACGGGGAAATCGGTGGTACTGGTGGATGACGTGCTCTATACCGGCCGCACCACCCGTGCCGCCATGGACGCGCTGTTCCGCTCCGGCCGCCCCAAACGCTTGCAGCTGTGCGTTTTGATCGATCGCGGCCATCGTGAGTTGCCGATCGAGGCCGCCTTCATTGGCCGAAAGGTGCAGACGACAGAAAATCAGATTATTGAAGTCAAGCTTCGCGAGGTCGATGGCGTGGAAAAAGTCCTGCTCATGGAAAAGCAGACAACCTAACTAAGCAACGATTGTTTAGACAACTTATGGTTCAGACTATGAACCCAGCACGCGGTTCCCTGCTCGGGATCGAGCACATGGAGGCCGCCGAGATCCTGAGACTCTTGAAGTTTGCCCGGCGCATGAATCCGGACAAGCCGCGGCCCTTGCTCAAGGGCAGGCGCGTACTTCTTCTTTTCTACGAGGCTTCCACCCGCACCCGCAGCTCCTTTGAAATCGCGGCCAAAGCACTGGGCGCCCATACCGTTCTCATCCAGGCGATGGGCTCCAGTATTGAAAAAGGTGAATCGCTGCTCGACACGGGATACACGTTGCGTGCCGTCGGCGCCGACATCATCGTCATCCGCCATCCCAACGCCGGCGCGCCCTACGTGATGGCGCAGCACGTCGACGTTCCCATCATTAACGCCGGCGATGGACTGCACGAGCATCCCTCGCAAGCCCTGCTCGATGCTTACACGATCCTGCGCAACAAGAAAACTTTCAAGGGTCTGCAAATCGCGATTGTCGGCGACATTTTTCACAGCCGGGTAGCGCGGTCGGCGTGCCACCTTTTAAGCAAGTTCGGCGTGAAGATTATTCTTTGCGGTCCGCCAGAACTAGCGCCCGACATTGCGACCACGCTGGCGCCCGGCGTGCGCGTGACCCGCCACATTGAAGACGCATTACGCGGCACCGATGTGGTGATGCTGCTGCGCGTGCAAAAGGAGCGGCTCTCAGGCATGAAGATCGACCTCGCCGAATACATTGCGCGCTACCAGATGACCCCGGCCCGCTTGAAGATGGCAAAGAAGGACGCCGTCGTGATGCATCCCGGCCCGATTATTCGTGGTCTGGAGCTGACCAGCGAAGTTGCCGACGGCGCCCAGGCGCGCATCCTGGAGGAAGTGCACAACGGCGTTCCCACGCGCATGGCGATTCTGGCGCGGGCGATGGGGAAGATGCGATGAGTCCGGAAAAACATCGAACCAGCCTGCTGATCAAAGGCGGCCACCTCATCGACCCGGCGGCCCGTATCGATGCACCCATGGACGTGCTGCTCAAAGATGGCCGCGTTGCCGAAGTTGCTGCTCCCAACAAGATCAAAGCCGGCACGGACGAGAAATTCGATGCCCGTGGACTGATCGTGGCGCCGGGCTTTATCGATCTCCACGCGCACCTGCGCGAGCCCGGCCAGACTTACAAAGAGACGATCGCCACGGGCACGGCCGCCGCTGCCGCTGGCGGATTTACTTCTGTCTGCACCATGCCCAACACCGTTCCGGTTGTCGATTCAGTGGAGTGGATCGAGTGGCTGCGTCAGCCGGAACGCGGCGCGGTGGTCAATGTTTTTGCCGTCGCTGCCGCGACCCGGGCGAGCAAGGGCACTATACTCACAGACTTCCGTGCGCTGCATAGCGCCGGTGCCGTCGCGGTTACCGACGATGGCAAGCCAATTCTCGAAGACAGCATCATGCGCGAGGCCCTCCTCCTCGGCGGGGAGCTGAATTTCCCGGTCGTGCAACATGCCGAAGACACTCGCATGACCGAACATTGCTCCATGCACGCGGGCGCGCGTTCGTTCCGTCTTGGATTGCGCGGCATGACTGCGGCTGCCGAAGCGTCGATCGTCGAACGTGATGTCCAGCTCGCGATGCAAATTCCCAATGCCCGCCTGCACATCGCTCATCTTTCCACGGCGGATGCGCTGAAGAGCGTGCGCCGCGGCAAGCGTGCGAAAGCGCGCGTCACGTTTGAAGTTACGCCGCACCATTTCACGCTGACCGACGAGGACATGCGTGACTATGACAGCAATTACAAGATGAATCCCCCGCTGCGCTCGGCCTCCGATCTCGAAGCCATCCTGGCCGCGCTCGCCGACGGCACGGTGGACGCCATCGCCACCGATCACGCTCCTCACGCCGCCCACGAGAAGGAGATGGAATTCGAGCGCGCCGCGTTCGGCATCACCGGACTTGAAACCGCGCTGGCGCTGGCAATCACCCGTCTCCATCGCGAGAAGCGGATTCCGCTGGCTCGCATCGTGGAACTCTTCACCGCGGGTCCAGCCCGCTGTTTCGATCTTCGCGGCCGCGGCTCCCTGGTCCGCGGCTCAGTCGCCGACGTCACCGTTTTCGATCCGAAAAAGAAGTGGACCTTCGACGCAGCCAAGTCACTCTCAAAGTCGAAGAACACTCCCTTCGATGGATGGCAGCTGACAGGAAAGGTGGTCGCGACCGTTGTCGGCGGAAAGATTGTGTACTCCGCCTAGACGCACGTAGGGACGGCCGCCCTCGGCCGTCCGTTTGCGCCACGACATCCCTCCGGTGCTACAATCCCTCGCCATGAAGCGCGCACTGCTCCTCTTCCTGCTGATTCCATTCCTGGCCGCGCAGACCGCGACTGAAGTCGAAATCACCTCTGAACCGTCGCACCACCTCGCTTTGGAAAACGAATACATTCGCGTCTTTAAGGTTGAGGTCGCTCCCCATACTTCAACGCTCATGCATCGCCATCGCCACGACTATATCTACGTCACACTCGGCGATGCTCATGTCTCTAACGAAGTCGAGGGAAAGCCGCCCGTTGATGTCAGACTCACCGACGGCGATGCGCGGTTTACGCCGGGAAACTTCGCTCACGTCGCCAGGAATCTTTCGGACCAGCCCTTTCGCAACGTGACCATTGAATTGATGCAGGATGAGAAATTGCGGCAGACGCCATCACACTGGGCGGAAGAGAGTGGCGAAAGAACTTTTCCGGGTGGTCGCAGCAAAATTCTTTTTGTGAAAGATGGAGTGCGCGTATCCGAAGTCAATCTCGAACCGGGTGCGGTCGGGCCCAGCCACCATCATGACGGCCCGCATCTTCTGGTCGCCGTGACCGATCTCGATCTACGGAGCGACGTCGAGGGAATGGGTCCGATGCCCGGGAAATTCGGAGCCGGCGATATTAAATGGTTGCCGGGAAACTACACCCACACCTTGACGAATGTGGGAAAGAGCGCGGCGAGATTCGTGACGGTAGAATTCTAAGTAGAGACGCGGCTTGCCGCGTCTCCTGCGTGCACCTAAAGGAGTGTCAAGTCCGCTACCCATTCTCGACCAACGGATGACCCGGAGAAACCAAGCCAATACGATGCAGCTTGGCGGTGAGGCGGTCTTTGTCGCTCGAAGTTGAAGCAGTGGCGAGGCGCTTGCGAAGCTTGGCAACTTTTTCTGCGCGGGTGCGGCGCCGGCGAATTTCCGGACGACGGCTGGGTGCGGACATAAGGTTCTCCTTGGTGTTCGGTGACTGAGGTCCGTGAAATGACGGTGTGAGATCAGGAGTCAGATGCACGGTCGGCGCCGTGGACTCGTCTCAATGTTCAATTATAGGGTTGATCGGCACTGCTGGCAAAGAGGGAGACGACTGCGCTTGCAGCACAACCCCTAATCTCCCCGGGGCACGTTGCAGCCACGGCACCCGAACCAGGGGTGAAGTTCCGGAAATCCTGCTTGCAGTCCCGGTCAACCTTGCTATAATCCTGCAATGTTTTCAGGGCCGAAAACCGCGCCGGTCAAGCCCGAAGAATCCTCCGACGGAAGTGCGAAGCCTCTGTGGGAATGGAAGGAACTGATTGCCCATGGCTGAGAAACCGGGGACAGGAAGTCGAATAGGCTGGCTGTTGGGATGCGGATTGCTTCTCGGGCTCGCGGTCGCTTTCACGGGACGTCAGACCGTGACCTACACTTCGTCGGATGCGTTCTGTGCCGAGTCCTGCCATTCGCACCCGCACGCCACGAAATTCTGGATTCAATCCGCGCACTACTCCAACCGGCATGGCGTTGTGGTCCACTGCACCGACTGCCATCTGCCGCCGGGCGGGGTGCAATATCTCACCGAAAAAGCTCGGCTGGGCAGCCGCGATGCCTACTCCCAGCTCTTTCGCGACGTCTCCAAGATCGACTGGGCGCGGGAGCGCAAGCTCGATCGCGCCCTGACCTTTACCTACGACGCGGGCTGCATCCATTGCCACAACAATCTGTTCACTCAAGGGCTATCTAAAGTCGAGGGCACTCTGCCTTCCGCGAACCAGGCAACCAACGCCCAGCAAGTTCAGGAGACGAGGATCGTCGCGCGCAGAATGGAAGCGCACCTCTACTACCAGCGCAATCGGGAAAAGTTGCACTGCGTCAATTGCCACTTGTTCTCCGGACATCTCATGGAAAAGAAGATGGCGCCTGTGGCTACGGCCGCGGTTGAGGATTCCCAGTTTCCACTTGCCGCCTCGGGTTTTCGGAACTACACGGAAGCTGTACCCGGATTGCCCGTGAAGTTCCACATGATAGCGGTGCCGGGTGGAACTCTCGCGGCGGGCAGCCCGGAACTGGGCGCTTGCCGATTCAGAGACGCAGGTCCTGTGCATGCGGTCAACGTGAGCCCATTCTGGATGGCGCAAGCCACGGTCAGCAGCCACGACCTGGAGTTGTTTTCTGCCCAGCGTAAGTTGAAGGAGAACTCGGGCGTTCTGACACCACAACTCGTCGACGCCTACACGCAATGGCTGTCGCAGGCGACGGGAAAGAAATATCGCCTTCCGACAGAAGCTGAGTTGGAGTATGCCTGTGTTGCCGGCGGCACCATGCCTGCCTGGGAGCGGTTCGACAGCCGAGCGGATTCCAAAGTTCCCGGCATGGCCGCACTTAATGACTGGGGCTTCTTCGACCTCTCCGGCAGCACATCCGAGTTTCTGCATGATGAAGCCCCGGATTCCAATGGCGCAGCGTCGCAGTTGATCCGCACCGGCACCAGTTTCAGGGTGGTAAGAGAAGCTGACGAGAAACCGGCAACCCGCGCCAGCTTGCAGCCATAAGGAGTTGAGAGCCATGAAGGAAGCACGCGATCACGATCTGGGCATGGACCGCGCCATTACGCGCCGCGATTTCCTGAATGGGGTCGCCATCGGGATTGGCGGCCTGGCGCTCGGTTCCACCCTGACCGGATGTGGGCGGTTCGGCGGCTCGGACATCGCTGCGCAGGATGCTGCCGGTTACAATCCGCCGGCGGGAAGCGGGATGCGCGGCGATAACGTGGGTTCGTTTGAAGCCGCGCATGGTTTGCGCGACGGAACTTTTTGGCAAAACGCCGGCACGGCCACGCCCACCGATGGCACCTATGATCTGATCGTGGTGGGTGCGGGTATCTCCGGGCTGGCAGCGGCTCATTTCTTCCGCAAGCAGGCTGGCGCCAATGCCCGCATCCTGATTCTCGAAGCGCACGATGATTTCGGCGGGCACGCCGAGCGCAAGGAACTTCGCGCGGGAAACCGGCGTCTGCTCAGTTACGGCGCCCAGTCGATTGAAAGCCCATCGGCCTACAGCGCGGAGGCCAAGACTTTGCTGGCCGACGTGGGCTGTGACGTCCAAAAGTTCTACCGATACTACGACCGGAATCTCTTTTCCTCGCTAAAGCTGGGCAGCGGCATGTTCTTCGACCGCGAAACCTTCGGAGAGGACCGCTTGGTGGCAGGCTTCGGCAAGATTCCTCACCGTGATTTCTTTGCCAAGACTCCGCTTTCCGACGCGGCGCGCCGCGACATCGTCCGCCTCTACACCGAAAAGGTGAACTACTTGCCCGGCCTTACCCCGGAACAGAAGAAGGCCGTGTTGGACAAAATCAGCTATGCCGATTTTCTGACCAAGATTGCCAAGTGCACTCCGGAGGTGGTCCCCGTCTTCCAAACCCGCAGCCACGATCTATACGGGGTAGGCATCGACGCCGTCTCCGCTTTCGCTCTCCACGATGAAGGCGATGACTATGGTTATGGCTACCCGGGCCTCGACGCCATGCTCGGACCCTCCGGCGAGCGCGGGCCCCACAAGCCGGATCCTTACATTTTTCATTTTCCGGATGGCAATGCTTCTGTTGCCCGCTTGCTGGTGCGTTCCTTCATTCCCGAGGCTATTCCGGGGCACACGATGGAAGACGTGGTGACGGCCAAGGCCGACTACAGCCGGCTCGATCGCTCTCCCTCACCGGTACGCATTCGATTGAACAGCACGGTCGTCGGAGTGCGGCACGACGGCGACCCGGGATCGGCAAGCAACGTGGAGGTGACTTACACCCGCAATCGGCAGATGTATCAAGTGCGCGGACGCCAGTGCGTGCTGGCGTGCTACAACTCCATGGTTCCCTACGTTTGCCCCGAACTTCCCACCAAGCAAAAGGAAGCACTCGCCTATGGCGTAAGAACGCCGCTGGTATACTCGCACACTGCCATTCGCAATTGGACCTCATTCCAGAAGCTGGGTGTGTTCCAGATCGCGGCCCCCGGATGCTATCACCCCTACGCCGCCATCGACTTTCCCGTGAGCATCGGAGAATACAAATACCCCAGCCGGCCGGAGGAGCCGATGGTCGTGTTCATGGTGCGCACGCCTTGCCAACCTGGCTTGTCGCAACGCGAGCAACATCGCGTGGGGCATGTGGAACTTTACGACACAACCTTTGAGACCTTCGAGCGTAAGATCCGCGATCAACTCGCGCGCATGCTTGGTCCGGGAGGCTTCGATCCAGCCACCGATATCGAGGGCATTACCATTGGGCGATGGGCGCACGGCTACGCCTACGGATATAACTCCTTGTTCGATCCCGACTTCGCCAAGGGGGAAGCGCCCAACGAGGTCGGACGGAAGCCGTTCGGCCGCATCGCGATTGCCAACTCCGATGCCGGGGCCATCGCCTACATGGATACCGCCATTGATGAGGCCTATCGTGCCGTGCAAGAACTCTCGCACAATAGGGGCGCCTAGCGCCGCCCAAGGTAAGCAAGATTTGTATAAGGGTATGCCTTCAGGCATACCGTAAGTCCTGAGTTATGAGAGCGCCTTTAGGCGCTGGTTGCCGACATTGGAGGGAAAAATGAACCTGAAGCGAGTCTTCATTGCCGTTGCCGCGCTTGTCATGGTAGTTCTGGCGCCTGCCGCCTGGCCACAGACGAAACCCGCCAGCCATCCCGCTGCCGGTGTCGCGGATAAGTGGATTGCAGCATGGAATTCCCACGATCCCGACAAAATGCTCCCCGTGTTTACTGACGATGTTTTCTACGAAGACGTCGCCTACGGCGAGGTAAGTCACGGTCACGCTGAATTTCGAAAGTTTGCCGCCGACGAATTTGAGGCTGTTCCCGATCTCGAAGTCAAGTTAGTGCGGGCATCCATTCAAAACGGCCACGGCACCATCGAATGGACATTTAGCGGAACAGACAAGGGGATCTACAAAACGGGGAAAAAGTTTACGGTCCGGGGCGTGAGCGTGATTGATGTGCGCAACGGCAAGATTGCACGCAGCCTCGATTTCTACGATTCAGGTACAATCATGCGCCAGGTCGGGGTGTTGCCGGCTCAGTAGCCGATGCTAGGTAACCAACGAATTGTCATCCTGACCCTGAGCTTGTCGAAGGGGAAGGACCTGCTTTTTGCGGCGAGCAGCAGGTCCTTCGCTTCGCTCAAGATGACAAAGTCTAAACAATCAAGGACTCTTTATGACAACAGAAACGACCACAGCCAACCGAGACACCGCGCAGCTCGAAGCCCTCGGCTACGACTCCAAATTTGACCGCTCCATGAGCATGTGGGCGAACTTCGCCCTCGGCTTTACCTACTTATCGCCGGTGGTGGGCGTGTACACCCTGTTCGCCTTTGCTTTCGCTGCGGGTGGCCCCCCCATGTTCTGGACCTATTTGTTGGTCGGGCTGGGACAGTTGCTGGTAGCCCTGGTGTTCGGAGAGATTGTTTCCCAATTTCCCATTGCCGGTGGCCTGTATCCCTGGGCCCGGCGGCTGGTGGGAAAACGTTGGGCATGGATAGCTGGCTGGGTCTATTTGTGGGCCTTGTGTTCCACCGTCGCGGGTGTCGCCGTCGGAGGCGCTCCGTATGTGGCGCAGCTTCTCGGCATCCACGCGGGTCAAGCTGGAGAAGTCGCGATCGCGGTGGCCATGATCGTCGGGACCACGGCCTTGAACGTCAGCGGCACTAAGCTTCTGGCGCGGGTGGCCATGTTCGGATTCATTTGTGAACTGGTAGGCGCGATTGTCGTCGGTGGTTATCTCCTGATCGTGGCGCGGCACCAGAGCTTCGCGGTGCTCTTCCAAACGTTTAACCTCGGCAACGGGCATTACCTTCCCGCCTTCCTGGCTTCGAGCGTCGGAGCTTTGTGGTGTTACTACGGATTTGAAGCCTGTGGCGATGTGGCTGAAGAAACTCCGGACGCCAGCCGTGCCATCCCCAAGGCAATGCGCATGACCATCTACATTGGCGGCTTCGCGGCCATGCTGGTTTGCCTGGCTTTCGTATTGGCGGTGCCCGATCTGAACGCCGTGTTCTCCGGGAAGGATACCGACCCGGTGGTTACCATCCTGAACACCGCTATGGGCCCGATCGGGCTGCGAGCCGTCATCGCGGTGGTCATGGTTTCATTCTTTTCCTGCCTCATCAGTCTGGAGGCAGCCACCAGCCGCCTGTTGTTCAGCTACGGCCGCGACCACATGATCTTTGGCAGCAAACAGCTCAGCACGCTTTCCGAACGCACGCGGGTTCCGGTGAATGCGTTGCTGTTTGCCGGAATTGTGCCTGCCTTCATTGCGATTACAGGTTTGTTCCTTAAGAGAATGGTGGAGACGATCGTCGTCTCCAGCGCCGCCGGCATTTATGTCGCCTTCCAGATGATTGTTTTGGCAGCACTGATCGCGCGCGCTAGGGGATGGAAGCCCGCCGGAGAGTTTCGTCTGGGCGTCTGGGCGTGGCCGGTCAACATCGTTGCGCTCACCTATGGAGTCCTGGCCATCATCAACATGGTCTGGCCGCGCACGCCGCAGGACCCCTGGTATAGCAACTACGGAATGATTGTAGTGTGGGTGGCCATATTCGCTATCGGCCTGTTCTACGCGGTCCTGTTTCGCCCTTACGAGCGCGGCGATGCCGCGGCCGGCGATGCTCACCTGAATTGACAGAGAGTAAAAAGAAAGAAAAGGCCACGCGGATTCCGGAGCGTGGCCTTGACTAATGCTCGTCGACTAAGGCTCGTCGACTAAGGTTCGTCCCTACGCTGCCGCGATTTTTTCTTCCGCGGCAATGGTATAGACCAACACCGCTTTCTTCCCGCCTTTCGCGGCCGTGGCGTGGATCGAGTTCAAGTTGACGCCCTTAGCGGCCAGTCTGTCTAAGCACTCCGCCAGCGCGCCGGGCTTGTTGGGTAACTCGTACTCCTCGGCGGTGGTTTCCTTGTAAGTGAGCCGCGCTTCGTCGAGCGCTTTCTTGGCTCGCCGTGCATCTTCGACGATCAGTTCCACCGTGCCCGTTGTCCCTTGCGCTGTACCAAGGAGAGCGAGAATGTTTACCTTGGCGTTCCCCAGTGTGCGTGCGATCTCGGCAACTGTCCCCGGGCGATTCTCAATCGAAATTGTGAACTGCTTGGTCTTGGCCATGTTGAATCCTCCTATGGCTTGTTGGGTGGGGATTATACCCCCAAAGGGCCAGTGTGGCGCGGGCGCCCCCCCCCGCGAAAAGACCCACTTGCTGAGGATTCGTCGAGGACATGCCAGACAGTATGAAATCATCACATTCTTGGCTGTGTCCAGATCACAGATCGATCCGAGCTTAGTATGCAGGCGCGTCGAGACTAATGAAATCCAAAGAGCGCGGATTGGGCAATTCTCTCGGTATAAGCGCTTTGCGTCATCGTAAGGTAGGTGCCATCCACCTGAGTTCGTGAAGCTCGATAAATTCTGGCGTGTTCTTCTGACCAGAAGAAGAGGGAATTCCTTCAATAATCATGGATGATGTTTGCGCCTTTGAAAGTCTTCCAATCGACATCTGGCTCAAAAAGCAATGGGTCCGCGTCTTTTTCCCTTACCTGGGAATTCAATTCGCTGTCCACGGAGATGTGAAGTGCCTTTCCGCAATGCGCACACTCGGATTCGACTTCAACAGAGAGCTTTTCTCCCCTTAGGCGCCCTTGCACGAAGGGCGTAGCGAAAGCATCTTCTGCTCAAGCACCATGAATGCGTTCTCCAGTGCTGAACTGCAAGCGATGAGGCGTGGGCTCGGTAGTGACCGGAAATGCCCAACTGATTTCTCCCGCCTCATTCCGAACCAAAAAAAAGAGATGGCGCTCGAGGTCTTCGACAATCGCATGAACCCTTGCAGTGGGTAGTCCCAGCGTGGCTGCCAGCCGGTCCACCTTGATTGGCCTCCCATTTTCATAGGGCAGTTCGCGGACAGCAAAGTTACGAACCAGGTGATGTTCCGGCGTCATGAATGCAAGCCTTGTAGCGAAGAAATCGGGGATTTTCGCCAGCGCGGCCTTGAGCCCGGTATCAGGCACCCGGCTTATGGTTTCTCCACCGCCCACCAGGAGCGTGTTGGCCTCCGAAGTTTCGACTTTGACAACTTGTTTTCCATCTCGCATGTGTACCAATGTACCTCGGTACTATCCAGAAAAGCAACCGGCGGGCACCATCCCGAGCGCGTAAATGAAAGAGATTTGTGCGCAAACGGAAAAGGCCACGCTCATTTCTGAGCGTGGCCTTTATTTATGCCGGCAACGACCTACTCTCCCACACACTTGGCGCGTGCAGTACCATCGGCCCAGCGGGGCTTAACTTGAGGCGCCTTGCGGGCGTGAGCGAAGCGGGAGCCCGCAGCCGAAATCCCGAGCGTCTTGTGCGAGGGATCTCTTTGCCACTTTCGTCCTCTGTCTAAGAAGTCGTACTCGGCATGTGTCGCGTTTCCGCAAGGATGAATCTGTGAAAGATAAATGCAAAACCCGGCTTGCTTCGTTCTCCTGTTCTCGAATCAACGAACACGGGCATGACTCGATGCGTGATCCGGTTCCAGGGGAACGCCGTTCCCCCGCGCCGTTGCTTCTGAAGGTCAAAGTATTCGTAGCTCCACTCGGCATCACCCATTTGGGAATGGATGATGCCGAGCCGCATTTCGCTCCTTCGTAAAAGAATTCGTTCTGCGGCCCATGTCCACGCCAACATAACCGCGAGGCCGGTGAGCATCCCGGCTAGAGGCCGGATGAACTGCCCAGGGAAGGTTTCCCACTCAAAACTACCTGCCCATTTCAGGTCTGGCCTAACCAGCACAAATGTGGCTAGAGCCAACGAATATAAAGGTGAAATAAGGAGCACCGCAAGATTTCGCAACTCTTCCCGTGACCTGCCCCCTGCTTTCGTTCACGTAAGAATACGACAACTTTCTTCTGTTCCATCTCGGGGTTGAGCCGGGATGGGGGTGCGCGAGGGGCAAGGGGCGGCGTTTGAGTCC